>Ga0307981_1003402_pt1 | contig 11929 bp, 8 predicted proteins | sample OrgLakmetagen987_FD_201849 | JGI IMG/M metagenome (GOLD analysis project Ga0307981, IMG submission 201849) | Saline water microbial communities from Organic Lake, Antarctica - #987 | ecosystem: Environmental > Aquatic > Non-marine Saline and Alkaline > Saline | place: Antarctica: Organic Lake... | reverse complement strand
GCACTGCCGCGTTTAACCGACGCCATAACCGATCCATTAATGGGCTATATATCTGACCATACCAAAAGTAAATGGGGTCGCCGTCGACCGTATATTTTTTGCGGTGCCATTGCGGCTGGTATTATTTTTGCGCTTTTATGGCAACTCCCTGAAGGCAAAAGCGAAGAATACTATTTTTGGTTTTTTCTCATTGGCTCATTTATTTTTTATTTGGCCTACACTATGTTTGCAACGCCTTGGGTGGCCTTAGGTTATGAACTAACACCTGACTACCATGAGCGCACAAGACTCATGGCAACACAGAATTTTATGGGCCAAATTGCCTATTTAATTGCGCCATGGTTTTTATGGTTTATGCAAAATGACCTCTTATTTGAAGACATGATGGCAGGTGCTGCTTGGTTAGCCGTCATCATTGGCGCTTTCACAATATGCGTTGGCGTGTTACCCGCTATCTTTCTAAAAGAACCCATAAAACATGTACAAGCCGGGCCGATCCCAGGCGAACAATTTATTACACCCGGTGTAAAAGGCTTCCTTAAAGGCTTCGCGACAACGGTCAAATTTAGGCCTTTTCTATTTTTGTGTGCTGCTACCTTTTTAGTATTTAACGGTTTTATGATGGTTGCATCATTCCAGTCCTACGTCATTATCTACTATATATTTGGCGGTGATACTTCAATGGGAGCAGAATATGCCGGTTGGTCTGGTACTTTGGCTGCTATATCTACTTTTTGCGTCATTTTTATTGTAACCAAGTTTTCTACCCACTTTGACAAGCGCAAAGGCTTCTTTTTTGCCATTGGTATATCAGTGGTGGGTTATGTATTGAAATGGTTCTGCTACACTCCTGATTATCCGCTACTAATGCTATTACCTGTCCCTTTCATTGCTTTTGGTCTTGGTGGTTTATTCACCCTAATGGGCTCTATGATTGCAGATGTATGTGACATGGATGAACTCAATACGTATGAAAGACGTGAAGGCATGTTTGGCTCTATATACTGGTGGGTTGTGAAGCTTGGAATGGCTGCAGCACTTGCTGCGGGTGGTTTCTTGTTGAATGCAACTGGCTTTGACGTTGCATTGGGTGGCGCTCAATCTGCAGAAACAATTTACCTAATGCGCATCTTTGATGCCTTCATTCCCGCTTTGTGCTCTGCCATTGCAATATTAATGGTGTATTGGTATCCAATTACTGAACAAAAAGCAGGGGAAGTAAGAGACGCCTTGGACGCTCGCAGATTGCCTGTCACGACTGATAGCAAGTAACCAAGATATCTGCTGGCTGAGGTGAAAATCACATCACATTAGCCAGTTTGATTGCTCGTTTGCGAACTACAGAATGCATTGATATAGTAAACATATCAACATCGTATTAAGTAATCACCCTGTCAGCTATGCTGTTAAAATGAAGAACACCAAAACAGGCTAAAAAAAATGGCCAAGCCTAATAAAAAAGCGCCCGAGTCCTGCATAGATATTTACTGCAATAAATGCAAGGCACCGTTATTTAAATACCGCAAAGGCGGCAAAGGACTATTGCTTAAATGCTTTAAGCAACGCGTCACTAAAGACTTTACTTTATTGCCCTGCACTTGCCCAAATTGTAATATGATTTTTGCCAGAGAAACCTTAATAAGAGGCACTCCGGCATTTAAAATGATCGGCGGTAAAGTGTTTAGTAAATAATTCCTTTATACCATTTTGTTACTATTTACAGTGGCATCAGAACTTAAGACACTGGTTATTAATTGGTTTTAACGATAGAACGCTTCAACCTTGCCTTTTACCGTCATCGTAAGCGGTTGTCCGCGACGGTCCAACGCTTTGTGCGACGGGACTTTCACCCAGCCTTCACTGATGCAATATTCCTCAACATCAGCCCGCTCTTTGCCATTGAACATAATCCCAATTTCGTGCTCAAAAATTTCTGCCACGTGATGTGGGCTGTGCGGATTTACGCAAAGGCGATCCGGTAAAGCTGGTTTAGATGTAGTGTCGTTCATGGTCTTAGTCTACGGTGAATAAATCGTACGATATTGTAGACAATACAGGCCTTATGCTCAAGAGCGACATTAATAAATGTGAATGGCTTGTCCCACATCTCTAAATTTAGCTAAACAAGCGCTAAAGATTAACAGTATATTAACGTTACAATCCTTGTATTGTGTTTTTTATACAAGTCGCGTTGGTAGATGACTTCTAATCAGTCGGACGTGCTTCAAGCACTCGATATGGAGTAAGACCAATAATTAGAAAAAATGTGGATGCCAGGCTGCATCCACAGAAATGATATAATATTTGGCAATATTTTACATACCTGCACATGCCTGCCAACTAGCTCGCACTATAAAGCCTGTTTCTGCCAATCGATACATCAATTCGCACAATCCCTCCTGAACGAGCAAAGAGCATTTGACTGAACTGTTGATCCAGTTCATTTGCCATTACTATATGCTTTTTTCCATGTTCAGAATAAATAGTCATTTGTGCATCATCATTATTGCTTACTGAGTAGATAACTGGCACTTGACACCATGTAAAAGCCAAACTGTTACTGTCGAGGTTGATTGTCTTCCATGCCTCATTGATATCAAGATAACGGAACGTTGTTGCTTGCGTGGTGAACTCTTGCGCTCTTAGCAAGAAAGGGTCAAAGCTAACCCTACCTTTTGTCACAAAACAGCCTAGTTCGCCCATTCTAGTCAATAGTTCTTCTTTGACTTGACCCGTCATGCCGGGTTGTTGAGCACCAGCATGTTTTGGTGTGTGTGAATAAGGGTCTGCTGGGAAAGCGCCATACTCTTGCGGTGTTTTGTTAAATCCGATACCCAAACGAACATTATAATAGTGGGCGATTAATGCTTGCGATGTAGCTGACTTACCTTCCTCATGAACACTTCGTATTGCCACTTCTTGCACCGCCAGTAATAGCTTAGATACCATGTGCCAGTAAATACATCCTAGTCCTTCAAACCCAAACATGCCGCCAGAGCGACCGGTAAAGGCACTGTGATTAAAGACAGATTCATAGATATCTAACATTGAATCTAACGCACTGTCGCTTGCTAAATCTGGATATTCTTTTGCTATTAGAGGCCAAATGTGTTTGATGGCATTGGCGTTTGTCAATTCACTATTAAAGCGATAGTTGTCCAAGATATCGAGTTTAATCAAGCGATTATCATCCTGTGCGAGCATTTTCGCTAACAGTGGGTGATTCATTACAGCATGCTTAGGAACACAGTTTTTACTGATAAAACCTTGCTGTTTTCTATCAGGGTATAGCATAAAGGTTTTTTGGTCTGCTCTGTACATGTCGCTTGCGTACAATGTGTCCATAACATCAACCGCTCTGTGAGAGCTTAATGCTCCTGAACTTAGCGCTGCCACTTGCCCTTCTAGCATGTCGTACAAATGACTCACGTTCAGGGATTTTTGGTTAATGCTAAGCACATTGTAAGCATGGTATAAACCTGACTCGCTATAATTCGCTTCAATACTGCGAGTTATTAGTGGTTTGGCACTAGAAAGCAAGGCCTTGAGTTGATTTATACTAACAACTTCCTGAGTATAATTACCTGAATGCCGATACATTTTTGCGCGATATTCACTGGCTAATGTACCTAACTTTTGTAAGGTAGAAAATTGTAAACTTGATGATACTGGCCCTTGATTTATCTGCTCACTTACACTTTGCAGAATATGCGTGGTACCGGTTAACCACTCGGCGACTTCTGTCGTCATAGCAAATTGTTTATTGGTGTCTTCAATTGAGACGAGTAATTGTGTTACAAACGTCAAATAACGATTCAGATAACACAACGTGACCATCGACAAACCTTGTCCAACCAAGGCATTGTTAGCATCATTCCACTCTGGGCGCTGGGTATTTAGCCAAATTCCACCATCAATAACTAGATTGCTCAATTTTGATAGCAGCGGTATAAATAGCTTCTCTACTAGGGACACTTGATAAACTTGACCCTGAGCATCTAGCACTAATTTGCCATCAGACCCTAAGCGTTCGATATTTCGTTCGATGTCTTCAGCAAGTTCATTATCAAATAAAACCGTGTCTTTGGGCGAATCAATAATGTTGTGCAAGGGTTTAATGCGATACGGCACATTGGCATAACTGTAAACTGATTGCTCGAGTAAAGACGCCAATTTTCCAGGGTGGAAATTATTAGAAGATTCTAACAATTTCAGCAAATAAATAATTTGATGGTCGCCCCAGTAACCAATGTAACTCCATGGGTCATCTGGCTCTTCAATTTCCCAATCAATACCTTGTTTAGTGATGCGATATGGATTGTAACCATCTAGTGTCGACGCGTTGACAAATTTTGCGATAACCGACTCAATAAATGAAGGATAACTTAACGTTAACGCTTCCCAATTTTGGAAGATATCGCGCCAATTACCTTGATAAGATAGGAGGGGTTGACCTCGGTCGTCTTTCAATTCGATCGCAAACTGATTCCAAGGGCGACTAGGGTCGCCATGACGACGACCAAAAGTAATCGGTAAATATTCGTAGACCAATCGACTCAACTGCACATCTTGTAAGGCTTCAACAGATGACATTAGCTCATCCAAGCTTACATTTTCTGGCAGATTGCTCAATGCAGCCTTTTGCCTTGCATAAATATCATGATTAAAATGCTGTAGAGTCTTGAGTAAATCGGCACGCGAAACCAGATATTGATTAGCAAAAATACCGCCACGCAAAACATTGAACAGCGTGTTTGCATAGTGGTGCAAAGAAACGTCTTCTTCTGCGGTTACTTGGAATCCATCTGATGACGCCATAATGCGCGCTAATTTGTCACTACCGCTTAAAAATGATTGCTGCATTTTTTCATTGACATCCGATTTATTCAACAACGCATGTTTCAGTGCCACGACATCCGTTTGGTCTTTTTCAACATCAACATTGATTGACCATTTTTGATCGCTATGCGCGCCTAACGTGATATGACTATGCACTAAGTAACAACTGCGCACACCACGACTATAATCTGAGCTATGCAGCACTTGGCCGGCTTTAAATAAATCTAAACTTGAAGAAGTTAAATGCACCGTTGAACCCGGCAAACCTAAGCGAAAAACCGTATTTGCACGCAGCGCTTCTACTGGCTCAGCGCGGTCAGTAATTGCTGAATAAAGCGTGTATAACGCCAATCCAGTTTCCTGGTCTACTTCGGTCCATTTATAAGCGTCAACCAGATTACTCGACTGTGACTGAGTAAATGAAGGCGTGCCAGCGGGCAGTATATTTTGTAAGCCATCGATTAACTCAAGCGAACAAGGTTGCGCAGCTAGATTTTCTAGTTTGCATTGTCTACTGATACCAAACTCACTGGAAAACTGCCAGGAGTAGCGAAATGCCAGTTGTAAATCATGATTTATTTCTTCGAAACAAAGCACATTGCCTAAGAGATTTTTATACAAATTTCGGGTTACGTGATATCTATCATCATGCTCACGATTATAGGGTTCCCAATACACACTTTTATGCTCAGATTGGATGACTTTAATAATAGTTTTTGGACCCGTATGCGGCGTACTCTCGTATAACTTATCCACTGTAACGTAAGGAAAAACAGCTTTATCGGGGGACACTCTGCCCATAGTTAGGCCACCGGTAGAACCGGCAAATAACCAATGGTCTTGATCAGAAACGACACTGATAAAAAATGGGGCCATCTGGTCAACATGACTAATTTTGTAATAGGTGTCGCCATCCATTTGTATATAAGCACCGCTAACGGTGTCATTCGGCTTAGCGTCAGCATTAAGTGACTTGTTGTCCATATTCAAACTCTCTTGTTAATTAGGCTGTTTTTGTTTTTATTCTGCCGATTGATAGATTCGCACATAGTCTACTTCCATTCTTAATGGGAATATAGAGGCGTCGATTGGGCCGCCAGTGCGACCCCAACTTCCGCCTATGGCAAGATTTAAAATTACATTGTAAGGGTGGTCAAATGGCCAAGCATCGCAGGTTCTGCTACCTTGCCAATCCTCATCAGATGCGCATGACGTTGCGTACTTGTAAGGATTTGAGGGCAGCATCCATATCGCCGACCATGTACCTTGACCGCGCGGTATGCGAGCACTTACTTCTACTTTACCGTACAAGAAATAACCACTGCCCTTTATCTGTGCTGAAGGCCCAACTGCAGAGTCTATATTGAGGCTATCGGCTGAGTATAAAACACCATCGCTGGCCTTATATTCAGGGCCACCAAAATTAAGTGCAACAACAACTGGTTGCGCATATGGATGAAAGTCTACTATTGGTCCCTGCTCAAGGACTTTAAGATCGTTTGACTCGGGTTTGCATGCAGCAACTGAAAGTGTGGAATTTTTGCCGTTAGCGTTATTCATATGGATCCAATTTAGTCAATTTACCGATTATTCAAAACAATCGCGCGAAGTTAATCATTTGCCCCGTTATTACAATCTAAACAAGATAGAACGGACTATTACTAAGACAAAGTGAATCGCTAATAAGCCAGTTCTGTTTTAAAGAAGCAATAAATGCTCCCTTCATGGCACCCTAAATTAAGTAATAACAGGAGATTCACTGAAGCCCGGCTCATTGGCTGGGAAATATTAAATGTCACCGCGACGTTCAATCAACTTCTCTTTGATTTGATGTGCTTTCTCTTCGGTAATGTCGTAATTCCACATCATTAGAATAGCCAGTGCAGCGGTACTTGCAGGAATAATAATATCGGCAATCCGCAAATTAGTCATTGTTTCCACACTTTGAGTTGCGACACCAGCGTCAAACCCAACAAGCTTTAATACAACACCACTTAATATTAATGCCAATGCCTGACCGAGTTTGACCATCAGCCAGTAAATAGCCGCAAAAGTGCCTTCTTTGCGAGGCATGCCATTATTTAATTCGTCAAGATCACAAACATCAGCAGTCATGCTCAACATTAATGTGAATAAACCGCCTATGCCGAAGGACATCAAAGGTATAGGCATGAACATTAACCATGGGTTTTCAGGATTAAATCCATACCATTTTAATGCGTAACCAAAAATTGATAGCACGGTAGATATAATAAAAGCTTTACGCTTACCCCATTTGTTTGCCATCCAACTGACGATAGGAATAACAAGAAAGGCGGTGACAAAAGCACTAACAGTAGAAAACCACGCAGGCCAAGAACCGGTGGCACCGTAATCGCCATCGAACATATGAAATACAATAATAAAATAACTAAAGGAGGCAACTAACTGAAAACCATTGAATACAAAGAAGGTGGCACCGCAGAGTCTTACAAAAGCAGCATTTTTGAATGCTTGGCCAATACTTCTGAATATTCCCATAACATTACTTGAAAGCGTTCTGAATGAAATTTCCGCCCTATTGTCAATATGAGAGCTATCGATCCCCTTACAAAATAGTCCGGGTACAATCCCTAAGACGATACAAGCACCTGAAACATATATTGCAAGATGCCTAACTCCTTGTGCCTGACTATCAAATAAATCGGGGTCGGCAATCATCACCCAAAACCAGGGCACAATCATCCATGCAATTTGCCCCATAAACTGCGAGGTTGCCATTAGACGAGTTCGCTCCTTATAGTCAGAGGTCATTTCATAGCCTAAACCAACAAAGGGGGTTGCAAACATGGTGTTACCGATGGTGAAAGCCATCGAAAATAACAGAATATACCAAAATGTGTAGTTTTGAGAGTTAGCAGGATCAAGCTGCCACAACAAAGCAAAGCAAGTGCCACTTAAAATTGCACCCACGACTATGTAGGGCCGACGTCTACCCCATCTGGATTTTGTATTATCTGTAATGAAACCCATGATAGGGTCAGTTATAGCATCAAATAAACGGGGTAAACCGCCTAATAAACCTGCTAATATTGGGTCTACACCAAATGCTGTTATCAAAAAGAACGCAAATATTCCTAAGGCTGCAGGTAGCAAGTTAAGTACAAGTGTTCCCGTTCCATAAGCGGCTTTTTCGCCCAATGGGATTCGATCTTTAGCGGCAGTATCGTAATGCGACATATTTTTATTCAAATGCATTTGTAAATAGTTTGTAAATATATGTTATTTAGAAGGCATTTTCTAAATAAAATGACGATAATTCGGTAGCTTGAACTTTAAACGTGTTGGGTGGGATAAAATAATAAGAATTATCGGTATTTTGGAAAACATAAAAGTATAAATAACTGATAGAAGCACAAGAAAAAGACCCTCAACAACCCCAATAAAGTCCTTTTAAACTCAAATAACTTGCCAATAGTAAGCAACAACTGCTGTACTGACCCATGGATTTTTACGTTTGATGTTAATTTATATGAAATTATTATCTGCTATTACCTTCATCATAGTACTAGTTAGTTTTAACTTACAGGCGAACAACATGACAGAGCAACACAGCAAATCTTTATACACAAAACCAGTCTTTGAACCCATGCTAAATAAGCAGTGGATTGGATTAGGTATTGCTTACGGTTCTTATCGTGATAACGAAAGCCCGGATAAAAAAAGTGTATCGTCTGAACAAGATATTCTTGAAGACATGACTATTTTAACCACTAATCACGGCATATCTTGGAACCTTATCCGCATGTATGCCGCAGACCCAGCTAGTGAGCAAGTGCTGAAGACCATAAAGAAACACAACTTGCCTGTACAGGTAATGCAAGGCGCTTGGTTGTCTTCAACCCAAAGCGATGCTGAAAATGAACAGCAAATTTCTGAAGTTATTCGACTCGCAAATGAATACAAGGATATTGTTGTTAGCGTTAACTTAGGTAATGAAATTTTTGTTGACTGGTCTGCGCACAAACTAGAACTGAGCGATATTCCACAATATTTAAACTGGGTTAAAAAGGTGAAAGCGGCTGTAGATGTACCGGTAACACTTGCAGATGACTATAACTTTTGGAATAAACCTTGGAGTCAAGAAATAGCACAAGCACTTGATTATATCGTTTTGCATGCTTACGCTATGTGGAATTCACAAGCATTAGAAAATGCGGTGCCTTGGACCGAAAAAACATATCATGATATTGCTGCACTGCATCCAAATAAACAAATTGTTCTTGGCGAGTCCGGCTGGACTACTAGTTCTGTCAGTAGTAATGGCGATGAGGGTCTCATCATTGGAGAGGCCAATGATGAAGCACAGAAAATATTCTTCAATGCTTATCGACAATGGCTAAAAGACAATCGTATTGTGTCTTTCTACTTTCAAGCGTTCGACGAAAAATGGAAAGGCGGTGAAGATAAACCAGACGCTATAGCGGAAAAAAACTGGGGGGTATTTAACTCAGACAGAACGCCTAAGTTAGTGGTTGAAACCGCATCTAAATAGGAACTCGTTGACGGTGATGGGCAGCGTTTGATACTGCGTTCATCACCGCTTAATTAAGCGTCTTGCATCACCAATTTAGGGCTTCGGTCAACGTAAAACAGGCCCCAGTGTTTTTCTGGCTCTTGTGGGTCATCTGAGCCCTTCCAAGGTTCATCAAAAGCCTCAAATACAAACGTTAATATCTTTTCGCTATTAGTCCACCTTAACAGTTGTTGGTAGTACTCAGCTTGTAAGGTATCAGATGCATTCCAGGTTTCTATGCCGCAACCATTAGATTGTGTGGTCCAGCCAGCCTCTGTGATCACAATAGGAACACCCGGGTTACATTGCTGCACAGAATAGTAATTCTGTTTGGTATACTCTAGTGCATTGTCGATACTTTGGAACTCCCATACTGGGTAGGTATGAATAGATATAAAATCAAGCTCAGCGACCAATGGGGCGAGTTTGTTAGTCCACGGTACATAGTTTTCGCAAAAAGTAATAGGTACGTCGATTTTACTTTTAATACGTTGTGCAAATTCTACTAGGCGCTCAACTGGCACCATATGATCAGTCCAATCAACGCTTGCTTCATTACCTATTGATACTGAGAATACGTGCTGAGGATAGCGGCTAGTTAAATCGATTAGCCGCTCAATATCATCACTATTTGCTTGACGATTCAAAGCTAACTGCTGTTCGCTAAAATGTGCACCCCAAGGACAATTTGGATTACTAACTTCGGCAGCAATGTCGACTCCCAACATCAATGCAAAGTCCAGGTTTTCGTTGGTAATTACCGACAGAACCGTTTCTGCATGTTGACTACAATCATAAAGTCGTAGGTAAGACCAATCTTTCAACAGTAATAAGTCTTGTTTAATTTGCTCATAACTAGGGTAAATGCCTAATCTTGGGTTTTGCCCTTCTCTATAACCCGAATAACAGATGGCTTGTCCATGTTTGCGGCCGCTAAGTTGTTCAAGAGAAGTTAATTGCCCCGATTCATTTAGCATATTTATGCTTTCCGTCTTTGTCTAATATGCCCCAATAAGCGCCAACATCGCCCTCATCTGCTACCTTCCAGTCTTCATCGAAAGAAGAGAAATAGAACATATCAATCCCTTCTTCTTGCGCCCAATGATAAGCATCTACAAAATAGCGAATTGCGTTTTCATAAGAAGGAACAGCCGCTCTGTCAGGTGTACCTAGATCCGGCCAACCAGTTTCACTCACAATAACAGGTTTGCCGTTGGCTACTTTTACAGCGCGGGTATACATATTTTTCATGTATGACAAGGCATGTTGAGCAGGGTAACCTTCCCAAAAAGGATAGCAGTTGGCAAATATTACATCACATGCATCGGCAACTGAGGGATGATTTTCAAATAGAAAATAGGCGTCAACATATCCAACTGGAATATCTGGTGCACCTTGTTTTGCTCGATTAATATAGGCGACTAATTGTTGTTCGGTCATTTCTTCTCGCAGCATGACTTCATTGCCGACTGCCAGCATATCTGCATGACCGGCTTGAGCAATATCGATTGCATTTTGAAGTTCTTTTTCATTGTTCTCAACATCATCATCTAACCAAACGCCGACCATGGTTTTTAGTCCATATTCAGCCGCAATTTTGGGGATTAATTCATTACCTTGAGTACATGAAAATGTGCGTATCCATTTTACGTAGGGCGAAATTAACTGCAAACGCTCATGTATTTGTTGTTCTGTAATTTGAATGCCAGGCGCTTGACCTGAAACATATGGACTAAATGATAATCCATGGATCTTGTTGTCCAATAGTCTTTTAGCTTCTGTTTGCAATTCAGAAACAGATAATTGGACTGCAGTTAGACGCAGATTACGATAATATTTTCCAGACATAGTCATCTCTATTTAAAAGTTTAAAAACTAAAGCGCTTCTAGTGCCTTAATTGTGTTTAATTTTGATACCAACTCATGTTCAAATTTGAAGAATAAAAAATCGCCCACTGTTAATACTTAGCGGGCGATTGCTCGAGACTCGTTTAATCAATTCATTACAACAAAACACTGCTAAGAAACCTTCGTTTGTTAACAACCCTATTTTGCGACTTCAATGAATGAAAAACAAAACGGCCTCGCTGGGAGCTATTTAAGCGCATATTGAACTACTTCACGTAAAACGGAATGTTCGCATGAGCTGCATTATTATTACCATCAAACGCATACACAAATAAACGATAAGCACCTGACTTTTCAGGGGCAATTAGTTGAATAACTGCATCTTGATTTTTAATCACACCATCTACTACTGTCGGCAAATACTCAGGGTCTCCACCGACGTTGTCAGAGCTTGATTCCGCGCGGACTTTCCAAACATAACGTATATCATCACCTTCTGAATCAACCACCTCAACTGCAGCTTGATATTCTTGACCTGAATATAAAAAAACGTCATCAAACGCACCTTTTTCATCCAAGATGATTGGACTAATGCTAGGGGCTAGATTTTCAGGCCAAGTTCCACGCCATATGTGATGCATAACATCTACCGCTTCTGTTTTTTCGCCACTGTCTAAAAACATACCG
>Ga0307981_1003399_pt1 | contig 11943 bp, 14 predicted proteins | sample OrgLakmetagen987_FD_201849 | JGI IMG/M metagenome (GOLD analysis project Ga0307981, IMG submission 201849) | Saline water microbial communities from Organic Lake, Antarctica - #987 | ecosystem: Environmental > Aquatic > Non-marine Saline and Alkaline > Saline | place: Antarctica: Organic Lake... | reverse complement strand
CACCAAACCACCAACAACGCCCGATGCAAAATCAGGGCGCAGATCAGCCGTGCGCTCATGAAACCAGAAAGGCTGCCAACAACCCATCAGGCACCAAAACAGGGTCCTCGTGAATTATTGCGGTTAAAGACGCCCGTCTTGAAGAAACAAACTTGTCACATGATCTTTTCACGATGTTTCCCTCCTTTGGTTTTGAACTCGGAGCTGCAGGAGACGGCCCTGAATTTGAATTTATGTTCCCCACACCCGGCACGACGCAGGCAAATTTCGGGCTCGCCATGGCGAAGCAATGGGACACGCCTTGGGGCGTTGCCCGCCTTGGTGCCAGCGCACTTCAGGATGACGCCGGGCTTCTGGGAGCAACCGGCGATCAATCCGACGGCACTCTTGCGGGTGCTGTTGACATCGGCACCACATTGGAGCTGGCCGGAGAAGGGTTTTTATCTGTTCGAGGTCAGTTTGGCGTCGCCGACGGCCGTGAGAGTACATATGCCGCCAGCACATCGACCGGCTTCAACAGTTACACCCTGGAAATAGGAAAGCGAAACGCCTTAACTGGCGGAGATCGCCTCACGCTCGGTGTGGAAATGCCCACCGCCCTGACTTCAGGTACAGCGCAAATGGCATTACCTGTGGCGCGTGCAGGCGGAGGTGAACTGATGTACCGAAATATCGATGTCCAGCTTTCGCCGGAGAGCCGCGAGATGAATCTTGCGCTCCGCTATCAAGCTCCACTAGTCGACAGATTGGAGTTTATGGTTGAGGCGGTACATTCGACGAACCGCGGTCACATCAGGGACGTAAGCGACACTGGTGGGTTTGTTGGCTTCAGTATGGAATTCTGAGCCCTGAGTGTCGCTGTGTTCTTCGGCCAAAGTCCTAAGCCGCCAGCCGATCTGTAATGCGCATACCAGTGAAGATTGCGGTGATAAACATCGCAGTGTGCGTATTCGGAGCATTGCCAAGGATCGTGCGGATTTCACCTTTTGTCGGAATGATTTTGTCATCGCCTAGCCGGTCAGCGCGATCTATACTTTTATAGTGCAAGCATCGGCCGAAAGATCCAAGCTAGCCTGGGACCCTGCCATCGAATGCAGCACTCAACTCTAAGGGTGGAAAAGAGCGGATGAGGCTCACAGAGGGCAACACTACTGGCAAACTCATAGCTCGGAAATGGTACGACCAGGCCGAGCAAAAGTTAAAGCTGCAGCAACCCCAATCAACCAACCACCGAGGTGTGCTTCCCACGCCAATCCACCGCTCATAACAAAAGCAAGCAGAACGTTCGCGACAGCTATTGCTAGCACCGATCTCACGACGGGAGTGATTGGAAGATTCAATTGCTTTCGCATTAGATAGTCCCATGCTTGCCAAACACCGATCAATCCAAAAACAGCCCCAGATGCGCCTACCATGGGACCACTGCTCGTTGAAATCATTCCGAAGGCCGCAGCACCTCCTATTGCTGAAAACAAAAGGATTACCGTGGTCTTTATTGCCCCTACGGAGCCCGCAACCATCTTACCAAGGGCGAGCAAGACGACACTGTTCAACAGGAGGTGCGCAATACCTCCATGTAGGAATGCGTATGTAATGAACATCGTGACGACATGGCCTGAAAACACTGGCACTACATCATTAGAAAGCAGCGGCTGCCAAAATGCACCATACGTGAACGCGATCCAACGCCAATCTGGTGTTCCAATCACACCAGCATCTGCGGCGCTAAGTGTGAATTCAATCAATGCAATAATCCCGACGATCCACCAAAGAAAAGCTGGCGCACCAACTTTCTGGTCAAGGTCATGGTTATGATTAGTTGTTCTGGACCGCATGCCCAAACGTCTAGCCCAACACCCATATAGTTAGAAGGACAAATTCGTTGCACCTCCATCAATGCTGACTGAAGCTGCAAGTTGAAGAATCGCAGCCCGGGGCACAGCCACATTTCAACCACGCAGCGTTACATTGACGTCAATTTGGACCAGTTAATCCAAGCAGTGGAGATGCTATAAATTAGCACTCAAAGACTTGCCGACCACAACATTTTGTTACTCACACCATAGGTAGCACAGCCAATGTTGCTATTTGGACACAAGGCAATACGCAACACACACAAGTGACTGTTTTTAAAATTAAAAACCCTTTTTTAAGAGGTTGAAATGATAGGGTGCGGCCATGATCTATCACGCAAAGAATAGTTCGGATTTCGTGGGGCTGCGAACTGCATTCGGAGGCGGCAAGCAGGTAGTATTCGAAATCAAGAACGGTCGCCGCGTGCTGCTCAATATTCGTGACCCTGCGGTCCTTGACGCACAGATTGACGAGGCTCTCAGAGAAGGGATCACTGCGCCAAATGTTTTGGGTGGCGTCATGTCTGCGCTTCAGGCCAGAAATATCCTAGTCGATTTCGCAAACTGAGCAATTTGGGCACTGCAGAATCGCTGCCTTCTGCTAATATCGGTAAAACCTCGGATCAACTGAGGAAATGAGGCAGCATGCAACCACTAATCCATAAGGCGTCGGTACACCTGACTGCTAAAAGACTTCCAGCATCTGTATCTCCAGGTGATCCCGTTCGTTTGCTACTGCAGGATGATGGCACTATCACAGTCATACTGACCATCCCATCGCGTATTCCTTTTGGCTTAGGTCGCTCGAGGGAGCTTGTGGCGGGCACATTGGGACAGCAAGCAACTGACCTATTAAGACCAGCGTTTCAAATTTCCGCACATCTAAGGTTGCGGGTCGTAGAAATCGAGCCTGCTCATCTAAGTAGCGATGGTCAATGCCGGTTGTACATATCCGTTTGGGGTGATGCAAAATCTATGATCTCATCAACACCCTCAGCACCACGTGCTTTCACGAAAATAAATTAACGATCACCGATAAGTGCATTTCGGTCGATCAATTCATTGGGCAATTCTGTAGTCATGCCACCTAAGCCACTATCAAATCGCTCTCAAGCGTCTCAAACATCGACACGTCCTCCTCAGCGTTTTCAAACAGGTGCCCGTAGACGTCCATTGTCATATTGATCGACGCATGGCCCAAGAGCGTTTGGATCTTCTTCGGATTGGTTATACTGGAAAACCAAAGCAGCGGCTGCCACTCTGAGCGGTAAAGATTTCTTACCAAATGTGATTGCCGCAGGAGAGCAGCCGTTTTGCTCCAGGCAATGGGTCCTACAAATTCACTCCGACCTTTGACGGACGGGTCAGCCACCATAAAAACACGAGACCCACGATCAATTGTACGATCGATAAAACTGCCAAAAGCCCCATGCCGCTCATGTCAGGCATTTGCGTCACTTGGCCATCCTGAATCACTGGCGCGGCAGGCATCAGGAACATATTGCTCAGACCCAACCCTATGGGAATAAAGATAAGCCAGCCTTTTCGCCCGGTATCCTGAAGCCGCCGATACCCGGCAGCCGCGGCAGGCACGATCAGCGCGAGCGTGTAGATCAAATATAGAAAGCCTATGCCCAAAAGCGACACGATCACGGCACCAATTACATAAGCCAGAACAAACCACCAATATTCTGACCGACTAGCGCGTCCGGAAAAGGTCGCGTATTTCTCAATCAGGCAGGTTTTTACCGCCGTTTGCATGTTCATAAAACAGTCCTTTCGTTGGTGAAAATCTTTCCGCCATAGGTGGCAATATTCGTGCTGTCGTCCAAATAATTGCCGAGCGTTTGCAACAAATCAATGGCCAAGCACTCCCACACCGGTGCGTTCTGCTGCGCAGTCATTGCGGGTCACCGATTGGCGCTTGAGTCCAACACGTCCACCACGAGCCTGTTAACGGGCATCGCGAAGGTGACGGCTTCAGTGTCGCTGTTTTTGGAGAGCAAGGTTGCGAGCTTGGCGAGCATCGCCTCCCGCGCATCGTCGATCAGGGTGAAACTCGCATAGAAAAACCCTGCGGCCTCACGTGCCACGGCGTCCGCCGGTCCCGTCAACCGGACTACGCTGCTTTCGACACGGATCGCTGCACCGGGGAAAGCCGCATTTGCCAGATCGATAAGGTCTTCTGTCGTTCGCACACGCGGGTCACCCAGTTCTATCCGGCCGTAGGACGGCAGCACTGTCTGGACATGGGCGTATATCAGATCGTGGACGGCCTCGTAGCCGGGTGCGCTTTTCATCGGGCGATCGACGATCGCCGCGAACCGCCCACCCGGCGCTAAAACGCGCGCGATTTCAGACAGAACGGGTGCGACTGGGTCCATGAGGGTCAGCGCCCAATGGCAAAGCACCACGTCGACCGACCCGTCGTCCAAGTGATCGAGATGCTGCGCACGGCCTTCGACCAGATCGACGCGGCCCAAGGGCAGGCGCGCGCGCGCCAGAGACAGTTCGTCGGGCGACATGTCCACGCCCATCATCCGGATTTCCGCAGGCACGCGCGCGCTCAAGATCGACAATAGCGCCCCCGAGCCGCAGGCGAGGTCAAGCACGCTACGGTGATCGGGCGATACAGTCTCTGCAAGCCATTCGTAGCTGGTACGCCCCTGCACATCGCGACACTGGCCCGCGCAGTCTTCGGTGAAGCCCGGATGGTCGCGGTGCACGGCGCGCAGGTGGTCCTGCAGGGCAGTGGCGTCGGGGCGCATCCCATGCGCAACGGTGTCGACCCAGGGGGTCTGCAGGGGGCTCTCGGTCATATGGATTCCTTCGAAGCTTGGCCGTTCAGCCTGTGACGGTGATCAGCCAAACGTCTTGTGGAAAGCGCCATCCGTCGGCGTCCTTGCATGCAGAGAGGTAGGACGCCAACGGTTCGGTCGCCGCCATTTCGTCCAAGCTGGCGCGATCATCGAAAACGCAGCGTTGCAGGTAGCCCTCGACCGCGTCCGTGTCCCCCGGCCCGGCCACGCTTTCATAGCGTAAAGTCTGGACCTCGGGCGAGAGGCCGGCGTCGCGCAACGCGACCACGATGGCCTCTGCCGGGATATAGGGGGCGGACTCGGGGTCGAAAGCGGCCAGCCAGCGGCGGTGAAAGTCGACGTAGTGCCCGGCGGCGGTGCTGTGCGCGACCACTCCGAGGCCACCGGGAGCGATGGATTGCACGAACCGGGCCATGGCGGCAGCAAGCTCTGCCTGCGGAATTGCGTAGAGCGCGTGGGTGGCCCAAACGATGTCGTAACCTTCGGGGGAAGGTTCGAAGTCCTGAAGGGTGGTCTCATATTTGGCGGCAGGGACGAAAGGCGCTGGCAGGGCCGCCCATGCTTCAGCAATCGAGAAGGCCGACGGATCGAGCAGAGCCACCTCGACAGGAAGAATACCGGCCTCAGCCAGTCCGCCGTGGCGGGCCAAGGCGTTTGGAAACTTGCCCGATCCGCAGGCGACATCCAGCAGCCGCAAGGCGCGATCCCCTGCCCTGATCTGCGCCTCTTGGAATAGACCACGCCAGTCGCTCGCTGTGGCCAGATGGCGGTAGTCGTCGGTGGCTAGGCGGTAGAACGCGTCCATCCCCTTGCGCCCGGCTTCGGACCAGTGGGCGTTGGACCGTGTGAGGATCTCGCTCATTGCGCGTCGCCCACGGGGACGGGCCAGCAGACTGGGTTAAGGAGACTTTCCGCGACCTCTCCCGGCCCAACGCCCGGCATAAACTTCTGCCAGTCGCCCGATACCATGGTGGGCGAATTCACTACCCGCGCACCGTCGGCGTAGTAGGTGTTTGCAAGTACGATCCGGCTCTTGTCGGTTCGATTGCGGGCGGCGGTGTGGAAGTTAAGGTTGTGGTGGAAGCTGACCTCGCCCAACTCGAATGGGCTCTCGTCGACCGAAACGCCGTTCTTCGCAAAGACCTGGGCTACGTTCTTGTCGTAGCTGGTGGTCGACTTCTCGAAGGCCACCGCATCCACCAGTTCGTGCACGTCCAGCGGGTAGGCGAAGGCCAGTGGGCCCATCGCTAGTGGGATCGGCTGTGCTGGTGCCCAAGCGGTGACCACGTCGTTCGTATCAAGCGGGAAGTGGTGGTCGTCGAAGTGCCACGGCGTGCGACCGCAGCCCGGCTCTTTCGACAGGACGTTGTCGTGGTAGAGGCGTACCGCAGGAACGCGCAGAAGATCGGCGCAGATCTTTCCGACGCGTGGGGACAGCACGAACGCGCGAAGCAGGGGATGGTCCGTCCAGATCATTTCCAGCGAAAGGAACCGGTCACGCACACCGCCATCCGCGTTTGTCCCGAAGGTGGCGGTCAAGCGTTCGATCAGCAGCCGACGCAGCCGAAGCACTGCACCGGGCGAGAACACGCGCTTGAGCTTGATGAAGCCGTTGATCTGGAAAAAGGCGATGTCTTCTTCGTTCAGCTCGTAGGGCGCTGCGAGTTCCGCCATGATGGTCTTATCGTCTGGGATAGGGATGTCCGGCAGCGGCGGCGCGGCCACAAACTCGGTGATCTCGCCATCGTTATCGGCAAGGCTGACATACCAGTCCCACCAATCCTGATTGTCGCCGTCCCAGGCGGCGCTGACATCGGTGTCAGCCTGGGTGCCTGCGTCAGTTTTAGCTGCGTCCTGTCGTCCCTGCATCGGCAGATCTCCTTGATTACTTGAAATAGTATAGCCCGCCATCGATTAAATCCAATAATGCGGCGGCGGCTGTCACAGGGCCCGAGCCCGAATGCCGACAGCCCTACTGATCCGACGGCACCAGCACAGCTACGGTGAAAAGCTTGTCCTCAGCGCCATAAAGGGTGTCGATCCGCCACCCCCCCGCTTTGGCCAAGGCGGCGAGTGTGGTATGCGTATACTTGCGTGAAGCACTGACGTGGATCGGCTCCTCCGCCGCGAAGGAAATTTCTACATCGCCGATGCGGGCAGTGTGGGCGTTCCGGGCGACCAACTCCATGTCGATCTGCGCAAGATCGGCGTTCCAGCTTGCGCGGTAGCAGAAACGCTCCGGGTCGATCCGCACGTCCGGCTCGGCGGCAAGTCGCACCAGCGCGTTGGTGACGAAGCGGGCGGTGACACCCTGTGCGTCGTCGTAGGCGTCAACAAGAGTCGCCTTGTCCTTGACCAGATCGGCCCCCAGAACGAAGGCCTGAACGTTGTTCCACGCCCGCACACCAACCAGCAAGTCCTTTGCGGCCTCGAGCTCAAGGTTGCCGATTGTCGACCCAGGGAAGAAACCGACCTTCGGCAGACCGTGTGTTGCGTCGGGCAGTTGGACGGGTCGTGTGAAGTCAGCTACTATGGGATGGACTGCCAGCGTTGGATAGCGTCGGCGCAGGTCTCCTGCGGTTTCATTAAGGAAGTTGGCGGAAATGTCGATTGGGACGTAAGCGCCGAGATGCGGTCCCGCATCGAGCAGGATCCGCGTCTTCACACTCGCCCCGGATCCTAGCTCCACCAACGCGCCACCGGCAGGGACGAGCCTTGCCAAATCATCGGCGCTACTGCGTAGAAGCGCCGTTTCGGTCCGTGTCGGGTAATATTCAGGCAGTTTCGTAATCCGCTCAAAAAGCGCGCTACCAACGGTATCGTAGAGCCATTTTGGCGACAGCCGCTTGGGCTGGTCGGTCAACCCTATGGCTGCGTCTGCGACCATCTCGGACCGCCAGGCGGTGGCGGCCGCATTATCCATGCGCGAACCATGACGATGTGCGTCTTCGACATGATAATATTGGTGTCTTGTATTTAAGTACCGAAATCATTTGCGGCTCCGCTTCGTCTTTCGAACGCACCTAGAAGCGGTTCAATCTATTTCACTGATAACCTATTAGCTTTTAGGTAGAGCATTGAGCATCGATAGCGAGGATCAGAATGACGCACCCTCAGTTTCTGACGCCGATGTTTCTGGGCGCGCGGCTGCAGCTGAACGTGGTTGCCGTATTTCTGACAGTGATATTCTGGACCTGACTGTGGAGCATTCCGGGCGCGCTGATGGCGGTGCCCATATTGGTTTTGATGAAGGTGATTTGCGACAATGTGCCCAACCTTGCTGTATTCGGCAACTTCCAGGGCGCGCACGCGATAGAGCCGGTCGCACCCGGTCGACCGGTCAGGCATCGGGCCCGCTAAAGAAATGAGCCGGATTTGCTATCTTGGGATTATACCCAGATGCGTAAGTAGATGGATCTAATGTCGGGACACTTTCCGAAGAAACTGGCTTTACTACACAAAGACAATGAAAATGGGGCATCGCAAAACGTAAGCCACGCGTTGCCCCTAAATTCACACCATCGCGAAAATGCGTGCTGGACCACCTGTTCCGCCGGCATGTTTTGGAGCGCCGATAACCAGTGTGGCCCCGGCTGCAGGCACTTTATCCAGACCAGCAATGTTTTCGATGCCAAAGCGACCAGTTGGTAGCCATGCATAATGCGCAGCAAAATCTGGTGACATTCCGTGGTCCAGTGACAACGTGTCTGTGGCTATTGAACGGGCACCAGTTTCGTCAATCAACATCTGCACGGCCTCCACATGAAAGCCCGGATAATGTTGAGCTTCACCGTCGAAATTGCGATAGCCGTCAGTATCAATCTTGCTGGCCCAACCGGAATGCATCGCCACGCAGGCTCCCGCCGGAATATCGCCATGCGTCGCAATCCAAGCGTTGATATCGTCAGGCGTCACACGGGTGTCCGCATCCATCGCCGCACGCGCTGCTATGTCGATAACGCATAGCGGAGCGAACAGGTCAGAGACTGGGATTTCATCAACTGACATGCCATCGGGTGAGAAATGCAGCGGTGCATCCACGTGAGTGCCAGTGTGTTCGTTCACTGTAAACTGGTTGAGGTTGAAGGAATGTTCCGCGTAGTTGAACAGCTGCTCAGTCGAGAATTGTCGCTCACCAAAAAAGGTTGGAAAGTCAGGGTGTAGAGTGTGGGTCATATCCTCCACCTTGCCATGCCTGGCTGCCAGGGCCGCAGGCGCTGTTGCACCGATTGTGGCAGCTGCAACTCCGGTCGCTGCGGCGGCCTGAAAGAACCCCCTTCTCGACAGCATCCGGTCTTTGACAGAATTCATTACGCAAATATCACACATGTAAGTCTCCTTGTTGGTTATGTGGCCACCCGGGTTGGGCAGCCTTTCGTAACTTCGATAGCGGAGTCTACGATGTCGTCTGCATCCAAGGCAAAGTAATTAGAAACGCCCTAAATTGTTCCGGCTTGGCTAAAGCTATCAAGGTCGAGCACCAGTGCAACACTCTCCAAAGTCGCTGCTCGATCTCATTAAGCGTACCGCTTCGATCATGATGCTGTTTTCTACTTAGCTGTTATAACTCGAACACCTCAGCTGCAGCTTTTCCGGATTTCAGACTCTCAATCCATGTTTCTTGGGCTTTTAGTTTGGCCTTGGCATCACAGATCCGAGCGCGCACCACATCAGGGCGCAGGGCAACTACCTCTTAGCGATCCTCGATGAACGAAGTGTTCAACCTCAGGCAGCATCAATGCAGGCCGCTTTGACCGGAGAATTTCGTGTATCCGCTTCATAAGCCACCGCGGGATCAATTCGTTCTTTTCACCGACAGCCATGAAATCGTCGCCCAGCCAATCTGATTTCCACAAAGACGCTGCCCTGCGAGAGACCTTGGCTCCGTCCATGTCTGTTTCGGTCACGGCCCCCCGCCTATACGAGATGACCTGAAAAGATTTCTCAAACGCAGCCACATTCGGAGAACACACCAGACAATGGCAGCAGCGAAACCCAGCAATTTACCCCTTTAGGCCGCCATTAAATCGCTCTCAAGCTTCTCAAACATCGACACGTCTTCTTCGGCATTCTCGAACAAATGTCCGTAGACGTCCATGGTCATGTTAATCGACGCATGCCCCAAGAGCGTCTGGATCTTCTTGGGGTTCCAGCCCTGTTCGATGAACAAGGAAGCAGCAGCATGCCGCAACGCGTGAATGCCAAACTTCGACTGGCCACGGCTGTCCACGATCCCGTTGTTGACCAGCATGGGCTTAAACACTCGATTATAGATGTTCGAATAATTCTAAACCTTCCCGACCGAATTTGGAAAAGCAAGGTCCAACGAACCCTCTGGTGCGTTTTTCTTCCATTCTGACAACACTTTGAACACCGTTGGTGCCATTGGAATGTTGCGGACCCCTGCCCTACTCTTTGGCGCACCAATTTGGCAGTATTCGTCTGCCCGCTGGCTGACACGGATGATCTTGGCTTCAAAGTCGATGTTAGCCCACGTCAAGCCTCTTAGCTCAGAGATCCGCATACCTGTGAAAATCGCCGTGACGAACATTGCTTTATGCGACGCCGGCGCGTTTGACAGAATCCGGCGGATCTCGTCTTTGGTCGGGATAATCGTATCGTCCACCAATGAACGGGCTTGGCGTTTGACCTTCACGTCGACGCCGACATTGTGATCGATCCATTCCCGCTCGACTGCCTCGGACAGGATCGAACGCAGGCTGACCATGATTTTGCGAACTTGAGCGCGCGAAACGCCCTCATCCATCAAATCATGCATGAAGTCTCTGATCTGACTGCGTGACAGGTCGGTGAGCAGAAGACTCCCGATCTTCGGTTCAATGTGGATCTTGGCATGACTTTTGTAGGCTTTGAGTGTCGACCGCTCCAATTCATTGCGCTCACACGTTTTCAACCAGCTGTCACAAGCATCTGATACTGACTTTGAACTCCGGGGCATAAGATTCTCCTTAGCGTTGTTTCTCTATGCTTCATTATACAACAAAGCCGATCATCCGTCGGGCAAAATCCGATGCTCATCACGAATAAAATCATTATAAATCAGTGCCTAAGATGGATATTGAACGAAGCAGCTGAAAACATCTGTACCAAAGCAGAATATAAATTGCATATCATGGCAAAACCTGATCATTTACGTTGTAACAACGCTGACGGAGGGCGATGATGTTAATTTACATTCTTATTGACTATGGGCCAAAACCGACTGGTCCTATCAGGAACTGCATCGCAGCGAAGCAGCAGATCAGGAACTTCCGCCACGTGATCAATTCGAGCGAGATAGATATCAGCCTTCGCATCTACTCTGATTATTCGCGAACAAGATCTAAGCTAAGCGATCTGCCCAAATTGGAAGCTATTCTCAAACAAGCGAAGGACCGCGGTGGGAAGGTTTGGATCGATGACTTCCGGAGGATCTTTGTAAAATGCAACCTGGGTCAAAGGGTGGGTCTATTCAATGAGCTTCGCAGCTATGCCGGGCATTTCAGGGATTTACGAACCAACGAAGATATCGGCACACTGAGTCAAGTGAAGGCGCGGAATATCTTAGCGGTGGAAAGCCCCTTAAGGTTCTCGATGACAAAGGTCTCTCGATCCACAATGAGCGCAGAAGACAAACGAGATCAAACCCGGAAAGCTACACAAGCATCACAAGCAGCTAGAGCAGAAGCAGCTATCCAGAAAGCAGAAGAACTTCAAAGACTGAAGGCAGAGCTACTGAAGCAGCAAGACGGCATCACCAACGCAGATCTGGCCCGCGAAGCAAACAAAAGGGGTCTGGAAACTACTAGGAGAGGTAGATGGTCAGCAACAACGGTTAAGCGCGCATTGAAAAGGCTAGACCAGAGCACAGGCCCCGATAGAGACACAGAGAAGCTTTACTGATAGACTGAACACAAGCTAACCCAGATCATCACCATACAAGCATAGGTTGGTCGGAGCATATGCCTTCATACTTCGTGAGACTGAAATCATCGGTCCTGGTATGGAGGAGAAGCAGGATAGGTCTGGCTGTCGCAGCTATTTGGGTCAGTCTGGTGGTCAGCATCCAAAATAGGCAATCGTCCTAAATTACTAAGATCTTAAAATTCACTGACGGATTAGTAGTGGTAAGGGATGACTGACTACAGCTAACCCGAATTATGCATGAGGTGTTGGTGAGGGTGGCGTAACGTTCTGAAAAGCTGTAATTTTATGGTGTCGAAGCCAAAAAAGCAGATTTTCAGGAGCCCCGCCTCACCATGGATATGTCT
>Ga0307981_1003398_pt1 | contig 11944 bp, 11 predicted proteins | sample OrgLakmetagen987_FD_201849 | JGI IMG/M metagenome (GOLD analysis project Ga0307981, IMG submission 201849) | Saline water microbial communities from Organic Lake, Antarctica - #987 | ecosystem: Environmental > Aquatic > Non-marine Saline and Alkaline > Saline | place: Antarctica: Organic Lake... | reverse complement strand
CGCAAATAGATTTATTTACATCATACGAAGTGGGTTAAATATAGAACTCTGTAAGACTCATGATCACAATGCCTGATAGAGTACCGTACCAAAAGAACTTTTTCGTGTCAACCGCATTCCTCAGAGCTTCTGGAAAAAGTTCTAACGATGCTACGATTACCATTATGCCCGCAACAAAAGCTAAAATATTCTCTAGGCTCATGATTGCATCCTGGCTTTTATCCATACCAACCCCCTTGAAAAAACACAACGCAACAAACGCGCCCAATGGTTCAGCCAAACCTGATATGCTAGCAAGAGCGAAACTCATCCATGGCTGGTCTGGACGGGCCTTGAGACAAGGGATCGCGATAGCTATTCCTTCTGGAATATTGTGAATCATAATGCCTTTTGAAGTTACTGTAGTGTGAATAATTTGCTTATTCATATGTCACACACAAAGATTTGAATTCGTATTTCTTGCACTCACCAATTGTAACAGTGACACCAAGATTGGTAGACTCTAAAGCAGAAGCAGCCACCGCCAATCCTTCTGGAAAGTTATGCACAAACAGCGAAACGAAGAGAAGCATTGCCACTCTCCAGGCCTTTTGCTCATCTTTACTTTGCAAATCTTTTCCAGTAGACCATGCTGTGAATCCTAGAAACGGGTTGTCTGCTTTGTTTTTTCCATTATTATTTCCTGGTGAAGGCGGATGATCAATCTCTTTAGACTCTGACTTCTTCATACGAGAAACTGGAGATGTTTGCCCCATTTCCTTTTCCAGGTTTCTTTCGAAGTGCATTTCATCTTCGCGATCAGTTGAAAAAAATGGCTGCCGCTCAGAGTCTTCATTATGAAAAGATTTTCGTTGTATTCTTTCTACATCTGGAAGGTCCTTGCTCTCCCCCATGAGAACATCTTGTAATATCTCTTCAGGTTCAGGAACGTTGAGTAACCAAGAGAGACCGAAATATAATGCAGCTCCCAATGTAAAAGAAGAAATTCTGTACAACATTATTAGACTCCAAAATGGAATCATGTGAAAGACTTCATCTCCGAAGGAGTCATCATGTAAACATTCTGGTATAATCGAAATCACACTGACCGTCACCATAACACTTCCCGCTAGTGCCAGCGAGAATGCCATCATTCCTGGAGGAACAACTCGCTTATTACCCTGCTTGGGTTGACAGAATACAACAGCAGCACCTATGCAAGTGGACGCACCTGCGATAGACGAGAGATAGAGTGGCTGCCATTCAGACGGCGAAGACGAGGACGACATCAAACGTGGGATCCTCTAGCCAGTCTTGAGCAGGATATGTTGGACCGAAAAGTGGCTTTGGACGGAACACTTCTCAAATGCTGACAACTCTGGTAAAAGGAGAGATATCACAGTGAGCACAATGGATGCATTAGTCTTCAACAACGAAAGAGGTGTTTGACTACCGACTACTGACTACTGACTAACTAGGCTCCGTCTGATGATGAGGAACGAAGGTTGAGGGATGACGAGGAAGGAGGAGGATGGATGATGATGCATGCTGAGCATGTCGCATGTCGCATGGTGCCTTCTGTTTTGTTTTGTGGAAAAAAAGTGAAAAATGACCAAGAATGAGATAAACAGCCACAAATGCCAACTGTATTAATTCAAGGTCATTCTCGTGCAACAGTTGGTAGTTTTGGTTCGCTCCTCCGAGTAATACTATTGGAACTACAACACTAATCTCCAATAGATCGTGATCCAAAAACATACTCAGATACGATTAGAAGAAGAGAAGAATGGCGTAGGAGGGAAATCACCGCGTAGCTAGTTGTCATTTAGATTGAAGTCCTCAATCCAATGGAAAAATATGAATTAACAAAATAGATTCAAAACACATCGAAAACTCAAATGAAGTTGAGTGCGATGATGATGGTGGATCAAATCATTGTATACGCCATAACGTTCAGTAACCCTAACCCCAACCCCAACAAAGAATTCTACATCTTTTTGTCACTCGAAGAAGTCCACTCGCCGAACTTTCCATTAGCATTACCAAATAAAGTGAGTGATTAAAATTTGGTAGTTTCATTGAAATTTATCTATCTATCTAGCGTTTTCTATAAAAAGACAGTATGGCAATATATATGTACAGTACCATGCCGAATCTTTCAAAACTGACACTCTGTCTATCATGAAGTATAAGTATTCATGCAGCAGAGCTGGAAGACGAGTTGGGGCCAACGAGAGGCTGTTGCTTGCTTGAAGGTATTTCCTTTCCACGCATAGTGGTCACGGCATCAACAGGAGGCAACAGACAGGAAATGAGGCTCAGATTGAATTGGATTTCTTCCTCGTTCCCTGGATCTTTCTCGCAGGCTCTAATATGCGCCATTGCATTATGGACATGGATTGGATGGACTCTTTCCCCGTTACCTTGATGAATAAACATGTGTTCATCTTCAAGTGCTTTTGACCATTGCCAATTTTCAGAACAGAATTCGAGCGTATTTCTCGCTGCGTTAGCATGTATCTCAGCACCACTAGCCCATATCTGCTCGCGATCTCGGTCAGAGTATTCATCCCTTGACGGAATAGGCACAACCGAGACTGATTCATGTATAGATACACACTTCCTCTTTTTTCGAGATCTACTGTTCAGATGACGAGCTTTCTTGTATGTTGAATTATACCAACTTTGCGGAGTCAATGAGCATCCCGACATCATCGACGCATCAGATCCAACCAAGCTAGGCAATGAGTGCCCAGACGAATCTCCGATAGAAACATCTACATCATCATTATGAGCCAACGAAGATGATAGCGCAGATTTTGGTTTCTTGTGGAAGTAATCTCCATGGGCATCTAGGCAACAGTTCTCAGCGCATGTATCAAATGATTCTGCGAACGACTCTACTGAGCTTTCGTCATCGGACTCGAGCCCGATTTTGAGTGGTTCCAGTCGAAGAATGCACCCTCCAAGTGCTGCATTTGTGCACGGAACCGAAATACTTCCAGACGGAGGAGCATGACATAGCGACCTCTTCATCGGTGACGATGAAGCTTCAATTCCAATTTTATGAAGAAATTTAGACCGGATTTCTGCTGCCGATGATCCAGACGCAGGTGGAGATCGAGACACAATAAGTGAGCTCGAAGGGAAACAACTCCGGGAATTGGGCGAGTTTGACATTGTTAATTGAGAAAGCAGAAGCAATTAGAGCTCTCAAGATTTTTGAAGTAGGGTGTTCGGTTCTAGTCGCAGCAGCGTTGTAGTGATACAGAGCAGGTCTCGGTTCCTAATATATTTGTTCCTAATCCAACGCTTGCTTGACTCTTAGCATGAGACAACTTAGTTGTCACAAGAAGTCAGAAAAAGGCGGGTGAAGGGTTGGTTCCTCTTGCACTTGCTAATAATAGTTGAAAAGCACGATTTTCTTGTGATACGAGGATGGTTCGAAGTTGATTTGTATTTCGTCAGGTGTGATGGGTTGGGCTCTATTGAGCTAGAAATCTTTGAAGGTGTTGAAGTGAACTCTTGATACCGATACCTTTCCCAATAATGGACTCCAATGGAAGGATTTTTTGGACTGTAAAATGATTGGCAGTTTAGTGTGCGTGTGATAAGTAGCGACTATGATGCGATGCGTTCTGTACTTTACTTATTCATTATTCTGATCTCCATACGTCATCAACTTTCTAAAATGTCGTCAGTCGTCACACCAAATGGTGTCACCAAACCTCATCAAACCAAACATGTCATCATTCATCGACGCTTTCAGCGTTCGCATTGCTGTTTGTAGATTTAAAAAAAAATTGCAGCATCATCACCAATCAAATAACAAATAATCATGTATCCTATAATATCTCCTGGACTTCACCGCAATCAGAATAATGTGGTCCATCATCATCATTCTAGCATGGTCAACTCTATCATAGATCATACAGGAATATACAGTCAAGATGAAGACTACTGGGCTTAATCTATTTAGCCTACGTAGCTTTTAATCGTATATTTATTATTTATATGGTTGAACTCCTAATTGATCAAAAATTTAGCAGCACGACAAAGTTAAATAATTGGAATCTTCCTCCACTCTATGCCTCCGTTCATCAATTTCTGAGTAGGACAGCCCGGTTTATCCTGGGGATATTGATGACGCCTTTGGTTTCAGTTGAGAAGATGCTGTTCCATATAGCAGGATCATTGCAGTTCCAATGACCCTTACCAACATGCAATATATTAATTATGCTTCAGCGTGAATCGTATGACCTCATTATTCACACAGAGCGCAGTAAAGTAAAAACTTCTTGGGGTCTGAATATTGTATTTCTGCCGTTCCAGATTGAGACTGACATAAAGATCACGCTTTAATCGGTCAGATGTCAAGGCATGACCATTTCGTGTTGGTCCTTCACTTGAAACATGTACCATAAACTTATTCATTCCGCTTGTTGCATTGGTTTCAAATACATAATTCTTCTTGCTACTTGATACAAAAGCATAAGGCTACCAAATGTGTAAACCTAATTGTTTTTAAATATCGAGCATTTTAGTCCACTAAAAAAAGTAAGATGCTAATAAATAGTATTGTACATCCACTGCGAAATTCCTACTGCAATTCACACGTCTCATTCAAGACGGGAACAGCCGAGGTTTTTTACATGGTTGTCTGTCTTACTCAATTGAGGGAAGACCACTTCTCTGGCGCATTCTCTCAGCGATCAAGAACGCAATTTCCAAGGCTTGAGACCCGTTCAATCTAGGATCGCAATAGGTATGGTAACGGTCTCCCAGGCTTTCCTCGGTAACACCAGATTCACCTCCCGTACACTCAGTGACATCTTCTCCAGTCATCTCAAGATGAACTCCACCGGGGTGAGATCCCATCTCGTCATGTACGTCAAAGAAAGCACGAAGCTCAGCACGGATATTGTCGAAGTCACGGGTCTTGAATCCATTCCCGGTCTTGCGAGTGTTTCCATGTACAGGATCAGAAATCCAAACTACGGACTTGCCCTCACGCTGAACTGCACGAATTAACCCTGGCAAATTCTTACGAAGCTTCTCTGCTCCCATGCGAACAATGATAGTTATCTTTCCAGGGGTGTTATTGGGGTTCATGGTGTCGCAAATGCGGATGAGCTCCTCAGGAGTACATTTGTCGGAAATCTTGACTCCAAGAGGGTTTCCAATTCCACGGATGAATTCCAGATGTGCTCCATCTAGCTCACGAGTGCGTTCTCCTACCCAAAGCATGTGGGCGGAACAATCATACCACTTTCCAGTAGTAGAATCCATACGGGTAAGAGCTTGCTCATAAGGGAGAAGAAGACATTCATGTGCAGTGAAAAAGTCAGTCTTTGAGAAGGTATCACTCGAAGTATCAATTCCAATTGCTTTCATGAAACGAAGGGATTCATCTACCTTGGTTGCGAATTCGCGGTAACGAGATCCCTCATCTGTCTTGTCCACAAAATCAAGATTCCATGCCTGAAGACGAGAAATATCTGCATATCCACCGGTAGCGAAAGCACGCAGAATGTTGAGAGTCTGTGCAGACTGATGATATGCCTCCACCATATTATTGGGGTTGTTGCGTCGAGCTTCTGGGGTAAATTCCTCACTATTGATAATGTCCCCACGATAAGAAGGTAGTGAAACACCATCACGCACTTCATCGGGTTCAGAACGAGGTTTTGCAAACTGTCCAGCCATGCGTCCAACCTTGATCACGGGCATTGCAGATCCGAAAGTAAGAACAAGAGCCATTTGTAAAAGGACACGGAAGGTGTCTCTAACATGATCAACATTGAATTCTTCGAATGCTTCTGCACAATCTCCACCCATGAGAAGGAATCCCTGTCCATGACAAGCTCTAGCAAGCTGTTCGTGAAGGGAACGTACTTCTCCAGCGAAGACAAGGGGAGCACAACGCTCAAGACGTTTCACTGCATCGTCGAGTTCCGCCTGATCTTCGTATACGGGCATTTGGGACGCCTTCTTAGATTTCCAAGAGGTAGTGGACCACTCTCCTTCTCCAGCAGCTGTGGGCGTGGAAGGTGGCTCAGCAGCTACATTCAATGACGTCGTAACCCTTTGACTGTGAGGAAAGAGGGAAGCAGGAAAGGAATGTCGTGAGGAAAGGGAATATGTCAAAGAATATAATTTTTTTGATGACTCCTTCGTGCAATGGCAAAATTTCCAACCCCAGAAATCATCAGTTTCCATATCCAATTGCCTGTTCGCATCAAGCCCTGGGTACGAGATTTGAACAGAAATTCTAGATGTGAATGCACACTTTCGTTCCCTCCGATGCTTCTGCTTCCATATGTAAATGCCGACATACGCCCGTGTAACCTCCAATCCCGTTGCGACCACCACTAGACCCATCATTGCGTGATACAATGCGAGAGACTAACCTGAGTAATGAAGAGGGAGTGAATGCATCTGCCGAGAAGGCAAGAAGAAGGATAGAACTAGCGACAGCAGAGAACTTCATATTACTTTTTGGAAACTACTGAAGTTAATTGTAGGCCGCTGAAATGCAACAGACAGATGTTGCTGTAGTAAAAGTGATGGCGAAGATCATCATTGCGCGCGCGAGAGACACCAATGAAATCGCAGAAAAGCCGAAAAACTGATGGGTCCGCTCACGGCCACCAATTTTTAAGACGGGGGTGAAAATGGTAATTTATTATGTGCGAAGATCGTCGGTTGTTGATTATTCCCCCCCACCCAAAATGAACCAGATCTTTGATAGATAACGCACTGATGACATTTTTGATCTATTCTTTGACCAAGTAAATTCAAATAACAAATAACAAATATCCCTCCTTTTCCTGCTTTGACACGACGACCAACGTCACAAGACACAACTTCAACTTCTTGACTTCCACTAACTGTTGTTGTCATCCTCAATAACACAAGTCAAATCCAACATCTTTCAAGTCACTGGTAATAGTACTACAAGAACCCAAGTAGCAGCAAAAATGAAGTTCATAGCGGTAATTGCATCACTCGCGGCGTCTTCAACATATGCTTATGTAAACACTCCCGCATTCGCCTCTACAGCTTCGCGTCAAACGAGTGTTTCATCATCTGTACGTGTACCAGCTATCGCAAAATCGATTCTCTACGCAACAGTTGAAACTACAGCTGAATCTGGACTGGATGAAGACATTCTTTCACGAATTACCGACGCAACAAAAGAATCCAAGCAATGGGCACATGACTTTGACCTAGAAAGTGAATCAGGTGCTGCCTTTCATGCACTTTTCAGTGGAATCCGTTCGTCAGCGGCTTTGGGTCCCAAGGGTAAACCTTTCTATTTGAAATCGAAGGATGTTTTAAAAGCGATGGAAACAGAGGGTAATATTGATGAAGATTCCACAGCCTTTGATGGATTCTTTACATTTGATGATTTGGCAAAGGCTTTGCAGGATGATTTCTTGGATGCCGATCGAGGAAGTACCGACAATCGTCAAGGATGGAAGGTGAGTGAGTCATATATGATTTCATTCGGAACCATCGAAGGAGATCTTTTCGTGTGGAGAATCTAACTAACTCAACTGAACTACAACACTTACTTCCATACAAGATCACTCCAGTGTCAACACCTCGTGGGTCGTCCTTTGAAGATGCCCGTATGACACTGGAAGAAGTCAACGCTGCACTAGAGAAAGGAACAGTCATATTTAATACTGCAGGATCTCATATTCCTAAGTTGGCAGGAGCAACTCTTGCATGTACTGATGCAGCTGCACTACCATGTGCACTCAACATGTATGTCACCGCGGCTGGGAAGCGAACCAGTGCACCGCCTCATACAGATAGACAAGATGTAATTGTTGTTCAGACGCAAGGACAGAAACATTGGAGGGTGTATAGTCCTCCAGATCCAGCAATGAAACCAAGTGCAGACATGTATGCGCGTGGAAAGGGTGATGATAATCTTCCTCTGTATTCATTAGAAGATGGACAATATGGCTGCAAGAAATTACTAGATGTAACATTGGAGGCAGGAGATATTCTATTCATTCCTGCGTCATTTCCTCATACGACAGACACAGTTTCAGACTTGGAAAATATCCCAGAGAATACAAGCATTCATCTTACATTCAACTTTGATACCCATGTTTGGGATCTCAATTATCTGGGCGCGAGGAAACTGGCGTTACGAAGGGCAGGAGTTGCCGATTCTGCTCTCGGACAACAAAAGGAAGAAGATAGTCAATATGTTGGAGCAGTTAATTCACTACCGAAAGATATCAGAGATGATTTGTTCTCCAATCTTCCTCTTGATTTCTTGGATGATACAAAGGATCTCGCCAGCGCGGCGGAGATCGTGACTTCTGAATTGAAAATTATTTGCAAGACTTTAGATGAAGAAACCTATAATGCTGCTCCGCCAACTATCTGGAAAGAGACGGTGGAAAAACTACAAAGTCAGGGAACCCAAATATTTGACATTCATCGCGACATGTACTTGGCTGCTGTTGATGAAGGAAGAGTACGAAAGACAGAAGATGCCAAGTCTAAACACTTGAGTGGGGACGCGCTGGTGAGTGCAAGAGCAATGACCCCAGAGAAAATGCAAAGGCTTAGTCTCTTCCGAGTCAAAAAATACTTTGAGCAGATTTCTGAGGCTAAGATAGCGCTACTGGAATGGGCACGGGAAGGCTCGAATTCTTCAGGTGGTAATGATTCTAATTCCCTTCCTGAGAATTGGGCCTTCACTCTTTCGGTCAAAGTCGGGGATCAGGTTGAAGCGGATCTAGGAGGGGCATTCTTCCCTGCCTCCGTCGCCAAGGTGACGGGCGGATTGTATGATGTGAAATTCTTTGATGGCGATGCTATGGATGGGTTAAGCAGGGACCAAGTAAAATTGCTTACACCACCTCCGTCAACATCTAGTGGAAGCGGAAATGATGTAGACGGTGAGACTCCTCCTCCTGGACTGACCAAAAAGGAATTAAAACGATGGAGAAAAAAGCTATCGAAGTAAAAATTCACGATGGCCTATGCTGCAGATAGTTGTTGCACTGATGACAATCAATCGGGAGTTTTGTGGGTTTCAAGCTCAGGTTACAGCGCCTTTCAGTGTTGTGGTATCGATGATGAAGGCATTCAAGGTTTATTCATCCTAAGAAGATATTGGATCAGAAGATTTATGATTATCAGATGTACAAATTATAACTTTAACATAAATAATGACTAGAGCAACTTGTGGTATTCTCACGGGAATATTGTTTGTTTGGTTACTCTTTTCGCTGTTCAACTCTCTACACAGTAATTACCTTAAGTGTCTCGCATAGACTCAACTTATAAAATTATCTATTCTACATCAATATGTTCCAATTATCCAGAAAGAACATCTTCAGCACTGTCTCTTAACATTTCGCACGATCATATTTTGTGATCTACTTTGATCCAATATTATCTGCGACTTAACCTTTAACGTCAAATCTAACGTCCGACATTGTTAGACTAGGCATTATCTTTAATGTGGCTATGGAACCATTCTGTACACAGCACATCCCAATCATGATGATTATGTCATTGATACACCTCAGTCCTATTACCACTCAAATCACTACCAATTAATTGAGTCAGGTTCCAATTGTGTGTCAAGGAGGTGATACATTGACGCTTGTTGGATTATAATAAATGTGCAGTCCCGCCATTCTTCTCCAGATAGAGCACGAGAGACTGCGGTGGTGGTGGTTGTTGCAGCAAATGCGAAGTAAGGATTCTACCCACTCTTGTATGAAAATTGGTTACAGCAACATGTCATAGATTATTGACTTCATTACTTAATTCATTCAAAAATTCAGGAGATTCTCTCTCTACAACAGTAGCTAGTACCTCTAGCTAAAACAGTACCATAGCAGATTCAATTATAGCTAAGTAGAGAGGCTGTTTAGTGACAAAAATAGTTTTATACGATCCTGAACAAAGCAAAAGTAAAGTATTTTTACCGTTGTGTCTATCGTATCTTTCTTCTTCCTGGGAACAGTTGAATACGGCATACGGCAGTAGCAAAAGACTATTAACTATTAACTGGGTTGTTGTTAGAGAGTTTGATAGCCTGCTCATGGGAAATTGTAAAATGGGTAATTGTAATGGAATTCTAGAAGAATCGATAAAGGCCACAGCCTTCAATCCGCCAAAATCAACTCGTGGAAACCTTGTGTTCAACACAAGCAACCGCAATGTTGCGGACTATTACGAGGTTGTTCGCATCCTCGGCGAGGGCTCTATGGGAAGTGTAGCCTGTGTGAGAAAGAAACCAGATGCAGTTGGTGGCAGTGCATATACGGTAAAGAAATCTGGTTTGTTCGGTATGCGAGTAATATCCAGGAAAAAAGTGCCGGAAGATGTAATTGAAGATTCGAATAGTAAGCTCTATGCGCTAAAAAGTATCATCTTGTCAAGGGTTTCAAATGAATTTTTGGAAGAACTTAAGAATGAAATTAGTATCTTGCAAGACCTCGATCATCCAAATATCGTCAAGGCTTTTGAAGTTTACGAGAGCAAAGTCAACATCTACCTTGTTTTACAGCACTGTAGCGGGGGTGATTTGTATTCCCGCGTTCCTTACTCTGAGAAGCAGTCTGCAAAAATTGTGGGAAAGCTTCTTTCTGCTATTGTGTACATGCATCGACACAATGTTTGTCACAGAGGTAAGTACCACTATATTGGAGCCCTCTTGATTTGGATTCCCTCTCCCATCACTTGACAATTATCACATTATTAAAATTTGTTATTGGTTCCTATACTCCTTCCTTCTTCTCGCAGATTTAAAATTTGAGAACATCATGTTTGAGAGTAATGATCCTGATGCAGAAATCAAGCTCATTGATTTTGGCTTATCTAAGGCCTATTCGCCGGAAAAGAAGTTCATGTCTGAAGGGGTCGGAACTATCTACACAATGGTAAGTATCTTTTCGTAAGGATTATTGGGATGGATGATTCACTTTCGTTTCGCATGATAGCCACTCATTTTCATCTGTGACTGCAAGGCACCTCAAGTCTTGCGGGGAATCTACACAAATCAGGCCGACCTTTGGAGTATTGGAGTTGTGACTTATATGCTCTTGTCCAACACAAAGCCATTCTACGGAAGGAAGAGGCGTAACGTAGTAAACAAGATCTTATCGGGAGAGTTTGCATTCTATTCAAAGAATTGGAAATCTCTCTCTGATGAATCAAAATACTTTGTAAGAGCGTTGATTGAAGTTAATTCCAAGAAACGTCTTAATGCAGAGCAAGCTCTTAAACACCCATGGTTGGACGAGCAATTTCCACTTTGTGATAGAATTCCTGAGAAAACGACATTGGATTGTGTGCACGAAAGTATTTCAGTATATGGTAACGTTAGTGAATTCAAGAAGATGGCATTGATGGTCATCGCGCATCAATCTACAACCGATGAAATAATCGAATTGCGCAAAGCATTTGATGCCTATGACACAGCTAACAATGGAACAATCTCCTTTCAGGAATTTCACGACGCAATGCAGAACTCAAACGCCAGCTATACCGATAAAGACATCGAGACACTTTTTAAGAGTGTTGATATAGGAAATGATAATGAGATCTACTACCTTGAATTTTTAGCTGCAACCCTTGAAGCTCGCGGACGCATCACCGAAGAGAGGCTTGCAGTCGCCTTTGATAGGTTGGATAGCGACGATAGTGGATATTTATCACGAGACAACTTTCGAGAAATACTCGGTAGTGAGTACACTGATGAAAAGGTCGATGCATTTTTGAAAGAAGTGGATTCTGATGGAGATGGGCGTATTTCTTTTGAAGAATTTCTTGTTTACTTTCATAAAGATCAAAAGGTTCATGTACATAAATTCAGACCAGAGTTTGGAGAGAGCAGTCTGGGCGAGTCTGAGCCCACCAGTCCATAAAAGTTTACCTTGCATTTAATTACCCTTCTCTTTTACACACAACTTTGTGAGAA
>Ga0307981_1003395_pt1 | contig 11953 bp, 11 predicted proteins | sample OrgLakmetagen987_FD_201849 | JGI IMG/M metagenome (GOLD analysis project Ga0307981, IMG submission 201849) | Saline water microbial communities from Organic Lake, Antarctica - #987 | ecosystem: Environmental > Aquatic > Non-marine Saline and Alkaline > Saline | place: Antarctica: Organic Lake... | reverse complement strand
CTTCACACCCCACCGTTAGCCAGTGACGCACTTGCCATTCGGATTGTATTCCCCTTAATCAGGGTGACTCAGGTTTCTTTCAACCTGACGGGTTTGCCAGCTTCGCTGGGCAAACAAAAAAGGCGATTATTAATTAAAATAATCGCCTTTTTTAACTGTTTCAAATTACTTTAAAAGTGGCTTCCACCACGTTTCATTATTCAAATACCACTGGATAGTTTTCTCAATACCTGATTCAAAAGTTTCAGTAGGTTTATAGCCTAATTCATCATTTGATTTCGTCGGGTCTATCGCATAACGTCTATCGTGTCCTGCCCTGTCGGTAACAAACTCAATCAAGTTTTCTGCGGTACCATTAATGGCGTTTTTTGCCAATGGAAAACGAGCCTGCAATGCTGCGTCTGTGCTAAATACTTTATTAAGTAAGTCACATAGCAACTTCACAATATTAATGTTTGCCCATTCGTTATTGCCACCTATATTATAATTTTCGCCTAATCGTCCAGACTGAAGCACTAGATCAATCCCTTTGGCATGGTCGGTAACATACAACCAATCTCTAATTTGCATTCCGTCGCCATAAACGGGAAGAGGCTTGTCATGCAGGATATTAGTTAAAATTAACGGGATCAACTTTTCAGGAAAATGGAATCCACCGTAATTATTAGAACAATTACTGGTTGTAACATTTAAGCCATAGGTATGGTGGTAGGCTCTGACCAAATGATCACTTGCCGCCTTGCTTGCGGAATAAGGGGAGTTAGGCGCATAAGGTGTGTCTTCATTAAATGCGGGATCATCTTCCTTTAACGTCCCGTACACCTCATCGGTACTGACATGATGGAAACGGTGGTCTGTTTTAATGCCGTTATCCAACCATACCTTTTTAGCTGCCTTAAGCAGCGAGTAGGTGCCAATAATATTAGTTTCTATGAACTCATCAGGCCCAGTAATAGAACGGTCTACATGCGACTCCGCTGCAAAATGCACGATAGTACAAATATCATGTCTTTCTAGCAATTCCTCAACCAACTTTTGATCACAAATATTGCCATGAACAAACGTATAGTTTTCAGCATCTTTAACGCTATTCAAGCTCTCAATATTACCCGCGTAAGTTAGAGCGTCCAATACAAAAACGAGATCACTAGGATATTTTTCTTTCCAATAGTGAACAAAATTAGAACCAATAAAACCAGCACCGCCGGTTACAAGAAGTTTTTTCAATGTCGTTAATCCTATATTTTCTTTTCTTTAATTTTTACCAAAACCAACTCTAATGCATCTTCCCAATGGGGTAATTCAACTAAAGGCAATGCCGCCTTAAAAGAATCTTTGGATAAAACACTGTAGTGTGGTCTCTTTGCTGGCGTAGGATAGTCAACTGTATTAATAGGTTTAATCGGAATTACTTTTGATAATATCCCATGTTTAACACCTAATCGTTGAATACTTTTAGCAAAATCAAACCAACTCGCTACACCTTCATCTGTAACATGATGAATATCAGTAAGCTTAGCTTGAACTGCCGCTATGCAGGCCCGTGCCAGAGTATCAACTGAGGTTGGAGAACCAATTTGGTCACTGATAATGCTTAACTGTTCTTTTTCTTGCATAAACCGCAGCATTGATGCAACAAAATTACCGCCAAATTCAGAATAAACCCAGCTAGTTCTCAGAATACAACTGCCATTAGCATTTGACTCTTTAATTGCTTGCTCACCTTGCATTTTAGTCTTGCCGTATACATTGACAGGGTCATATTCATCGTCTGGGAGATAAGGCGAACCTTTGTCTCCTTTAAACACGTAATCAGTAGACACATGAACAAAATGAATACTGTGAGTTTTACAATAATTACTGAGCTTTTCAACACTACTATGATTGATTTCTAAAGCTTTTTCCTCTTCACTTTCAGCTGAGTCTACAGCAGTATAAGCTGACGCATTAATAATCGCGCTCGGCTTAATCTTATCTAAGCTTTGCGCCAAACTATCTGATGTGATGTCGATATCTGCGCGCCCTAAGCAAATTGCATTTTCTGCACCTACTAACTCAAGACATTTTTTGGCTAATTGCCCATTTTTACCAATAATAACTACCATTATTTTAGGTCTAACGCAGGTGATTCAGCAAAAGATAAGCCATTTAGATCCTTCTGTGACAGTGACGTTTCAACACCGTCAACATAGGGCCATTGAATATTCAATTGACTGTCGTTATGTTTAATTGAAACCTCTGACTCTGGGTAATAATAATCCGTGCATTTATAGGTAAAATCGGCAAATTCAGAGATGACGTAAAAACCATGCGCAAAACCAGCAGGTACCCACAGCTGCTTCTTATTTTCAGCGTTTAGCTCAACACCAACGCATTGACCATAAGACTTTGAGCCTTTGCGGACATCAACGGCAACATCAAAAACCGCTCCTTCAGTGACTCGGACTAGTTTTCCTTGGGTTTGCTCAAGTTGGTAATGTAAGCCTCTTAAAATTCCTTGCCTTGAACGGCTCTGGTTGTCTTGAACGAAGCTTACATCTGCACAATTTTCTCTAAACCAATCATCGCGGAATGTTTCCATAAAGAAACCGCGAGAGTCTCCAAACACAGTAGGCTCTATAATTTTCACATCTGGAATGGTTGTATTAACAATTTTCATTCTTTAAATAATCTTCTCGTTTGCTATTTTTACTAGATATTTGCCGTAGCCACTTTTTATAAGCGGTTGCGCAATATCAACTAACTGATCTTTACTTATAAAACCTTTGCGAAAGGCTATTTCCTCAGGGCAACATATTTTCAAACCTTGCCGTTTTTCGATAGCGGCTATAAAGTTCGATGCATCTAATAAGCTATCAATGGTGCCGGTATCTAACCAAGCAGAGCCCCTACCCATTAACTGCACACTTAACTCACCTGACGCTAAATACAAGTTATTCAAATCAGTTATTTCTAGTTCACCACGGTGACTTGGCTTTATTGTTTTCGCCAGTTCGACAACGTTGTTGTCATAAAAATAAAGACCTGTAACGGCATAGTTCGATTTTGCTTTTTCTGGCTTCTCTTCAATCGAGAGTGCCTTCCAATTAGCGTCAAAATCCACTACACCATATCGTTCCGGATCGTTAACATGATAACCAAACACAGTGGCTCCAACGTTTTGCTTAGAGGACTCTAGAAGCGATTTCTGTAGATCATGACCATAGAATATATTATCACCTAAAATTAAGGTAACGCTGTCATCACCTATAAATTTCTCGCCTAAAATGAAAGCTTGAGCTAAACCGTCAGGTGAAGGCTGCACAATATATTCTAAGCTAATACCCCATTTAGAGCCGTCACCTAATAAATCTTTGAATCGTTGTGATTCTTCAGGCGTTGTAATGATAAGAATTTCGGATATACCCGCAATCATCAAAGTCGACAATGGATAATAAATCATTGGCTTGTCGTATATTGGCATTAATTGTTTACTTACGACTTGAGTTAACGGATGTAACCTAGACCCTGCTCCGCCGGCAAGGATAATTCCCTTTCTAGCCATTTGTATTCTCGTTTTGCTTGATGAATTACGGTATATTGTAACTCAAAAGATACTTCAATAGAATGCAACGCTTGCGCACTCTAGTAAGCAAATGACTATAAAGAGACAAATTTGAAAATCTACACCTCGACTAAAAAAATCCCAGCATTGGCCGACAAACCATTAACACAGCGCATGGCATTATTAGAAGATGCGGCAAAAAAAATGACCGTTCCAGAGAAAACACTGCTAAACGTGCTGAAATTAATGGTGATAGTACCGGTATTTGCTTTGGTCTTGCAGGTAACTAACAATTGGTTCTCACTTGCGTGGGCTGCCCTTATTTTATTATTGTATCCAATTTTTGTTAAGCCTATTCAATATTCATTATCGGCTAAATATTTAAAAGACCCTGATTTAAAAGATAGTAAATGAATACATTGACAGCAATATAGATAGACCGATTGGCACTCGCACCATCATTGCCAGACAATAGCGATAGCTCAAGACATTCAGCCAATCGCATTGCAACATAAGCCAAAACGACTTTACACTAGACACTATATTTGTCACATTTATAAGATAAAGTGGACTTTATTATTAACGGAGCCTTTACTATGAAATCAATACTTGTCACCGGCGGCGCTGGCTATATAGGCAGTCACACGGTTCTCCAGCTACTTGAAGCGAATTACAAAGTAGTTATTTTGGACAATTTTTCAAACTCCTCAGATGAGAGTTTGAAGAGGGTTCAAGTAATCACCGGTAAACAGGCTGATTTATATGAAGGTGATATTCGGGATACCGCGCTGTTAAATAAAGTATTCAGTGAGCATAAAATAGACGGGGTTATTCACTTTGCGGGCTTAAAAGCCGTGGGTGAATCAGTTGAAAAGCCACTTATGTACTACGAAAACAACCTGTACGGCACGCTTAACTTGTGTAAAGCAATGCAGGCTAACGGTGTGACCAATATCGTGTTTAGTTCATCAGCTACTGTATATGGCGACCCAACTGAATTACCACTGCATGAAAACTTACCAACCGGTTCACCGACTAATCCATATGGCCAGTCAAAGCTCATGGTTGAGCTCATGCTAGCCGACCTTTACAAAGCCAACAATAATTGGAACATTGTGTTGCTGCGCTACTTTAATCCAGCAGGAGCGCATCCAAGTGGCTTAATTGGCGAGGATCCCAACGGGATACCGAACAACCTAATGCCATTTATTACTCAGGTCGCCACCGGTAAGCGCGAGTTTTTAAGCGTATTTGGTGATGACTACGACACCGTTGACGGCACCGGTGTTCGCGACTATATCCATGTTGACGATTTAGCCAATGGGCATTTGAAGGCCTTAGCCAAATTAGAAGACAAAGCGGGTTTGGTCACCTATAACTTAGGCACTGGCCAAGGTTATAGCGTACTAGAAATGGTCACCATGTTTGAACAAGTTTCTGGTCAAAAAGTGCCTTATAAAATCGCTCCTCGCAGAGGCGGCGACGTTGCTGCTTGTTATGCTGACCCCAAATTGGCAGCACAAGCACTGGGCTGGACTGCACAAAAAGGCTTGAAGGAAATGTGTGAGGACTCATGGCGCTGGCAGTCTAATAATCCAAATGGGTATAAAGATTAAGCTAAGGGCACTGTCGAAAAGACGCTGTTACTCTATTAAAAAGGAATTAAATATATGCCAAATTACTTAACACTGCTGTTGTTAATGATACCATTTGGTTTGCATGCAGCAAATAAACAGCCACAAAATATTGTGTTTATTCTGGCTGATGATCTTGGTTGGAATGACACAAATATTTTTCAACAAAGTCAGTTTATGGAAACACCGAACATAGATGCTCTTGCATCAAAGGGCATGGTTTTTAGTCAAGCTTATGCAAACAGCCCTTTATGTTCGCCTACTCGTGCTTCAATACTGACAGGGCAAACACCAGCTAGACACGGGTCAACCTCACCAAATCATCATTTACCATTAGTAAGGTTGACACCTTCACTACCGCAATCCGCGGCAACCAATAAAAAATCAACTGCACCGGAAACCGTTACCCGCTTGGACACCAGTTTACCGACGCTGTCATCTATCCTAAAAGCGAATAATTATCGCACAGCACACTTTGGTAAATGGCATCTGGGAACAAGTCCCTATAGTCCGCTTGAGCATGGATTTGATCTGGATATTCCAAATTATGCTGGACCAGGCCCCGCAGGCGGATTTCTTGCCCCTTGGACCTTTGCGCCAAATATCCAACCACAAAGACGTGGCGAACATATTGATGTCCGACTAGCACAAGAAGCAAGCAACTGGATACAAAGTGTAAAGGACGATGGACCTTTCTTTTTGAATTTCTGGGCATTCTCTGTGCATGCTCCTTTTAACGCAGACCCCGACATAGTTGACTATTTTGTCGGTAAGCGTTCGCCCTATCACAGTCAGCGCAGTGCCACATATGCTGCTATGGTGAAACAGTTCGATGACGCTGTAGGGATATTATGGGACGGGCTAGTTGAAGCTGAGGTGGAAAACGACACTATTGTGATTTTCACTTCAGATAATGGTGGCAATATGTACAACGTATTAGGCAACATTCACGCTACCAGTAATTTTCCGCTAAGAGCGGGAAAAGCCACTAATTACGATGGTGGATTAAGAGTACCAGCAGCTATTATTTGGCCTGGGCTCACTCAGCCAAATACACTTAGTACTACACCAATGCAGTCGGCGGATTATTTCCCAACTTTACTGAATGGAATGAATTTATCTTGGCCTTCATCCCACATCGTAGATGGCCGTGATATTCGTTCAGTCTTGCAGGGTAAAACGACGGAAACGCGCGCAATCTTTTCATACTATCCTACACAACCTAGAGTGCCTGATTGGCTGCCACCTTCTATTACTGTTACGTTAGATGGCTGGAAGCTGATCCGTACTTTTCACTATGGCAGAACCGGTGGTCATTTCTATCAACTTTATGACCTCAATACCGATCCATCCGAGTCAATCAACCTGTATGAAGTTGACACTGATAAACTGGCGCAGCTTGATGCACTAATCGAGGCACATCTGCTAGATAGCAACGCAGTGGCCCCTGCCATAAACCCTAATTACCTTGATGGTACTTTTAATTATAATACCATCGGGATCGCGGGCGAAAACTTTCAATTACCAGAAGAAAAAATGCAAATTGACTTTCAATTTCAGATAGATATTAAAGAGCAAACAATCAACAGTGGAACTGAAGCTCAAATTACTTATCAACTCACGAATGCAACTAACCTTGCAGCCGTGCGGTATGAACAATTTATGGGCCCTGCCGTAACGTTAGTTAAAGATGCTAACCGCATTAGCTTTATCGCCCCGACCGTGTCGCAAGAACAATATATTGCGCTCGCTTTTATTGTCACCGATGGCCCTCAAACAATAAGGAAGCAGATAGGTGTGCGGATTAATCCGACGCGAATAGCGCCAAACCTCTTAGTCTCGAAAATTAGTCAAAATATAACAAAAGGAAGCGCTGCTAAGTTTGATATTAAGGCTACTGATGCTAATAAAGATTTTATTAATATGAGCGTAACAAGTGAAGCCTTAAGTCCCAATTTGTTAAATGTACCTCCAACCGTTGGAGAATTCATAGTTAATATTCCAATTGATTTTTCAGATGATTCAATAACCTTATTGTTCACAGCTGAAGACTCTCAGCATAGCGCTCAACAAACAATTACCTTCAATGTATTAGAAGTTACTGAGGATCCACCAGGCGTTAAGACAACTTCGGGGGGAAGCCTTAGTGTTCTTTGGCTACTGTTTATCGGTTTGGGTGTATTCTTTAGGGCACGGTCCTACGCTAGTAGACTTCATCAGCCAACTAACCAGAGATAAGTATGATGAAACGAACGTTAACATTGTCTATTGCGGTCGCGATCCTAACGTTTATTGGCTATTTGCGACGATTTACTTTCTGTTACATATCCTGCAACAAGTCTTCAAAGTTAGAAAAGTCATCGTCTTCTTCTTCCAACTCTTCTGTCGTCTTAATTTTTACCTTACCATCACTCACTTTAAATGCTAAACGCTGAAAATAAGCATCGCGAACAAATAAGTACTGATCGAGGGACCGGTTTAATATCTCCTCTTGCTCTAACAACGATGCCCTTACTTCCATAATTTTTATCACGTTGGACGCAATGACATAGGGGTCATCGAGGATCGTGGTCGGCCAATAAACATTATCAACAACACTACCGGTAAAACTTCTAAAATCACTTGGACCTAATGCTGGCAACATCAGATACGGGCCTGTGCCAACGCCCCAAACACCCAATACTTCTCCAAAGTCTTCCTCTTTTTCTTCTAAACCCATTGTGCCTGCAACGTCAAACAAGCCAACAATACCCACCGTACTATTGAGCAAAAAGCGCCCAACACTGGTAAGCGACTCAACCGGCTTACCCTGCAGCAAGTTGTTAACTGCACTGGCAGGCTCGCTCAAATTGTCAGACGCATTTAATAAGCCTCTTCTAATAAGTGGAGGTGTCACCGTGATATACGCTATTGTTGCTGGCTTGACTAAAAAGTGGTCGAGGATTTCATAGTTAAAATCCCAAAAAACCCGGTTAACCGCTTCAAACGGATCGGAATTGTCCTCAGCTTCTGCCATTGGGCTTATTGGTTCAACAACGATTTCTTGATTTTTTGATAGCTCGGCTTGCTCAATAGCCGACTGACTTGCGCACCCGCCTAATCCTAAGGCAAAAACTAAGGTAACTATTTTAAAATTATTGCTCACTGTACTTCCTTATTTATGGTTAGATTGACAGCTTGTATGCTGTCATTAACCTGCACATTAACCAGGCTTCCTTCTAACTCGCCGGGTCTGGTCATTACATCTTCATCGACAGAGATACGCGCAGTAATGGTGACTTGTTCTGCATTTTTCAATGATAAACTTGCGATCATTGCATCATCTGCACTTAAACTAAGCGAAATAGGAAACTGCGGTAAAGCCAATTTCTTAACCGCTAAAGGTACTCGGCTACCTGATATCGCGTCTTGTGCAAATAGAATTAAAAAACCCGTCGATGGTAACTTGCTTGCCAATTCAGTGGCAATTGAAACAGTAACGTCAAACCCTCTATTACCGTTTGCAGTAACCGAATTATCAAGCGGCGAATTATCAAGCGGCGAATTATCGAGAAACTCATTGCGCGATCCATTATCCAATGACAATAACCCTTCAGACGCTCCCATAGAACGCAGTTGATTAACTAACGATTGGTACACTGTGCTATTCGCAGAAAGCGCATCTTTAATTAGCGCAAAGTTAGCGAAGGCGACTTCACTGTCGTTTAGCTGAGCTGCCACAACGGTCAATAATAAACGATAATTTCGGTTTTCTGGTGCTACCTCAACCAAATAACTGACTTGTCGTTTAGCGTTCTGCAGATTTTCGTCATCTCCAACCATCATCATTGCTTGTGCGTACTTCATGCGAATATCTTGTGCATCAGGACTTATTTTTAATGCTTTTTGAAAGGCAGCAATCGCTTCTTCAGTTTGCCCTAATGACATACGCAGCCTGCCAAGCCATTGCCAACCGGTGGCATCGCTTGGGTCTTTGCGAAGTTGCTGACGTATAACTAGCGCGTATTTCTGGAATTCTTCAGCTTTCACATCATCAGCAGGCGAGACCAAAACACGCTGACTAAGTTCATCTATGTTGTTAGTTGCATTAACTAAGTCTTGCAATCCAGAAAGCTGATTTGCATCTACATACACCCAAACCGCAGCGAATAACGCGGGAATAGCGCCAATAAGAAGAGGAAGCTTGGCTGACCTTGCTGACAAACTGGTGGTTTCCGCTTTTTGTTCTTGAGCGTCATGAAATGCGGTTTCATCGGCTAATGCCACCTTCATTTCATCTATCGCGGTTTGCATTTCTGTGGGGTCAATTAATCCTTCGGACACTTCTCGCTCTATTTCCTGGATGCGTTGTTTAATAACGTTGGTGTTGGAAACTTCAAAACGTTTTTTAGCATTTCTATCTTTGAACCATGGATAAACAATAAAACCCACAGCAATAGCCGCGAATAACGAACAATACACATAAAAACTAGTCACTAGTCGTCCTTTAACAATTTGTTAGCCGCAGCTAATTTGGCTTCAATATTTTCTTCTGGTGCTGCTTTGCGACGTATTAAAAACACGCCCATCATAACGAAAGCAAACAAAATCGGTAATGCCCATAGCCATATGGTCACCGGCGTTACCGGCGGTTGATAATAAACAAAATCGCCATAACGCTCTTTCATAAAGTCAATGACTTGTTTCTCTGAACTGCCCTGCAACATCAATTGATAGACTTTGCGACGCATGTCATGCGCTATCATTGCGTCAGAGGCAGCGATGTTTTGGTTTTGGCACATTGGACAGCGAAGTTCCGCCGTTAGCTTTAAAAATGTTTTTCTATCGTCTGGATTTTCAAACACATAATTCTCACCCATTTTCTCAGCTTCAGAGACTTTGGCTAATGCATCACTTGTATTTAAATCTTGCGCAAAGACAGCGGATGTTGACGTCGCTAGCAACAATAAAAAGCCGCATTTAATCAACATTAAGGAAATCACTTTCATTGCCCTGCTCCTAATTCAACGCTTGATGATCCAGCTTTTGGTGACTCAATATATGCTGATGCTTCAACATCTGATGAGTCAATCATAGGCATAATTTCAGCCAGTATTGGGGCAAATTTATTGCGCCAAACTCGCTCATTTAAATCACCTAGGTGATGCACCAAGATAACGCCTTGCTGATCCACTAAAAAGGTTTCTGGGGCCCCTGTTACGCCTAAATCGAGTGATGTATTGCGATATACATCAAAGATATTAAAGGCGTAAGGGTCACCATATTTGCTTAGCGTTGAGACCACTTCTGTGCGCACTCTTTCAATTGTTTTGGTGCCAAAATCAGGATCCAGATCTTGATCGTAATACAAACCGACAACTCGGTAACCCTGATTTTTTAAACTCTCCAAATACGGCAATTCAATTGCACAGGTTGTGCACCAAACACCCCAAACATTGATTAAGGTGATTTGGCCATCAAATACCGAGTTGTCGTACATAATAGACTCGTCCATTAAATCAGGCAGGCTGAATTCTGGAAACGCTTTAGCAACAGCGGTTGATTCACGCGCCTTAGGGTCAGAATAAAGTCCTTGAAATAGGAACACAGCTAAACCCAAAAACAATATCAAAGGCAACATGAACCACGTGATCCGTTTCATTACGTTTGCTCCTCAACTAACTTACCGCCGTTATTTGCTGACGGTTGCTGACTAGCGAGCGCAGGCTGCTCGTCACTGTTATTATTATTTACGCCGCCAACATTCTTCCACGTTGCCATTTTTTTAATGCGATAGCGTTTATCACTGATTGAAAAGATACCACCGATACACATGATCACAGCACCACCCCAAATCCACACCACAAACGGCTTATAATACAAACGAATAGCCCATGCGCCATTAGATAGCGGTTCGCCCAAGGCAATAAACAAGTCCCGAGTTAAGGTGGTGTGTATACCCGCTTCCGTCATTGACGTGCGCTGTACTGGGTAAAAGCGTTTTTCTGGTTCAAGGTGATTCACAAACACGCCGTTTTTATAGACATCAAAAATACCGCGATCGGCGCTATAGTTAGCTCCTTCTATTTGTTCAATGCCAGTAAATGATACCGTATAGTCGGCTATTTCGACGGTATCTCCTGCAGCCATTCGTACATCGCGCTCTAACTCGTAATTACTCACTAAGGTAATACCAATCAGAGTTACAGCGAAACCAACATGCCCTAATACCATGCCCCAATGACTGGGTGTAAGTTTGCGTAATGACGCTATAACGGGTTCAGACTTGGTTGTTGACACCACGCGTTGACGCACTTCCAAAGTGATCGCTATTAAAATCCAAAAGCTCATTACCATACCCAACATACCCATATAGGTAGGCTCGTCATAGTTGTAGTTGATCAATATGCCGGCAGATAAAGCCAATACCAAACCAATCAACAGCTGATTTCTCAATGCCGAGGGTGCTTGTTTTTTCCAGCGAGATAAGGGGCCAACTGCCATAAACAACACAAAAGGTACGATCAGCAATGTAAACATTTGATTAAAGAACGGCGCACCAATTGATATCGTACCTAAGCCTAATTCTTTATGCACCAACGGTAACAATGTGCCAAGGAGAACCACGATAGTTGCGGCAACTAGCAGCACGTTATTACCCATTAACATCATTTCGCGAGAGAACATTTCGTAACGTCCAACGCTTTTAAGCTGCGACGCACGCACGGCATAAAGTAGCAATGAGCCACCAATAACAACCACTAGCAAGCCTAAGATAAACAAACCACGGGAAGGA
>Ga0307981_1003393_pt1 | contig 11956 bp, 11 predicted proteins | sample OrgLakmetagen987_FD_201849 | JGI IMG/M metagenome (GOLD analysis project Ga0307981, IMG submission 201849) | Saline water microbial communities from Organic Lake, Antarctica - #987 | ecosystem: Environmental > Aquatic > Non-marine Saline and Alkaline > Saline | place: Antarctica: Organic Lake... | reverse complement strand
GTGTGTGAGTGTGTGAGTGTGTGAGTGTGTGAGTGTGTGAGTGTGTGAGTGTGTGTGTGTGTGTGCGTGTGTGTGTACGGTATGTTTCAGCTAGTTGCGGTACGTATGTCGTCCTGAGGGTCCGAAACTCCGACGGAAGAAAAGAGCGAATTACTCGGTCCGGAGGTCTTTTCTAGACTATCATACAGTAGCTGTCGTAGTCTACTGGTGGCTGAATAGTGACCTGGTCGAAGGTAAGAGAGAATATGAATATGTCGCCGTACGTCCACTACTCGTTAACGCTGATCGCTTGCTTTCATTAGACGTTTAGGTTTCACTGCTGATACGTTTCAAAAGACAACCGCTTTTGCAGCTCTTTCTGGCTCGACTGGTAATGTTTAAAGAAACCGGCGCCACGCTTTTGAGTCCAAGTGCTGTTGACAGCATACAGTCGAATACGCTCCATATTTCCTAGAAAGCCAGCCCATGCAACAAAGGTACTCATCTTGGCGCCCACGAGCTCTTTCCTTACACTCTGGAGGAAACAAAAGTCTTGGACAGCGGATTGATCTTCAATAACCCGGACTCGCAGCCCTTTTCCCTCAAGCGCTGTCACATATGGCTGCAAGTTGTTCTTAAAGCGTGAGACAATGGCAACCTTGTCGCCAGGACCTAAATTGGAGAAAAGCTCGTCGGCAGTTGAGTTGGCGCTCATCTCTTGATAACCCTGTGAGGACAGCGATACACCAAAGCGTGTTAGAACGATACGATAGACATGCCTTGAATTGGACTATCGCAAGAGATCAATTCTCTGTATGTTACCTTTTTCAAAAGTTTCTTGCTCTCGGCAGCAAAATTTCGAAGATGAAAGACGCTCTCGTCCTTGTCGGGTCTTGCTTGGCAACACTTGCCTTCGTCCAGTCGGAGCCACTGGCGGATTTCGTCATAGAATTCGTCTGTAAGCTCGTCAAAGATAGAAAAGGCACTACTTGAAAGAAAAGGCAAGGATACGTTGGCGGTGGAAGCTTCTTGAATCGACAGCTCGTCCGGGTTCTCGGCCTGTTCTTGTAGGAGTGTGACCAGATTTGCAGCCGTCTCTCGCCAGCAAGGCCCCCGACGGGCACACGATCCATCCATGCTAAGCAGTTCCTTGGTAGATGTATCGTTATTGATGCTTCTAGCAAGCAACCATGCATCTTGCTGCCGTCGTCGGTTTCGAAACTCTTCGTCCCATCGACCGCCTTCAAATTGAAAGTCACGAAAGACAGGAAAGCATTTCCGTAGATTTTGAGCGGCAGACTTCCATTTCTTAGCATTCTGGCCCTGATGCTGTCCAACCAGGCTCACGACGATGCCAGGGTACGAACGTTCAATGGACAGTTTGACCGCGTATGCGTGCGCCAAGGCGCCCAAGTTATTTCCCATTTCGCCACGCAAGCGAACTAACATGGTGATGTTTCGATGGGCGCGACTCGTTACTACTGGTAGATTTGGTGGGACAGTCGTCGCATTCGTTACATTGACATGCGTTTCTTCTCGCCATTCTACCGGTGGGTCGCTTGCGGACACAGTTGACAATGCATAGCTTGACAATCCCTGTTGGTTGCGTAGCGATAGCAAGAGCGAGGCCACAGAGGATGTAAGGACAGCAATCGCGAAGAGAGCACGCTTCTTCATATCTCGCTCCAAGCTCGGCTGCTACTGCCCTTCTAGCTAGTAGATAGTGAATGGTATATAGGCATTAGTCAAGCCCATCATGGTCAAAAGCCAAAAAGGTGAAGGTAATCAAGTTGACTATTAGTCCGTATCGGCATGATGGGTACCGGCACGAATGGAGAGTTTGAGGCCGGTACAGATTAGTCGTAGACTACGACCTGCTATGTGCTACGTATATACGTACTGAATCGAAACAGTACGTCCGTCGTAAGACTATTCGATTTATTTCACATTCCACGGGACATGAGAAGATGATGTATGTGAAAAGAAAGATGACCGAAAGATGAATTCTTTCCGCTTTCCGCATCGCGCGCCGCCGCTCTACCAAACCTAATCGTAGACCAAATAGTTAATTAAATCCATAGCTACATTGAGTCCAAAAAGGCTAAGTAGACCCGCATGAAATTCTCAAAGACCGCATAGAGTTTTTGTAGTATACCGTTACCGGTACTGTAACGTCCAGTATATATATATATGACGGAAACGTCCACTACGGAGCGGCTAAAAGAGCTCTCGAATGATAGAAAAGCCTCTGCGCCCTCCCGTTCCTTTGCGGAAATAATGACCACACTTTGCACTCTCCGGGCCCACACAACGTGAACGTTACACAGTCTTCAACCAAGATGAACGTTACACCGCCCTCAACCAAAATGATGGATGCAGCAAGCAAGATGTCCCCTACGGAAGACCTGACCCCGTCGGACCAGTCGCTCGAATCAATGAGCGAATACTCCAACAGCTCCGAGGATCCTTCGCTCTTGCATGCCGCTGACATCGAAGAGAGCAGAGCACAAAAAGGTGAAAAACCTGTTCCCCTAGAGGAAACTGTCAATGTGAACCGGTCGAAGATATTTTTCTACATCGTGCTCGCCCTCCTTTGCGCTGCAGTTGGGGCGACTACATTTATCTTTACCTCGCGAGAAAACGATGAGGATTTCGAAACAAAGGTACGCACGGAGCATGGCGTGTTCAGTACAGCCTTGTTGGCTTTGCATTCAGGTCGTGCAACATCTAGTACACTCTTGCTCACTTCACCTTTTTGTCTTGCAGTTCTTCAACTACTCTCAAGAGATCCTCGGCCGAGCTGATCACCGAGCTAGGGACATGTACAGCGCGGTCCAGAGTCTCGGCATTGCTCTGACCTCGCACGCCGTCAGTGAAAACTCGAGCTTCCCCTTTGTGACCCTTCCCCATTTTGAGTTGCGTGTGGAGGAATCCCGTGAAATCTCTGGCGCCGAGTTGATTGCTTTCGCTCCTCTCGTACCGAATGAGGAAAGAACACGCTGGGAAGTCTACGCCAACAGAAGTCAGGGATGGATCGAGGAGGGACTCGAGTTCCGTGGTTTGGGTGATGTGTCGGCTGGGGCTATATCCGATCGCATCTACCCCTTCGGCGAGCTTGACCTGAACTTTGACCGGCAAGACTTTTATGCTCCCTTGTGGCAAACTGGCGCCACTCCTACGAACGCCACCCATATCATGATGGACCTATTCTCCCATCCATCGTTCAAACGCATGTTGAAAGACGTGCGCGAAATCAACCACCCTTTACTTTCCCAAGTCGAGGACGTTGAGTTTCTTTTACGTTATTCTTCCGAGGATGCTGCAGACGGCCAACCTCGCAGTTATATTCTCCACCCCGTCATGGATAGCTTTATGGCCGACGCCCAGATTGCAGGCTATCTTATTGCTGTGCTACCATGGAAGGTCTACTTCGCTGATGTTCTCGCAGATGGCGCGGATGCCGTGCTGGTGGACGTCCAAGACGCTTGCGGATCCCAGTTTACCTTCTCGATCGAAGGGCGGGATGCACAAGCACAAGAGACGGATGATAACCGCAACGGCTTCAATGTAGAGCCCCAGCAAGCGTCGAACTTCGCCGAATTTGCGCATTACGATGGTGATGTCGGGGATGACTTCGTCCAGTGCGAATACGAGCTCATCGTCTACCCTTCGACGCAGTTCAAATCTACTGGTAGCGACGGGAAGTCACTCTTGTGGATGTTCTTGGTTATAATTGGATTTGGCCTCCTGGTTGTCGCCTTCTCTTTGTACAATTGGTTTGTTCAGAAGAGACAAGAGACAGTGGCCCAAAACGCTGAACACACCAACGCCCTTCTCTCTTCTCTCTTCCCCAAGGCTGTTCAGCAACGCATGATGCGAGAAGCGAACAAACAGTCTCAAAAAGACAAGCTCAACAGAAAGAACGGCTTTGGACTCGCCCCAAAGTCTCAACTGAAAGACTTTCTCGATGACGACGATCCGACCGAAAGTCCTGGTCCAGGAGAGATCTTGCACAAGACCAAGCCGATTGCCGACCTCTTCCCTGACACGACCGTCATGTTTGCCGACATAGTTGGTTTTACAGCGTGGAGCTCTATGCGCGAACCATCTCAGGTCTTCACTCTCCTCGAGACCATCTACCACGCCTTTGACGAAATCGCCAAGCGCCGTCGCGTCTTCAAGGTCGAGACAGTGGGTGATTGCTATGTCGCCGTTGCCGGACTGCCCGAGCCTCGCAAAGACCATCATGTTGTCATGGCTAGATTTTCGCGTGATTGCTTGTACACAATGGGAAAATTGACAAAACAGCTCGAGGTTGTACTGGGTCCAGATACCGGTGACTTGGGTTTGCGTTTCGGTCTACACAGTGGTCCAGTGACAGCCGGTGTCCTCCGTGGCGAGAGAGCGCGGTTTCAACTCTTTGGAGATACTGTCAATACTACTGCTAGAGTAGAGACTACCGGCCAAGCGAACAAGATTCATCTGTCTCAAGACACTGCTGAACTGTTGATTGCTTCGGGCAAAGGACACTGGGTCACACTTCGCGAACAGAAAGTCATCGCAAAGGGCAAGGGCGAGATGCAGACTTACTGGTTGGATGTGAAGGGAGATAACGGCAGGTCCAAGTCATCCGACAATAGTGAGAGCACAGCTTCTCCGGAAATGTCGCGTGTTACGCAGGCGAGGAATTCGTCTGACGGCGAAGACACGAAGCGCATGAGCGAGAAACAGCTTCGACTTGTCGACTGGAATGTGGATATCATGAAACGACTTCTCAGGGAGATCGTTGCAAGAAGAGATGCCTGCGAGCTTACCCCTGATTCGGTGAGCCGCATTCGGCTTCTCGAGCACACCAAGCTGGGCAAGGAGTCAGGTGTCTTGGATGAGGTGGAAGAGATTATCACCCTCCCCAAGTTCAACGCCAAGGCCGCCGAAAACCAGAAGGACCCCGACTCGTTCGATCTTAGTGAAGAAGTCTCCAAGCAGCTTCATGAATACGTGCAGACTATCGCTGCTATGTACCGACACAACCCCTTCCACAACTTCGAGCACGCAAGTCACGTTTCCATGTCTGTCCTCAAGCTTCTGTCGCGAATTGTCGCTCCGGACCTGAACTTCAAGCACGAAGGCCATGTGGAGAACACGGCCAAAGATCTTCATGACCACACTTACGGAATCACGTCAGACCCCCTGACGCAGTTTGCCGTCGTTTTGGCGGCGCTTATCCACGACGTCGACCATACCGGTGTTCCCAACCAGCAGCTGATCAAGGAGAATGCTAGTGTTGCGGCTGTTTACAACAACAAGAGTGTCGCTGAGCAGAACTCCGTCGATCTTTCTTGGGAGCTTCTCATGCAGCAGGAGTACAAGGAACTGCGACGTGCTTTGTACACAACAGAGTCGGATTTCAAGCGTTTCCGACATCTCATTGTTAACTCTGTCATGGCAACTGATATCATGGACAAGGAACTCAGTGTGGCTCGTAAGGCTCGCTGGAACAAGGCCTTCGACGAAGCCCCGAATTTAGAAGAGATGCCAGTTGCAACGAACCGCAAGGCAACAATTGTGATTGAACATTTGATCCAGGCTTCCGACGTTGCACACACGATGCAGCATTGGCACATCTACCGAAAGTGGAATACTCGCCTTTTCGAAGAAATGTATCTAGCCTTCAAGGAAGGTCGCGCCGATACGGATCCTTCCACCAACTGGTTCAAGGGCGAGATTGGCTTTTTCGACTTTTACATCATTCCGTTGGCCAAAAAGCTCAAGGAATGTGGTGTCTTTGGTGTGTCTAGCGACGAATACTTGAACTATGCGATCAAGAATCGCAAGGAATGGGAAGCGCGCGGCCAAGAGATTGTCGCTGAAATGGTTGAGTCTGTAAACAGCACCAAAGACGGCCAGATGCCGAAGATTGACTACGCCGCTGTTGCTACTCCACCCAGGACGAAGAAGAGCCTCAAGACGTTCTTGGAGAATTTGGTCAAGGAGGCGGAGGCTGCTGGACCGCAGGGCGGAGTCGCCGAGGTGGTCTCAAAGCCGATGATGAACACTAGTGAGCAGATGTCATCTCAAGGTCTGGGCCTTGTCTTTGACGAGCCGAGTGCAGAGGGACACGTCGATGGCGAAACCGAGGGACAAGTTGAGCTCATTGAATTGGAAGAAGAGGACGGAATGAATGCCAAGGATGCCCAAGACATGGTTTACGACACTCCGGTAATGCCCAGGAAAAAGTTCGCGCCGGCACCATCCGACTTTGACTCACCGGTGTATGACTCAACGATGGAAACGTATGGCCTAGCTGCCAAGCTTGCGGGAAGTCCATCGAAGCAGCGCCGACCACCCACCTTTCCGCCGTCGCACCTACTACTACAAGTCGAATCATCTTCAAACACGCAAGGCGAGTTCATGAAACATGTGAAGTCTCCGGTCTTTGAGATCTCTCCAATAGTGGCACCCAAGCCGAAGGTCATCTCTCCGAAACGCAAGGCGTCACCCACAAAGATTAGAGCACCCCCAGTGCGCAAGTCAGAGGAAGGACCCCTTTTCTTCTTGTAAGAATTCAGCGACGCTGGTAACGATGGCCAACCGAGTGGCCAAGCACTGTACGGGAAAGTACAAAGCATGGGGAAATACGCAGTGCAATTTAAAAAAACAACAACTAAAAATAAGATGCATATTGTCAACGATTGACTGCTGGTATTATTGTCGAACTTTGAGCGCCTTGTGTAGTTGGAACAGAGACGATGCGACTCTCATGTCGAGCGACGGAACTAACTCTAACGTCAAGCTCTTGAAAATCGACACAGGTTCGAAAGCCGCTGTTCACAGACTCTTCACCAGAACAGTAACTCTCATGGGCATCATAAACGTTGCCGACCCCCTTTCATCTACGTGCTCGTTGAAGCGTTGCTTGACCTTCTCCAATAGCTCGTTACCGATTTCAAACTCGTTAAAGGTGGATCGAATCACGCGGTCGTGCATATCTTGAAACCCTTGCGGAAAGGTCCTCTCGGTTTGAAAGTGGATCTCCCGCTCCAATGTAAAGACTCCCTGGTCAACGACCTGGACGGTCGATGCAAACGCCTCGTGGCGCACCTTTTCTTCGTCGTGAAACAAGCGCAGAATTTCGTTGAAGGATCCTCCAAACACTGGTTCGGAAATGTACAGCTTTCCTCCCGGTTTGAGAACTCGATGCACCTGTCGAAATCCTTGCGCGTGAAGGTCTGCCGGTACGTGGTGCAAGGACTTGAGCATCAACACGGCATCGACCGTCGCGTTCTTCTCAATGGGTATCTCTTGCATTCCTCCTAGCTTGAAGGTAACCTTTGGTATAATTTGCTGTATGTTCTTCGCGTGCTGGAGTTCATCCACCTCGAGCGCCAACATACTCTTAATTTCCTTGCTGACTGCCACTTGGCGTGTTGCAGCGGCTGCTCCACATCCAAGTTCCACGACAAACGCACCAGCACCACTACTACCCGCCGCGGCGGTAAGAAGTATATGGGCGTGGATGAGTTCCACATCCGTATGAATGGGCAGCTTGTCAAAGGGCTCCTTCTTCAGGCGCATAGTATTACTACTTAACGTCATGATGGTGAACACTAGACTACGTTAAAAGAAAGCAAAGACTCTCGAGCAATCGTATTATACTGTGTGTTGAGAATCCGATATCGAGGAAGTTTCGATCTGGAGTCAGCGGACAGACCTCGGAGGTACAGGCCAATGAAAATATTACATAACAGAAAGAGGCCGCATCTGCACCAACGTATGCGTCGATCCTTAAGAAGGGCGTCAAATGGGCAGTAACTCTTCATTCTTTTTGATTAATCCCATCGTAAGAACAGTTTGATTCACTCTCCTTATAGATCAACTGTTGAAACCATCATCACACTACAGCCGAGAATTGAATGTTCAAGGCGTGATCAAGTTTCCTCTAGTTTTAACATTAATCAAAAAATAAACACACTTCGTTTTCTCAACGCTTGTCGAAAACAGCTTTCTACAGATACAACGACTTGTTGTCCCTATTTCTGATCACCCTATTCATTTCAAGAACCCAAGACACTCCACCAACGATGAGTGAGACTGTCACACCTGCTACGGCCGCGGCGGGCGCAGCGGCGGACGCGGACGCGGATACCGCGGCAACCGCACAACTTCAGCTTAAACTACACCCCGCGCACGTTCTACTTTCAAAGGTAACACCGAAGAAATGAATGGCCACATTTTCCAGTGTTTTAACGAGTGCAACGACAAGAAGCAGTTCTCAAAGACGGTTGAAGCCGTCGGCGAGTACATCGCGAAGAAACTCAAGTACCCAGGCGACATGGATTCTTTAACTAAAGATCTTACCCTGCCGACGATTCCCGAACCTGAAGAACTTGATCCGGAGGAGACTAACCTCCTTATCAAGGCCATCTGGAACAAGAAGGTCACGTCCTACTGTACCTGTACCAATTACTTAGAGAGTAATCTCAAGACTGCTTACGCGGTCATTAGGGGTCAGTGCAGCAAAGCCATGAAGGCAAAACTCACTTCTCTTGATGATTTCAAGACGAAGAGCCACGACAGCGATTGCATTTGGATTTTGAAGGAAAACAAAGGCATCACCAACGGTTTTAAAGGGCAGCGATACATCTTCCTTTCACTTGACGACGCTCGGACCAACTACTACGCGTACACCCAAGGTACCGATGACACAATTGCCATTTACCTCGAGCACTTTTACGTCCGTTGTTGAAGTTTTGGAACATTACGGCGGCGCCATCGGTGAAGATCCGGGACTACTCGATTCCACTGATGCCTCATCGGATACAACGCAGCGCGTCAAGACTGCAAGTGAGCGCACCCTCGCTTTGGCGTTCCTCAAGCGAGCTGACCGTCGTACCAGAGGTAATGACCAGTATCCTATTGCCCTGACCGCAGCCTACAGCCTGCTGGTCAATTTCAAACCACCAGTCAGAGAAACTCAGGCCCGTCGCCACATTCCTCGCAACCCTGAATCTTCCTCGGCTACCGCTGACAAAGACGGCATGACTTTTGTCCAAGCCGGCGAGATCATCGCAGGCTTCGATGACATCACGCGCGATACCGTCCTCTGTTTCCTTTGCCAGAACAAAGGACATTATGCTGACAAGTGTCCCAACGGCAGGCATGCTGCCACTTCCGATGCCGTGCAGCTTCTCCAAGCTGGCCATACGACCGACACGCATGTCACCGACGACGCCTGTCCCAGCATTGAACTCTCCAAGTTCACTTTTACTCAGTTCGCCGAGCGCTACAATCTCATACCCTTCTCGACAGCCAGTCCACCGTATCGGTGTTCAAAAACCCGAGTTTCCTCTCCAACATTCGTCGCAGCAGCAACCAGCTGAAGGTTTACATCAACGGCGGCACGCAACTCTCGTCGCTCATTGGCAACATTAAGAACTTCGGCTCGGTATGGTACAACCCCAACTCGTTGGCGCACATTTTCTCCCTTGCTGCCGTGCGCAAACGCTGCCGCATCACCATGGATACCGACGTCGAGCCTGCTTTATGCGTCCATCGTGCCGATGGTTCCGTTATGAAATTCAGCCAATACAAGACCGGTCTCTACTACCACGACGCTGCAGCAGCCGCGCCTAAAACTAACGTCGCCCCAGTTATTGACTATTCTTTCGTCACAACAGTAGTCGACAACAATAAAGTCTTTACACGTCGCGAAATTGAAAAGAGCGAACAAGGCTCGAGAACTTTCTAAGAAAATTGGACGGCCTTCTCAACAACAATTCGAGAAAATTCTCATCAAAAATCTCATCCGTAACTGCCCGTCATCGTTGACGACGCCAAACGGGCACTCCTTACCTACGGCCCCGACGTCGTTGCGCTAAAAGGCCACACGACAAAAGGCCCTTCAAAACACGTCCCTACGTTTAACTCAGTGCAACTACTGGATTGTATCCTCCAGCACCACCGCGACGTGACGCTGTGCATGGACATTTTCTACGTCCAAGGGCATTTATTTTTTCACACGATCTCTCGGAAAGTTCAATGCCGCACCGTTGCACCAGTGCTTGACAGGAAGAAAGATACACTTCTACGAGAAACCAGAGCCGTCATGGCTATTTACCAGTCCAGAGGTTTCAACATCCCCGACCTTCACACCGACATGGAATTCGGATGCATCCGCAACGACGTACTTCCCACGAGACTGAACGTCACCGCCGCCGATGATCACGTTGGCGAAGACGAACGGTCCATCAGGACAATCAAGGAGCGTACGCGCACCACAATCCACCTTTCAAGCGTCTCCCAAATTAATGATTCAGGAGCTCGTTCACCACGCCGCCAAAGGTCTCAACCAATTTCCGAGCAAGAATGGCATCTACGATACGCTCAGCCCGCTCACCATCATGACAGGTCGAGCAAACCCCGACTACAATGATTTAAAGTTGGAATTCGGGTCGTACGCACAGGTTTTTAAGACAACGATCCCAGCAACACCACAACCTCCCGAAACACAGGAGCGATTGCTAAACCCGACGGGAAACGCTCAGGGTGACTACCATTCATGTCACTCACCACCCGAAAGCGCCTGTCTCGTCACCAGTGGACCGAAATCCCTATGACCAACGCAGTCGTTTCGGCCGTCGAGGTCATGGCTGAGAAAGAAGGTCATCCTTTTATCAAGGGCGGAGTCCCGTTATTCGAATGGCGACCGGATGCACCCGCCGAAGACATCTTTGAAGAAGGTGTTACATTGGCGGACAAACAGGAGGTTTTCATCGAAGATGCTTTTGAGTTCCCGGACGACGATCATGTCAACGCCGACCCTTCCGACGATGTTGAGAATGGACTCGACAAAGTCGGCAGTGATACACCCGGCGACGATTTTATTGATATTAACAACCACGACAACGCGAATGCTAACGAAGCCGATGACCCCGCTGAGTTTGAGCCTGATGGGCTCGAACCTGGTGCCAACGACAAAGACGGAGCGGATACTGGCGGCAAAGATGTTTTTGACCACAACCAAAGGAGCGTGGAACCCGAGGCGAACGAGAATCCGCATACCAATCGGTACAATCTCAGGAGCGACCGAGGAAGACCTTATGATCACAGACTCGCTCACCAGATGGATGATCCCGTGAATACGAAGAGCTATGAGTCCGGCGTGCAGATGCTTCAGCAATCCACTGATAGTATGCATGAGTCACCCAACAACATTTACAAATACATTTTTGGGCACATCATGACCCAGATGACCGCGACCGCAGGCATCAAGAAACATGGCCAGGCAGCCGTGGACGCTTTACTCCAGGAATTTTGCCAGCTCGACGACAAGGATGTTTTTGATCCAATTGACGTGTCGACGCTCACCACAGGCCAGAAACGAGAAGCCCTTCGCGCAGTAAATCTGATCAAAGAGAAACGATCCGGCAAGTTGAAGGGGCGCACGTGCGCCGCCAGCCGGTCCCAGAGGGCCCATTATACGAAGGAAGAGACGACATCTCCCACGGTATCCACGGATGCCCTTATGCTCTCACTTATGATTGACGCGAAGGAAGGACGTGACGTCGCTACGGCTGACGTCAAAGGAGCGTACCTACACGCGGACATGAAAGAATTTGTCATTTTAGAGTTGGTCGGCGAAGCCGTTGACATCATGTGCCAAGTGAATCCTAAGTACAATAAGTTCGTTGTTGTCGAACACGATAAGAAAGTACTTTATTTACAGTTGCTGAAAGCTCTGTACGGATGCGTTCAATCCGCTTTATTATGGTACGAGTTGTTCACCGGTACTTTGGTCAACATGGGTTTTAAGTTGAACCCGTATGACCCGTGCGTGGCAAACAGTCAGTCAAAGGGAAGCAATGCACCGTTGCATGGTACGTCGACGACAACGAGATCTCACATGTGGACGCTACAGTGGTTACCGACGTCATTGAGAAAATTGAAGCCAAGTTTGGAAAAATGACCGTGACCCGAG
>Ga0307981_1003390_pt1 | contig 11965 bp, 12 predicted proteins | sample OrgLakmetagen987_FD_201849 | JGI IMG/M metagenome (GOLD analysis project Ga0307981, IMG submission 201849) | Saline water microbial communities from Organic Lake, Antarctica - #987 | ecosystem: Environmental > Aquatic > Non-marine Saline and Alkaline > Saline | place: Antarctica: Organic Lake... | reverse complement strand
TTGTAGAATAATGTGGTCAGATGCAAACTTCGGTTTGCACCACACTCACAGTTTAATTTATCCACTTTGCAAATAGTCTTCATCGTGTTCGTGAGCATTTGTTTGCTTGGATCGATCGAAGAGCATCTGGTGTTTTCTTCTCTCAACCACTTTCATTGTTATAGTTATTGCTGCGTGTGCGCGTTCATCCACTCATCTAATCGTTGATTGTATTGTGTCACATAGTGATCCACAATCCATTCTTCCAGTGTTCTCCAAAGTAGCGCCAACGCTCTTGGAAACCTGTTACTCAACGACGACAAACTTCTCGTATTTGTTATTCACTTGGCACATAATGTTGCCGGCTTTGCCGACTAACTTCAAAAGGGCAAAATCTTCCATGTCCGCGTATAAATACGCTCCTTCAACGTCAGCCGTTGCGACGTCACAACGCTCCTTAGCGTCAATCATAAGCGAAATCATGAGAGTGTCCGTGGATACGTGGGAGACGTTGTCTCTTCCTTCGTATATTTGGACCTATGGGACCGACTGTCGGCGCACGTGCGCCCCTTCAACTTGCCGGAACGCTTCTCTTTGATAAGGTTAACAGCGCGAAGGGCTTCTCGCTTCTGACTGGCGGTGAGCGTAGATGCGTCAAGTGGCTCAAAAGCGTTCTTACTGTCAAGCTGACAGAACTCCTGTAATAAAGCGTCCACGGCTGCCTGGCCGTGCTTCTTGATGCCTGCAGTTGCGGTCATCTGGGTCATGATATGCCCAAAAATGTACTTTTACATGTTGTCCAGCAACTCATCCATCTTATCGGCTGCTTGTTGTAACATTTGCACGCCTGACTCGTAGCTCTTTGAGCTTACGGGATCATCCATTTGGTGATCGAGTCGGTGACCGTACGATCTGCCTCTGTCGCTCCTGAGATTGTACCGATTGGTACCCGAACCTTCGTTTGCGTTGGGCTCCATGCTCCTTTGATTGCGGGCAATATCGGTTGCGTCGGGAGTATTGTCTCTGGGACCATCGTCTCCGGGATCGTCGTGTGGCTCGGGACCTTCGTCAGCGTCGGGGTCGAGTCCGTCAGGCGCAAAATCATCGGGATCAGGCTCAAAATCGGCGGGATCATCAACTATGTTGTCGTCCGGGACGCCAACATCATCGTCCTTGAGGGGTTCAATGTTGTCATAGTTGTCGAGTTCCTCGGCAACATCATTGTCGGGTTCGGCCAGATCAAAAATATCTTCGGCAAAATTTTCATACTCGTCGGCCGATTCGACATCTTCTTCCAAGAAATCTTCGACAGACGCGTTTGGTTGCCATTCAAATAGTGGGACTCCGCTTTTGATCAATGGCTGACCTTTCTTTTCGGCCATGGCTTCGACTGCAGAGATAACTGCGTTGGTCATGGGAATTTCGGTCCACTGGTGCCGGGACAGGCGTTTTCCGGTGACGAGGCAGTGACATAAAATGATAGTTGCTTTGGGCGTTCCCGGTCGGATTCAATACAATCGCTCCAGTGTTACGGGACGTGGTAGTGGTGCTGGTGGGGTTGTTGTCTTCGAAAACTTGTACGTACGATCCGAATTCCAACTTCAGATCATTGTAGTCGGGGTTCGCGCGCCCAGTCATGATGGTGAGAGGGCTGAGAGTGTCGGAAATGCCTTTCTTCGCCGGGAATTGGTTCAGTCATTTGGTGGCATGGTAAACAAGCGCTTGAATCATCAGTTTGGGAAGAGGTTTGAAAGGTAGTCCGTGAATGGTGGTGCGCGTACGCTCCTTCATCGTCCAAATGGATCGTTTGACTTCGCCAACGTGGTTGGCGGCGGCGGTGACGTTGAGTCTCAATGGGAGGACATTGTTACGGATGCACTCAAATTCCATGTCGGCATGCAAATCGGGGATGTTGTGACCCCTGGACTTGTACATTGCCAGGACTGGCTTGATCTCACGGAGAAGGGTTGCTTTGTTCCTGTTGAGTACTGGCGCAACGGTGAGGAATTGAACTTTGCGAGATATGGTGTGAAAGAAGGGTGGCCTTGAACATAAAAAATGTCCATGCAAAGCGTCACGTCACTGTGGTGCTGCAAAACAAATAGTGACGCAAACTGGGTGCCGCCATTCGTGTGAACCTTCAACTGACTGTTGCTGCGCCGGATGTTCGAGAGGAATTGCGGGGGTTTGAAAACAGAGACAGTCGACTGGCTGTCGAGGAGTACCCAGGACAATGGGATAAGCTCGTGACGCGAGGGCAACTGAGCAAAGGTGAAATCCGAAACAGGGTTCGCGTCATCAGTAGCAACAATAGTCTCGGTGTGAGAGGCTTGGAGAAGCGTCACAGCAACGGCGGCTTCAGTTTGGAGGAGAGTGGCGTTGGGGCTGTCAGGGCACTTGTCGGCGTAATGTCCTTTATGATCGCAACGGAAACAAGTGACGTGAGTGTGCGTGACGCCGTCAGCGCCTGCAATCGCTTCGCCAGCTTGCACAAAAGTCATGCCGTCTTCTTCCTCAACTGCCCTATCCGGATTGCGCGGGTTCTGACGCGTCTCTTCCCCTTTGGGAGGTTTGAAATTGACTAGCAGGCTGTAGGCTGCGGTCAAATCAATGGGATACTGGCCGTTGTAAGGGAAGCCATATCTCCCGTGTACTTGAGTTTCTTGCTGTCAACATATTCTCTAAGGGCTTCTACAGTCTTTGAGAACTGTTTCTTGTCTTCACATTCGTTGAAACACTGGAAAACGTGGCCGTTGACCTCTTCCGTATTGCCCTTGAAAGTGGAGCGAACAAGGGGTGAAGTAGTTGCGCGGCTACCGTGACGGTTTCCGCTACCGCGGCTACCGCTTTGTCCGCGTCCTCGCCTGCCGCCACGTCCGCTAGGAGTGCTACCGCTGGGAACGACCAAAGGAGATGCAACAGTCTCACTCATGATGGAGTGTCTTGGGTTCAGAAAAAGGTGGATAATAAAGAACGCTGTTTTCGACAAGCGTTGAGAAAACGGAGAAGTTTTCTTTTTGATTAATGTTGATTCTAGGAGAATCTGAACACGCCTCGAACCTTCAATTCTCAGCTGTAGTGTGTCAGGACTCTCGATAGGCTATCTATAAGAAAAGTCATTCAAACTGTTCTTACGATGGGATTAATCAGAAAGAATGAACAGTTACTGATGCCCACTTGAGGCCCTTTTTGAGGATTGACGCATACGTAGGCGCAGATGCAACCTCCATCTGTTCGGTCACAGTTTTCTTGGTTGGCAACGCTTCTGTCCGCTAACTCCAGACGGAACTTTCTCCAATACCGGATTCTCAACAGGATGGGCGTCGTGCGACCAATACCAATGAAAGACTGTTAGCTAAATATAGTTGGTTAGAGGCTACATAAATGACCTCTCTGAGTCCGTTGCTAGATCGGGATTCTTGACACAAGTACGAGGTGATAAAAATCCAGGACTGTACCTAGACCATTGTACCTATCTATAATCTCAAATCGAGTCTCTCGAATCTCGCCCGGTTCCAAACCGGCATTCGCGCGGCAACCATGCCTCCCGGAGTACAAACCGTAATGTTGTTCCGGGCGGCGTCGCTAGATGCGTGAGCATCGTAGTGGAGGCGCAAGAGAGCCAGGAGGAGCATCAGCTGGGTAGATGATGTTGTCGAGACTCATGCTGGAAGCATCTGACTTGGCGTCCCAGGCATTGCCCACTTGGACGTCAATGACGCCGATCTGTGACGCGGAACTGTCTTCTTTGGTTGCTGCTTCATACGGATGCAAAGGCACGTGCTTCAAGAGCCCATGTCAGAAGATAACTTGCCATTACCCGTATCACATCCTCACGTATCACATTCTATCCCGCCGCAGTGGGTATTTCAAATTGAGTGTTTGCATCTGACGATTTACAAAGGTCGAAAGTCGAAGGAAGCGTGACAATGTATTGGCTTTGCTTTTCGAAGAACAGACGCTAGCGTTCTCCAAAGGTGTCCATGGATGGGTGATTGTGGTGCCATCATGCACAGAACAATGCGTCGTGTGCTCGAGACATAATCGCCTGAGGTGTGGGATTTCGTTCAACGGATTGAACCCTGTCGAGTCCAATTACACTGCATTTGCTTCCTAGACTGACTCTGGTTGGAGTTGGAGGGATACCGTGTCGCCCGTGATGTTTTGGTATGGTGTGTTGGTGTTTGGTGTAAGATACGATAAGTACCGCACCGACAGTTTTAGTTGATGTTGTGCGGTTGCGGTACGGTGCGGAACGTTGAAAGAAGGAGGGTCATTTTGTCATTTTCTTGTTCTATTCTCTTTTCAGTTTATAAATTTTCAACAAATCATCATGGCCAATCACCAATCAACACCACTTAATAAAAGATGACTGTAAGCTTCCCGTTTAAGATACTTACCGGAGTGGATAATATTATTATCATGCGTCTCAAATTGACGGCTGAAAATTATGTACAGTATACCGGTACAGTATACCTTTTAGGATATGATATATACCGTATGTGCTTGCGACAATCATTACATATGGCAGAAATAATAATGTCCTTTCGCGTAGTCGTACGTCAGAAACGTTCTACCCGTTGACGATGACGTTGACAGCGACATTACGTACAGCGTACAGGGCGTCATCGTCATCACATGAAAAAGCGAAAAAACGCCCAACTTATTTGCATACGGTACGGTAGTCTACTGCGATAGGCTGCAGGATCTGACAAACTTGAACGATGACTCGGTACGTCGTACAGAGTGCCTGGTACAGTACAATACAGCTCCTTAAGTACGATAGCTATCGTTGAACGTTGACGGTGAGCCTCTTCCGATATCCTTGTAACTTCCCGAAAACAAAAAGAGCAACAGAACCACCACCCACCACACCAACACGGCACCATCCCTTTGAAGGTTGCAAGACGTTCCCCAGGACTTTGCTAACTCTCTCGTGCACGAGCCTAAAGGATCGGCAAGGCAAGACCAATCCCCCCTCCTCCTCCTCCTTCTTTGGATACAAGTCAACAAGTTGAAAGATGACCCTTTTAAACAACATGGCGGACACTCCACCGGTGTCTTTCGATGATTTTACTGGCACAGAAGACGTCGAAGTCGCAGCTGAAACGGATATCACCACGGACATCCCAGTCGAAAATCCCTCATCATCGCGTGTCCTACTGCGCAAGGCCTCCGTTTCCGAGGCCGCGGAGATTGCATCGGGAGGCTGGAATGCCCCAGCCTTTCTCTCTTGGTTCGAGAAACCCTTTCACATTGCGGATCCTGACACTGGGAAGAAACTTCCCGAGGTTGCTGGACAGGCGCTTGACGCCGCAGGCCGTGGTCCTCTAACTCAAGTGGGAGGCTACATGGGAGTCGCCATTGTTCTCTCGGCTGCGACAGATGCAGGATGCGCAGGGCCTAACAATTGCAGCGTGTTCGGTATCAAGCCGGGCAGTCTTTTGACGGCCACGAGCACCATTTCGGGTGTTCTGGCAGCTCTTCTCATGCCCGTCTTTGGTGCTATTGTTGATCATACCAGCCACCGCAAGCTTGTGGGAGTGGTTTCCGGCTTTGTGGCCGTGATTGCGGTTGGTGTTCAAATGTGTATCTCGACAGAAACGTGGTTGTTTGTTCTTATTGTGGATGGGATTGGAGGCTTTGCGCTTCTGGTGCACGCTGCGAGTGTCTATGCGTACTTGCCGGATCTCACCCGGGATTATGGTATTCTGTCGCACTATACCTCGCGCATTAACGTGAGAGCGTTTAGTGTCCAGTTTGCTTACTTGGCGGTGGTGGTTCTTATCGGATATATTCGTGACCTCGATCGTTCTTTGGCAAGTTCTCAGCAAACAGCTAGAGATGCTGCGAGCCTTGCCCTTGTTATAGGTGCTCTCTGTTTCGGATATGCTTGGACTTTCTTGTTCCGCAAGCGTCCGGCCCTCACCAAGGTACCTGAAGGCGCCACCCTGCTCAGCACAGGTTTCCGACAAGTCGCCACGACATCCAAGAAGATCTGGAAAGATTACGTTGCGCTCAAATGGTTCATGATTTCGCTATTGCTGAGTCCAGAGGCCGGAACTGGTGTCGTCCAGTCGATTGCTACCACCTTTTTCGTTACAACAATGGAGTTTACAGGTCTCGAGCTTGCCAAATCCGGTCTCATTCTCCTTGCGGCCAATCTTCCTGGCTCGATGTTCTCCAAGTGGTTCTGCACCAAGTTCAATCCGTTGAACTCATACCGCGCAGGTCTCTCGATGCTCGGCTTGTGTATTGCCGTTTCATGTGCTGTGTTTACAGGCCCTGAGCGACGAGGTGCTGTTTATTGGTTAAGCTCGGTTACGGGCTTCGCCATGGGATGGACATACCCCAGTCAGCGCGTTTTATTGGTGTCACTCATTCCCAAGGGCCAGGAGACTGAAATGATGGGACTCTTCACCTTTATGGGCCAGATAATTGGGTGGCTTCCGCCACTCCTGTATACCATTTTGAATGAGAATGGTGTCAATCAGCGTTGGGGACTCGCCATTATTCCCGTATTTTGCATCTCGGCAGTGATCCTCACGCTTCCAATGGGTAGCTACGAAGACGCTGTTGAAAGGGTGTCGCAAGACAGTGAGGCAAAGCTGGAGGCTGTCATTAAAGCTAATGGTGGGTACCCTCAGAAAAACAAGGACGACACACAATCGGAGAAGCATAATGTGCCGTCAGTTGAATAGGAGCAAGAGCAACAGGTCGAGGCCGGCATGGAAGAGGTGGATATTGGTCGAGAGCAGCCGACCACCGACGTGTAAGTACCGGTGCTGTATCGAAAAGCAGAAATTGGAAAGCGTAAATATACTGTATATTGCGAAGTACATACATACTAGCAATCAAGTTAAGTTTTTTTAGTCAGTGGGTGCGTCCCGTCGTGTATAAGAAGTGTAAGCTCATTCATCTTTACCAGTATTTTGTATTTTTGGTGGGTCACATTTCTGCGCCGTCGGCGCCGATCCAATACTGGGTTGTACTCCGTTCTCTTTTGCTGGATGACTCGGCTGAATCCGTCCTTTTTCAAGCGGTGGCCGTCATGAGAGTCTCGCGTTGACCGCAGGGAAGCTGCATGATGAGCGACCGTGCGAGTCTATCTAAGGGGGATTTTCAAAAACATCTGATAAATATTGAAAACAAGAAGCTTATAGTAAAATGAAGTAGGACGACGTACTGTGTAGCTAATAATCTTGAGATGCACTTCCCTTGGTTTTCGCCACCTTCTTGGGCAACAAAACTGCGTGAATGTTGGGCAAGACACCGCCAGCGGCAATGGTCACATTACCGAGAAGCTTGTTGAGTTCCTCGTCGTTCTTCACGGCAAGGGTGATGTGACGGGGAATGATTCGACTCTTCTTGTTGTCACGAGCGGCGTTACCGGCAAGTTCCAAGATCTCGGCGCAAAGGTACTCCAAGACGGCAGCAAGGTACACCGGGGCACCGGCTCCCATGCGGGTAGTGTATTTTCCGCGACGCAGGTAACGTCCGATACGACCGACGGGGAACTGAAGTCCAGCCTTAGTGCTGCTGGAAGTGCTGGCCTTCTTCTCGCCGCGGCCTCCCTTGCCCTTTCCTTTTCCTCCAGTTGCTGCTTTGCCAGACATGATTCCTTGTTGTTGTGGTTGTTTAGGATGAAACGACGATTGATGTATGAGTTGGATTGTGAGTGCGTCTGGGAAGCGCTCGAAAAAGCGGAAGGAGGCGTCTTTTGCTGGTACAAAAAGCTACGTAGGCTCTACGGGGCGGTTGGAGTCCCGCGCTGGCTTCCGTTCCCGCAGGGCAAGAGCAGAAAAGGGGCATATGTGTCTGTCGTCGCTCCACAGTTTCTGGTCTTTCCTGGCGCGGGGAGACCCGGATTTAATGGGGAGAAGAAGGCAAGGAATAACAAGGAAAGGAAAATGGCGCGACCTCGATGATCTATGATAAGACGCATAAAAAATACGTACCGGTACCGGCACCTGTACCGTACATACGTTGGTACGGTACTACTGTAGATACTGGTACGGTCGACTAGTCTACCGTCTACTGGTAGCAGCTCTACTATTCTGATACCATTGCATTTGGATCCCCTGACACCAATTCCCTTGGTGACCCCTTGCCTTTTAGGACAGTGTTCGCAAAACGCAAAACGGGCACGGAGATCATAAATATGTCCATCATTAATCATCTATCAACATGACGACCCCTACTTCGACCGGCTTTGAAGTTAAAACACACTTCAACTTGGTCCTCATAGTCAAGGCTGACATGGAGGAACAAGCCGACGAGCTCTTAGAAAAGCACAAGACTTGGGTGCAAAAGACCCACGGAACGTGGGGACTCATCCTCTACTCTGCTACCAAGAACAAGGAGGTTTCGGAACCACTTGACCAGACAAGCGATCCGACTGGTCGCGTGATTTACTCTCTCAACGAAATGTATGCCACTTCCGAGGGCTTGGAGAAGCATTGGAAAGAGGCAGCGGCGTCGTCGGGCTTTTTCGAAGATTTTATTGCCCTTTCACGGCCGAGGGCAACACGCTGGTTGTGATGCACGGTGCTCCCGTCTTCAAGTCTCTCTACCCAGGTGACTTGGAATTTGCCATTTCGGCTGCCGAGTAAATGCACTTTGGAAGAACTGACTGAATTGCATGCATCATTAAAGTAAACTTGTGTCAATCAAGTCTTGACCAACTCATGTGCTGTGTACCGTACTGTAGTTCTACATAGCTAGACTACTTAGTAACTACCCAATATCTGCAAGATGCTCTTATGTTCAATTCGCCATGTTACGAAAAGAGAAAAGAATGACGATCTCGTGCATCGTCCATCCAACACCTATTGTATCAAACGGCAGACAGCGCGTAAAACCCAAGACGCGACGTATCAACCAAGGACAAATAACAACAACAGCCGCAGCTGCAGCCTCTCTCCTTGATCAAGATTTCTCCCAAAGAAGATTACTGTGTATCTATATACACATAATGGATGAAGTGTAGTAGAATGGTATGTTTACCAACAACTTGTGTTTATCGATGAGAGGTTGCAGTCACCACCGCTCCACGGCGCTTCTCTACACCCTTCAATGCAGTGGCAGAAGACCGCATAAAGACACACTTACTATTGGCGGGTTCCACGTTGGTCTGCAAAAGCAACTGAAACTTGGCGATGCACAGGAATGAGGCCAGGAAATAAACGAGACCCACCAAGCCCATATGACTCCGTTGGGCCGTAACAGTACTGTTCGCAGTGTATCCATTGGGGTCCATAAAGTAGCGCAAAATCATTGCCCCCGCAACCGCCAAACAGACACGCGTCAGCGTCTTGATCAGCTTGGCTTTGCGTCGGCGCCGTGTCTGCTGAACAGCCGACAGGGCCGTTCCCGTACTGGTCATGGTAGCACCATGGCCGTATCTGGTAGTTGCCACGGACTGCTCGAAACTCTTCGACCACGAGGCGAAGTTACACGCTAAAGCATTATTCACAACAGAAGTATGGAGTTGTCGTTGAGGCAAGAGACTAGGGAATCTTCCGCCGTACGAAGGATCTTGTGTGTACGAGTAGAGGACGCCCTGGCCAGTTGCGACGGGAGTGGCGGGCGAAGAAGAAACTGAAGTTCTGAGCACCAACGTTTTGCTTGGTGTCTCGAACGGAACTTCAGCGTTGGTGATATCCGCATTCAGCAAGGCACGCTGCACACTTTGTTCGTGAACGGACTCGTCGTCGGTGATGCAGCTTGCCATGGTGGAAGCATCATCGCATTGGCTGCTGCGACTAGTGCGTTTGCTGCTGCCGGCCTTTTTGGTCTTCTTTTTACCTTTTGTTTTGCTGATCATGGTAGCAGGTGTCGCGACAAAGGTACCGGGGGTAATGCTGGTAGCAGCAATGGTTACCGACGACGGCACAGCGTGGATGCTCACGTCGGTGGAGGCCACGCCGCTGCGACTGCTGCTTTTGGTATGCTTGCCTGGCTTGCTCTTTTTCGTTCGACGCTTGCTCCCACTGCTGCTTGTTGATGATGGCACAATTTTTGCTGGCGAGCCGGCAGCTGACTTACTCAGCAATTCTTGAATCCGAGGATTGGACAAGATTTGCTTGGAAATATGAGCAACTCGGCTAGCCGAATGTCTGGTAGGAATGGCCACTAGGATTTCTCCTTCGGTAATACCGGCACTGTCGGCAGATGTATTACTGGCAGATACTTGCATGTCACTCCAGATCATATTCGTTGACTCGTCTTGTGGTTTGGTAGCTCTCGATAGACCCACGTACGCTTGCTTTCCAAGGGCTGTTTCCGTGGCGTTTTCGGGGATCATGCCAAGAATGCCACCAATGGTAGTCGTTGCAACAGGGTACGCGAGCTGAATTAATTCAAACAGCTTGCTTTCGGGTTGCAGCAGGAGCAAGTAAATTTGTTGGGACACTGGCGACTCTATCGTCAAGATCGTGGCAGTGCTGGCAGCCCTTTTGGGTGGCGTCTTGGTCCAAAACAGATTGGGTGTCTTGACGTGTACCTTCTTGGGCGCTTGCTTTTTGGGAGAAGGGGTAGGATTGGCCTTTGGTTTTGTGAGGGCCAGTATGTTGCTAGGTATCTGGACAGGTTTGGCCTTGGGTACGACGGAAATATTGGCTGCGATACGAGTATCGTCTTTGATCTGCGAATGTTTCTTGGGAGAAGGGACCGACGTGGCCTCCTCTGGTAAAACAAAAGTCGTTTCGGTACTAGTAAAAGTTGTGTTCGGTGTCTGCTTCTTGGGAGAAGAGAGCGGAACAACGGAAGTCTTGGCTTTGCTACGAGTATCGGCTTTGCTACGCTTCTCATTCTCTGGAGAAGGAACACGCTTGACCTTTGGTATGTCCAAAGCCTTGGTTTTGGTAGAAGAATCGGATTTGCTGGGAATCTCTCTCTTGGGAGAACGGGAAGGCTTGGATTTCGGTTTGGCGACGGAAGTCTTGGTTTCTGTACGAGTATCAGATCTTTTTGACATTTGTTTCTTGGGAGAGGGCGGAGGCTTGGATTTCGGTTTGGCGACGGATATCTTGGATTCGGCCTTGCTCGATGGCTGTTTTTTGGAAGAAGAAGCTGGCTTGGCCTTTGACACGGCCTTTGGTTTGGTAACAGTTCTACTGGTTTCGACGAGGCTCTTGACCTTCGGTTGGATCTCAACCTTTTCCTCGGTTAGGCTCGGCGGTTCCTTGCTGCGTACCTCGGGAGCTTCCACTTTCGAACAACCCGAGACACGTTGTTCGCGGACGACTGCGTCCTCCAGAACCGCTTGTTCCGACAGCGTGTCGCCGACAGTCGTATCCTTCACAGTAGCAACAACTGGACCGGTCTTTGAGCTGGTACGAGTGGCAATCACCGAACGAATCTTGTCGTCGAATGCATCCTCCTTGGCTGGCACCACAAAGCAAATGTTTTCAATGACATTTTGTGTCGTTCCGCCAGCAGCTTGCGTTGGTGAGCTGCAGTTGCCAAAGTTGATTTCCATTTCTTCCTCCTCTTCTTCGGTTGGAAACAGTTCGATACTCTCTTCCTTCCACGCACTGGCAAACAAGGAGTCTTGCTCCGGTTCACATCCATATGCTGCCACATCATCGTTCATTCCGAGCGCTTCTACATTGTCTTGACAAGAATCGAAAACAATTTCCGTTTCTTCCAGCGATTCAGTACCATGATCATCATCATCACCTACAGTGACAATCAAATCGGCAGCCCGCGCGTTGGAGGTCTTGAGCGGTTTGCCTTGTTGTTGAGTGTAATCATACGTATTTTGCTGAATGCCCAGCAAGTGGAATTGTTCGGAGGAGGAGGAACTCGAGGACGAGGCAACACTATCGTTGGTAGCCGCTTGTATGCCGTTGGAATCGTCTTGAAGGATTCCATTTCTGGCAAAGGGTGACTCTTGAATGCCCAGGATCACGTCGGTAGTACTCGTTGGAGACGGAGTGCGTTGCTGCTGCTTTATCCGGGCGTTCTTTCGTTTCGCAAAGGG
>Ga0307981_1003389_pt1 | contig 11972 bp, 7 predicted proteins | sample OrgLakmetagen987_FD_201849 | JGI IMG/M metagenome (GOLD analysis project Ga0307981, IMG submission 201849) | Saline water microbial communities from Organic Lake, Antarctica - #987 | ecosystem: Environmental > Aquatic > Non-marine Saline and Alkaline > Saline | place: Antarctica: Organic Lake... | reverse complement strand
CCTTTGACGAGATTCTGCAAAGCGCTTTGAAACAGGATCGTTAATAACACCGTTACTATACTACTGCGTACATGTCATTACGGTATCTCACGTCAAAACGTCGTCGCCACTCGCCCCTCACAGATGTCTACATTCTCTTTTCGGGAGGACCCGTCGGTGTCGGATAGACGAGCATCTCGTCCGCCAAGGGATTAGCGTGTACCGTAACACCCGTCAGGGCAGGCGGGTCGATCGGACAGTGGGCAAGCTTTTTCTTGGGCGCAGCATCTCCCATGACGGGAAGACGTTCCATCTTGTCCAGCACGTCCCATCCAGCCAAGACTCTTCCAAAGACAGTGTGGAGATTGTTGAGATGGGGTTGCCGTTCGTAAAGGAGAAAGAACTGAGAACGGTTCGTGTTGGGCCCCTTGTTGGCCATGGATAGTACGCCGCGCCTGTCGTGTACGTTATCGGGATGGAACTCGTCAGGAAAGGGCACGTTTCCCCAGATTGACTCGCCACCTTTGGTGCCAGTCTTATCGGCAGTGTCTCCGCCTTGCATCATGAAGCCCTTGATGTTACGGTGGAACTTGGTGCCATCGTAGGCTCCGCTGGCGCAGAGAGCCAGAAAATTGAAAGCGGTGCGAGGGGCCGTGTCGCAGAAAATCTCCAGCTTGACGTCGCCGATTGTGGTGTGGAGCGTGACAGACATGGTGATGGGATGATGGGATGTGTTTGTCTATGTGCGTGTGTGTATGTGTGGTGACGATGGTCTCTCTTCAGGAATAAAGAGTGCTACTGTAAAAGACGCGTCTGTCACCACTGCCATTGTATGTGCCAACGGCACGCGGTTGGAGCAAAAACCGTTTTCCAATTTTGGATTTCGAGCCAAAACGGCCGTTTTCCAATTTTGGATTTCGCGCCAAAAGTTTCGACGACGATCAACACGAAATGCGCTGTTTGCTTTTTGCCTACTTTCTCGTTGCGTTCTGCGTTCACCATGGTCTTGAGCCGCATCTCCAAGTCGCCTCGACTGTTGCAAGTCGCGACGATAGCATGTAGATGTCGTAGACTGTCTACTGGAGTTCGAAGTTCTGTTCCGGATCGATATCTAGCGCTCCAAGAGAGTCTTTCTCATGTTGAATTCGACACCAACGCCTACGAACGAAATAGGCACGGGCGTGGTGAATCGCATCACCCGCTGGCCGCTCCCGATGTCGTCGTCTCTCCCAAAAATACGCAAGACGTTCAAACTATTGTGAGATACTGTGTCGAGCACCGTATTCCTATTATTCCTTTTGGGGTCGGCACGTCTGTAGAAGGTCACGTGAGTGCCTTAAACGGAGGCTTATCGCTCGACACGAAACACTTGCAATCGATTAACGTTCCCGACTTTACCAGCGACACTATTCCCGATCCCATTGCTGTAGTGGGTGCAGGGGTAACGCGGAAAACTCTAAACGAAGCCTTGCGTCATACAGGAATGCAGTTTGTGGTGGATCCTGGAGCAGACGCAACAATTGGTGGCATGGTGGCCACGGGAGCTTCGGGAACGACAGCTGTCCGGTACGGGGGTATGCGAGAAAACATTTTGGCACTGGAATGCGTCTTGGCAGATGAACAAGCCACTGTGGTTCGGGCAGGAACAAAGGCACTCAAGAATTCGGCGGGTTACGACTTGGTGTCGCTCATGTGCGGCTCGGAAGGCACGTTGGGAGTCATTACGTCCGTTACCTGCAAGCTTCATCCAGTTGTCGAGCATGTAATGGCTGCTGTCTGTGTCTTTGAGTCTCTCTTTGATGCAGCGCAAGCAGTTGCCGCCCTCAAGCTGACAGATATTCCAGTCTCGCGGTGCGAGCTGCTCGACGCGACCAGCGTTGAAGCATTCAACGCGTACAACAAGGAGACGACACCCATGGAGGTCAAGCCGACACTGTTTCTCGAGTTTCAGGGATCCAGTGCCGTGTCATTGCAAGAGCAAGTTGAAATGTCGAAATCAATCTGCGTCGACGACTTTGGAGGATCCAACTTTTTGTTTCATTCAGACGAACAAGAGCGAAGGGCTCTCTGGTCGGCCCGACACAGTCTCTTGTATGCCACGACCGCCTTGAGACCGGGAGCAACCAGCTCGTTTATTACTGATGCATGTGTACCACTCTCGCAATTCGCCAATCTGATCGAAGCGACTGCGAACGATGTCAAGGAGAAGGGGCTCGTTGGATGTTGCTTTGGCCACGCGGGTGATGGCAACCTGCACTGTCTGCTTCCGCTATTGGAGGATGAATCACAAGAGTACTTGGCTTTGGTTCATCAAGTGAACGACAATCTCATTGAACGAACACTACAAGCTGGTGGCACTTGCACCGGCGAACACGGTGTCGGATACGGCAAGATTCAATACTTGGAACAACAGTACGGGGCTGGAGCAACGACCATGATGAAAATGGTCAAGAAGGGTCTCGACCCCCACAATATCATGAATCCGGGTAAAGTGGTGGCGCTATAGACTAGAGGAAATGGCAGTTGTTTAATGTCTAGCAGAAATCTGTAATACGGAGCATATGCGTGTCTGTCAATCCAACTAGAGTGTTATTGGTTGTCGTCCGCCGCCAGCTGGACCCATTGCGTTTCGCCGCTCGTTCGTTCCACGTGAACGGCGGACTGATCCGCCAACAGCGTTTCGGCCGTACCGTCGGCCGCCACGCGTTGCGTGGTACCGTCAGCAAAGCTAACGAGCTTGCGACCGTCTGGCCAGTGCCGTTCAGTCTGACCTTGTTTAGGAAACTCCAAGACGGTCGAGCCATCCTGACAGCTAATGCGCGTCACGTTGCAAGCCGCATAATGGTAGGAGGTGGTATTGGTATCGGCGCGGTGTGTCTTAATGTCGCCATTGGCAAATTTGGTGACCGTGGTGCCATCGGGGTGGATCTCTTTGGTGGAGCCGTTGCCGTACGAAATGAGCTCCGTGCCGTTGGAAACGCGGCGCATGCGGGGTCGGGGAGTGGCGCTCGTGTCAACGACGGGAGGGAATGCTGCCGCGTGGATTTTTGGAATGGCAACGGGTCTTACTTGTTCGGGTGAGATAGTGACACTGCGTGGTGTGTGTGCCTGTTCGGTAGCAGGAGGGGATGCTTGCTGTTTTGGTTTGGGAGGCAAAGGTGCACTGGGTCTGGAGGGTGAGGGCATCGTTCTTGTTGGCTTGGACTCTTGGTCTTTCATTGCGTCTTCCAGTTGCAACAATCTACTCTGCTGATACTGAATCACCTCGTAGAGTTGTTTTTCAGCTGCTTCGTAGCGTTGTCGGCTGTCGGTCAGGTCTCGTTCCAGTGCCGAGACTGTTTCTTGCTGGACCGCCAAGGCTTGCCGGTACCGATCAATTTGCGTCTGCGAAGCTGCCAAAGCCTGTCGTTCAACGAGCATGCTCTTGCGTTGCTCTTGTACCCACTTGTGAACGGCACCGCGCAAGTCGGCGGCCCACTGACGGGCTGCAGCTCGTTCCTCCCAGGCTTGTTGCTCGTAGCGTTCCGCCTGGATCGTTCGTTCTTGTTCGTATGGTTGCTGAGCTTGCTCTTGTTCTTGAACTGGCTTGGATGGTTTTACTGGTGCTATTGGTGAAATAGCTGGTCGAATCCTCGTTGGTAGTACTTCTGCAGGCTGTTGCTGGTACTGGTGTTGCGGCAAAGCTGTTGTTGGTCGGCGTTTTTGGAATGGCGTCATGTCTGGAAACAGTAGGTTGGTTCGATCCAAGAGGGCGGCCGTGGAGGGAGGAGGAGGCTTGACTATTCTCTCGGGAGTACTCATCGTTTCTGTTGTGGCGATTATTGGCAAGGTTTGACTCGATGGAAAGTGAAAGTGATCGACAAAGGCCAAGACGTCCTCCGCGGCTCGACTCATGGCATCCTCGTCGTCGCAGCTTGGTTGCCTCTTGATCTCGTTGTTTGCCGCTGTTTCGACGGCTCTTTCGGTTGGTGGGAGAGATCCAAGAGACTCGTGGCTTTCACCTGGATGAGAGGGTTGCAAAAGACTGTGCAAGTCTTCGGGTCTGTTTGGTAGCGCCATGGTCAATGGCAATTTTTATTTTTTTTGTGTTGCCAAGCGCCTCCGTTTGACTTTTTGGCATTGCCGGCGGTGTCACAATCTCGTAATATGACTATATTATTCGCATCAGCGTGACGGTTTCCCTGCATCAAACTCTACTTAGGAAAGCCGGACATTACCACCAAAAACCGCTCACAACATTTTCAGCGGAAAGTAGGAAACGACCAAGACGAAACCGGAACGAAAAAAGAGAGAGACCTTGAAGCCAGTACCTTTAGTCTAGTCCGCCATTGCAGTACTAGCAGCATGACAATAGCCGTGTACCAGGACAACGACTTGCCCACGCCTCAACCGAGTGCTCTTGTTAACTCCAAAAAGACGAACAAGGAAATGACTCCGGGACGAACGCCCTTGGGCAAGCGAACCAGCAACAGCAACAGCAGCAGCACTGCCACAACTCCAACAGGGAAACCAACAGGCTCCCTTTCCAATTTTCGACGATCACTCGTGTCGCCAAAGTCAAAGACGACGACGACCACCGTAGAAAAGTCACCGAAGGATGGAGCTGCTGCAGTGCCAAAGGAAGACACTGTTACTCAAACAGTCGGTCGATCGAGCAAAAAGAGCGTCACTTTTTTCCAGAAAAGTAAATGTGCAAGCCAGACTGCGGTGGACCACCACGAGAATCCTGTTGAAGCGGCCGCCGCAGCAGAAGCCAGTAGTAGTTATACCAGTTCTAGTATCACAGAAAGCACTGCTGCAGCACCAGTCTCCTCTCTGCGCAAGTCTCTGCGAGCCACGCTTTCTCCGGGCCTCCAAAAAGCGCATACCGCCCATCGATTGCGGAGAGGCACGCCTGCAGCCAGAATGATCCGCACGACGGCTGTTCCAAAAGCCCACACGACATATTCTACTACAAGCAGCAAAGCGCCGCCGCAAACGCCCAATTCCATGCTCAAGGACGAACTCGAGTATGCCGATGCCGACGAGAGTTTGCTGCTACTGTCGCCGGCGCCGGTCCGGCAGCGTCCAGCTCCTGCTGCAGCAGTAGTCCATCGACCAATGGCACCTCCCCAACTGCAACAGCAGATCAGCAAGCCAACCGTTCCAGCCGCAACCAAGATGAATAGCGCAAGAACTATCCTTGAGTCGACATCTCGAACGCGATTGCTACCTGCAGCGAATGACGATGCTTCTACTACTAGTACGACAGCAACAACTGTTCGCCACCGACGCCCGCAAGGGGTGGACTCGACGGCACGGAGTTCCTGGTCACGAGTCATGCCCAGTGTCGTGGCTGGAACCTTAGCTCCATCCACAACGATGCGAACCGTCTCGGCAGCACAAGCCAACACTGTCACGACTACCGGTACTACTGCGAGTACGCCCTTTACCAGTCGGGGCAATGGGGTCTGCATGGACTTGTCGGGCATTTTCTTCAACGCGGCGTCCACCGCTCGAAAGCCAGCCCAAAGACCTCGCCTACCTCGATCTACGCACAAGTCGGCACGCAAACCACTTGCCCCACGAGTTAGCGAAAGACAGAGTCCCTTTCACCATGACGCGTCCGATTCCGTGGTGACGGTACAAGATGAAACAGAAGATGATTGGGCCGAAAAGCAATGCGAAACCTTTTCCAACTGGCTCAACTATACCTTTCAACCCAGTGAAGACAGCGATCACCAAGTCACCTTGGGGAACGGTCGGACTCAAGACCACGTGGGCTTGCGCATGTTGGTGCTGCACCAACGCATGGCACAAGCTCGTACCAAGGGCTTGGAGATTTATCATTCGGCCGACATGGTGCAGGTCCGCAGAGTCGTCTCGTCCGAAATTGCCCGCGGTCGGCTCTTGATTCGCAAAGACCGAGACATGTACGCCGACTTGACGCTTCGCAATCAAATCTGTGCCTTGTTGCTGTCGTACTCGACACCGTGGTTGCGACTGGGTCTCGAAACCTTGTTTGGCGAGTCTATACTGCCCGAAGCGCCCCATGAAACGTCGCCGCCCCGAGTGGCTGGAAATGCTCCCGTGACGGCTCGCAAGGTCCGCAAGAGTGAAAAGGTACGCGAATTGTGTACTGCATGTCGTGTGCGTGACTTTCCGATTGCTGCTCTTTTAGTAGTTTTGTTTCTAACGTTGCGCATCTTACCCCATTCCCACAGACTCCAATGAGTCCCATGACCCTGGCACTCAAGCAGTTTATCGTCCAACGCGTCCTTTCCGATGATGCAACGCTTGCCAAGTACACCAAGGGTCGCTGCAAGGTGCCGTCGGGCAACTTTGAGAAAAAGTATCTGGCCGAGATGCGCGTACTGGTACTGCAACGACTCTTGGTTCTCTTCTTCTTTTTGGACCAAGCGAGAAAGAAACATGTCTTGGAAAAGACGCCTCGGCTCTTTACTAAGAACGCCAAGGTCAAGTCGACGCGACAAGTTCTGCTGGAGTTTTCCCGTCTCTTTCTTTCGGCCGAAGGCGATTTTGTCAAGCACTTGGCTCGTGTCGGTCTCAAAGTCTACTACAAGCAAGAACCGGTGGACGAACTGGACTTTACCATTACCAACTTGGCTGTAGATCTTCGTGATGGTGTCCGCTTGGCAAAAATGACTGAGATTCTAACGGGAGCGCCACCCAAGTCAGTCTTGGTATCCTTGCGACTTCCCGCCGTGTCTCGTTTGCAAAAGCTTCACAATGTTGGATTGGTCATCAAGACGCTTTGTGACTTTGGCGTGCCGTTGTCGACAGACATTGCATCGCATCATATTGTGGATGGGCATCGTGAGATGGTGCTGAAGCTCATGTGGTCCACGGTGGCTCATTGCTGTTTGAAAGAGTTACTGGATGTGGACAAGGTGGAAGCAGAGATTCAGCGTATCCTTCATTGCAGTGCGGCTGCAAGACACGGCATGGGAGATGGATCGCTGCTGCAAAGCCTTCCATCGGATAGCGATTCTTCCTCCGATTATGAAGAGTCCGAGCTCAAGTCTCTCTTGTTGCGGTGGTCCCAAGCCGTCTGCATTTGCTTTGGTCTCCACGTCAATGATTTGACCAACGATTTCGCGGATGGAAAGGCGTCTTGCCTTCTTATTCACTATTACCACCCCAACGTATTGCGTCTGGAAGAGATCCATTCTACTTCGGGTAACCTTTCACGAGATGGCTATATATCTGACAAAGGTTTAGAAAAGGAACGGGCTAACGCTGTCCTTGCCAACAACCGAATCTCGGAACTTGGAGGAATTCCCAAGATGATTCCAATGTGCGACACTTTGAATGTTCCGGATGAAAAGTCAATGTTGCTTTGCTTATCGTTCATGTGCTCCAGACTTATCGAGTCGGGCATAGAAATCCGCTCATGCGTTTTGATTCAACAACGCTACCGCAAGTATCGAAATGTCATTCTTCAACAAAAGCAGCGAGTGGCCGCCAGGGTGATTCTTGTTGCTTGGCGAGAGAACAAAGTGTCGTACTACCAAGCTCAGCGACTCAAGTATGGGAAAGCAGTCAACGTGATACAAGATTTTATCTTGTCGAATCGCAAACAGTTGAAGAGTCTCGAGAAGCAGCGTCTTGCCAGGCAGCTCTTCGTCGGAGCAGCCATTGTCGTTCAGGTAAATGGACACCCTGTTCGTTTTGCTTTATCACCTTACTTGCACCAACCGTTCTAACATCAACGCACCCTTCTTTTTCATTCCACAGAAACATGTCAGGGGATACATTGCAAAGCTGACCTTTACTTCGCTGCTGCATCTCCGGCGTGCAGTTGTAGTACTTCAGTGTCGGTGGCGCTTGAAGGCCGCGGTTCGACTCTCACAGATCGAAGCTTCACAATACAAGTCGGCGACTATGATTCAAAAACTCTGGAGAGACTTCCAGCAACGATCCTACCTGGCGCAAGTGGCAGCAACCAAGATCCAGGCACTTTGGAGAAGCTTTTGGACCCAGCTACAGTACCAAATAGACTTAATGGACATTATCACTGTCCAGTGTCGTACCAGAACTTGGATTGCAAAGCAAGAGCTTCTCCGTAGATCAAATGCCATCAAGGTAATCCAACTTGCTGCATCCAAGTATGCGGCGCGGAAAGAAAGTGCGCGACTGAAAGTTCAAAGCACTTTGGATATTGCTGCTGTAAACTGTCAGGTACGTCTGATCAATTGTCACTGTCACCATTGTCAATCTCGAGCTTGTCTCTCACTCTGTGCGCATCTCCTTCGACTTATAGCGCAATGTTCGACGATTAATTGCTATGAAACGAACCCGGTTGAAATTACGCGCAGCTCTGCGTCTCCAGACGGTATGGCGAATGTCTTTGGCACGGGTTCGGGTTCGAGAGCACCGCGCCATGTGTCGATCGGAGAAACTAAGCGTTCAAAGCTGGGCTGCGGCTCGTCTGCAGTCGACGTGGCGAATGCACATGGCAAAAGCTTCTTCGCAAGCTTTGCGTATACAGTGTCGGGCTGCCACCAGCCTCCAATCTATATGGAGAATGCACGCGGCCAAAACCTCTTGCCAAGTGCTCGCAATGCGTCTTCAAGGAGTAGTTCGCCTCCAGTCTGTGTGCCGAATGTATCTGGCGAAAGCCTCCTTGTGTGAGCTCCAAGCACAGAATCAGGGGGTAGTCCGTCTGCAATCTGCATTTCGAATGTACTTGGCCAGAGCTCAGAGGCACAACTCACTACGTGCATCCATCTACTTACAAGCGAATGCACGCAGGATGCTGGCAAGGCTTTACTTTCGTCTTGTGCAACGAAGTGCTATCGCCATCCAGTCTTTCTGGAGGAGCAAGGTCTCCCGCATGAAGTACGCTATCTGTGTCCGTCAAGTTGTTGTTGTCCAATCTTACGTCAGGGGAACAGCTGCCGTTACTGAGGCTACACAAAGACGTTCTGCCATCGTTGCAATCCAAGGGTCTACTCGACGTGTGCTCGCTACTCGGCGTGTCTGCACCATACGCCAGACGCTTCACACCCAGACCCGTGCGGCACTACTTATCCAGAGTAAATGGAGGTGCTTCTGCGCGTTCGTCAAGTTTCGCCTGGTTGTCACCGATGTGGTTACACTGCAGACTGCGTTCCGTCGGACGCTTGTGCAGATGAAGCAACATAAACGTTTTGATGCAATTATCAAGATCCAGCAAAGTGCTCGAAGCTGGGTCGCACGACAAAAGCTTTACCAGCTACTTAATGCGAGGGACCGCCGACTCCAGCAAGACCTGACAGCTGCTAAATGCATACAGTCCACTTTTCGTGGGCACTTGGTCCGGCGTGAGATTTCGGTTCTGATGAGGTCGGCTACAATTATTCAACGAATCTTTCGTGGATTTTTCTGTCGGATCAACTACAGAATGGATCTAATCGACATTATCATTTCTCAGAATGCAGCCCGAAGGTGGATAGCACGCAGGACAGTTGCTATACGGCATGCTTCAGTTGTTCGGTTGCAGTCTGTCGCCAGGATGAAGCTTGCCAGGCGAAAGTCGACTGCGCTCCATATGACTAAGAATAAGATCGAGTACGAGTACCTGGCAGCTCGGAGAATCCAAAAAACATGGCGGTGCTACACTGTACATGTCGATTACATGCTATCAATTCTGGCAGCCATTTTGATGCAAACGTGTATTCGACGCCACATCGGCCAGCTGACTGCCAAGAAGAGACTTCGCGCTGTACTCTGCCTACAGTCTTTCGGAAGACATGCTGTAGAGCAAATCCGAGCGTCCAAGGCGAAACGGGCTGTTGTGGTTCTTCAGTCGTTCGCGAGAATGTCGTTTGCCTGGTCCATGTTTCACCTTGAAAGGACAGCGGCTGTAATGCTTCAGCGCTGTGTTCGGGGATTTCTTGCGCGGCTCGATCTTTCCATTCAGCAGTTTGCCGCCTGTGAAATCCAGCGAGCTTGGAGAGGATACGATGGCTACGTGACCTTTGCTTGTACAGTCCTCTCTGTCATTAAGATCCAATCGGCATCAAGGATGCTTTCTGCTCAATTGAAGCTCGAGATTCGTAGGACTGAAGCGGTGGTATGCCGGCTGCTTCGGACCCGAAGTGCTAGACTGGTACAATGCGCTTTCCGTGACTTCATGCTTCGTCTCAGAAAAGATATTGCTATTCGTATTTTGCAGCGAGCAAGCAAGGTGTATCTCTCAAAGACCACCTTTACCAAGCTCCGTCGGGGTACCATTCGGATGCAAAGCATTATCAGAGGTCAACACGTCCGTCGTTCGCGACCCAAGAAGCTTGTCGTGCACGTGCGCCGTATTCAACGTGCCAATACCAGGGCCAGGGCCGATCCAAAGCTTCGACTTGGCTATCGCACTCGTACCGCACTGAATATCCTTCAAAAGAGTACACGTCTAGCAGAAATCATGGCAGCTATCTGTACTTTGGAGATTGCAACCCGCCTGTCTCAAGTGTGCTGTGAATCCTTTGCAGAGGCCGACGCACCGAATATTCTTTTCTCTTTGATTCGTACCTGCAATCGAAGCTTGCCTCACGTAGAGCTGCTTCATCACATTTTGCTAACAATGTCAAACGTGGCTCAATACGATGACCTGTTGCCTTCGATGGCGACTGTGACTGGAGTTGAGGTATTCTTGGATCTCGTACAAATGTTTCGAGACAAGGACGTTGTCTTTTGCTTGGCAATATCCTTATTGGAACGAGTCGTTCAATGCAGCGAGGACTTCCAGGTACGTATTATGCAAAAGCGATGTACGTTTCTGCTAAACGACGGACACGCGATCTCACGTATCTTCGCTTTCCATTCACATCAGATTCTCTGTAGCTCTCGGGAGAATTTGAAGCGTCTCAAGGGAGTACATGCCCTTTGCGTACGCAAGCTCTCGATCTCTCACGCAGGAGGACGTGCGTCGGTGGGCCGCGAAAGTATGCTACGACCAATCAAGGCAGATAAAGTCCGTATGACACGACGCGGCACCAATCTTCGACAAGGCGTCCGGACTCTGCATCGAATCATCAACCTGGTCGACTCTGGTCAGATCTAGTAGGCATCGTTGCTTCAACTATGCAGCTGCATGCCAGCACGACAATGAATAAACAACTCTAACTTTAGAATTGAACAACCGTAGATACTTTAGCTAAATTGATGTATTGCACCCGACGCAAGAGAAGGAACACGGCACTTTCCAGCTACCAGATCCACATTCGCCTTAAGAAACATGTTAAGCAACATTCTGCTGTTGTTGACGGCGTGCAATGCCCGTCCAAACAAGGCGGGGCGAATATATTCTCCAGCCTTCTGTATGGCAACGGTACGAGGCCGGTGCTTGTTCATCGCTACAAGTGGCTCAATCTCATTGCACCAGATACCTTGGTCAACTTCCTCTGGTGCCATATAAAGCATCGTTAGCACAGTATTGACTTGCATCATCGCCAATAGCGACTCCGTGCGACGAGTCTTTGAAGCTTGTGACATCTGAATCTGCTCCCAATTTTTCATCCCGGGATAGAGTGACCGGCTGCTTGCATCATGTGAGGCAGTATAAACAAGGTCAAGCTCCTCAAGAGCCGGATGATACATCAGCGACTGACACATGACGCTCCAGCTATCATCGTCAATGGGATTTCTGCGAAGGATCAACGTTGTGAGACCAAGGTTCTCGTCAAGCGCTTGAAGAAGAGGGGGCACAGAGTCTCCACCGTCGGCGAAATTGAGAGGATCTAGGTGCAGCTTCGTGACGCGGCTATTACCACGCAAAGCCTCTGCAAGAAGCATCGTATCGAAATGGGAAAAGAGTAGCGAAGTCGGGCCTCGATTGCCCCCGATCCCATCAAAGAAGACTTTCTCTGCTGGAGCACGTCCTGTCGGAGTATCGATACACTCGCATGAGTGTAGTTCAAACTTCACGTCGTCTCTGACGCCGGTGACCAGTGCATGGCACTGACCCTCGTCGAATATATAGTGTTCTAGCTCGATCTCTTGAATATCCTTGCATT
>Ga0307981_1003388_pt1 | contig 11974 bp, 8 predicted proteins | sample OrgLakmetagen987_FD_201849 | JGI IMG/M metagenome (GOLD analysis project Ga0307981, IMG submission 201849) | Saline water microbial communities from Organic Lake, Antarctica - #987 | ecosystem: Environmental > Aquatic > Non-marine Saline and Alkaline > Saline | place: Antarctica: Organic Lake... | reverse complement strand
TTGATTGACTCTTCCTATAGATAGACTATCGAGGGTCCTGACACACTACAGCCGAGAACTAAAGGTTCGAGGCGTGATCAGATTCTCCTAGAATCAACAGAGGGACATCGGTTTTTGAGCGCGAAAAAAAAAACTCGTCACGATTTACGCGGTTGCTGTGTCACGAGATAGCTACTATCTATCTATCTCGAAAGAGACCTACCATGGGATACAATAAAAGGCAGGAATTACTAGATTCTGACTTTTAATCCCCAGGTTCAATTGTCTTCCGTCTCACGTCGGTATTGGTGTAGTATAATTTTTAACGGACGTTGGAGTGCTGAAACACCGACACGAGAAGAAACGTGTTGGAGCCCTTGGAGTTGATCACTATAGGTCGGCAATTCCACGCAATAGTACAGCTCTCCAAACCTTTCTAAACACGGACAGCTGTGCACCAGATCTATACACGACCCGAAAGGAAAGATTTGACAATCTGGTTAGTATAGTAGGAACTATTAGCTACAAGCAAGATAGTCTTCTTTCGTTTTTTACAGCCATTTACGGTATCCCTGCTTGCTCATTCCGGTAGCATCCTCCTTGTCGCCAAATTGATCCGCGGTCTGGTATGGAACGAACGAGCCCCATGCTAGTTCGACCCAGATCCGTCCGCGGACCACCAACGGCTCCACTCTCATTTTACAAACTCAACGCTCCTGTCCATTGCAAGCAGCCTACTCATGTTGCTGATGTTGCTGCTGCAGAGCCAGAGCGGTCGGAACCAAGACCCCACATTCCGGACAGTAAATCATGGGGCAGTCGGTCGTTACCAGCAAATCTTGTTGGCAGTCGAGGCACTTCAAGACAACGGCTTTGCCAATACAGATTGCTTGCTGTACTCGCACTGGATCCAAGATCCGAACGCGACGGCCCTCAACTTTTACCAGCCCCCGACCGTCCAATGGAATGGTGGCTCTGCCACCCTTTTTGCCACCTTTTTGATCTTGTTGCTTATTGGAGGAGTAGCCAATTTGTTTGGACGAGCATGTATCTCGTGATGGAACCAAACTTGACTCGGCCTTGTTCGGCGGGGCACAAACTTCCAAACTAGCAGTATCGTTGGTGGTGGTAGTAGCGAGAAAAGCTTGACCTGTTCCTTTCTCCTGGTGGTGGTGGTGGTGGTGGTGTCGCTGCTGAATATCGCACATGATTGCTTCCTGCTGTCGAACAAGACTGAATGTGACTCGCAGCATGGGACAGTCAACCGACGACGAGGCCGATATCGTTTCACTAGTCTTGCGAGCTGCACGCGCCCATGGTTTGCATTTGCGGTCCTCGGTATCGTCGGCCGAATACTCCCACCGCTGCAGCGAGGACGGTTGTTCTTGTGCCTGGTGGAACGATTCCGATACCTTTTCTTGTTGTTGTTGATAATGTTGCTGATTATACAAAGTTTTTCGAAGTAGCGATCTGGTGGAGGTGGACCCTGACCGAAAATGGTCGTCATGATTGTCGTGACACGACAAGGGGTTGGATGGAGGCCTCGTGCCAGGAGCTGATTTCAGGGTTGCGGTGTTTACCAAGGGAGCACGCTTTTCTTGTAAAGACAGAGTCGCAAGATCGAAAGGAAAGCGCATATGCTGTTCTTCTTGTGGGTCTACATGCTCTGACAGAAGGTCGTTTGGCGTATTGAGCCATCTGTGACCGCCGCTCTGTCGTGTCGATGTTGGGTGCTGGTGGTCGTGGCGACGAGGAGAAACTGAGCGATAGGCCCACTGCTGCCATTGCGTAAAGGATCTTTGCAGCTCCTCATCATCATCACCATCTTCGACCTTAGTATAGCTGTTACCCGTCGGGAACATGCCGTAGTGAACGTGAAGGTAGTGGTGGGCTTGTCGTGTCGACCAAGACTCTGTCATGTTGTGAATGATGAGAGAGGCGAAAGAACGAATAACGAAAGAGGGGAAACGCGGAGAATCATCACAGAATGCCAGTCGATAAGTAAATATGAGTCGTGCTTTCTCAATTTTTATCAAAAAGGCATTTGCCATGCACCGCAAACCCAAACCGCAACCTCCCGCGACACATGAACATCGTCCATCGTCATGGCGCCGATCGACGAGTTGAATGGTTGGCATACAGTAGACTAATAGTATAGTACTGCTAGTCTAGTATGATATATAGTCGACTGACCGAGTAGGAGTAGCACCTGCTTCACCCAACGACTCGGAATTACCACTTTTGAACAGCGACCAGCTAACTCGCCATGCAGTAGAGACTCGCCACCCGCCATACTACTCTAGAAGACTTCGTACTCCACTCATTTCTAGTACTGTAGGAGGCCTTCAACAATATGCCTAACGTCGACACCAGAAACAAAACGCCACTGTCCGGGGCCGCGCATCTCACGGTTGGATTGTCGCCCACGTACTGGTCGCACGTTCCTCTCTGTGTCTACCAAATACACACTTTACGGCTCGTCCAAGGAATTAGCTGCCTCGTTTTACCATCAAAAGGTGATACTCAACAACAACAAGAAACGCTAATTCCAATCTCGCGGTGTCGTCTGGTTGGAACCATTGTCAATGTCGAACGAACGAGCAAGTCCGTTTTGTACGTTGTTGATGACGGAACTGGTCTCGTGGACTGTGTCTATTGGTTGGACCGTGACGAATACACGCTCCCGTCCTTGTTGGACGATCACCCCCAAGCAGACACGAACAATTGCGGTATTCTCCAAGTGGGCGACGTTGTGTGCGTCTTGGGACGACTCGAGTGCGTTGCAATGCGAGTGCGTGGACCGAATACTACCACTACCAATATAACTGATACATCAGCGACAGCGACTGTAGCAGTCGGTGAACGACACGCCACGGCCATTCGAGAAATTCACGCATCCGTCGTCCAACCAATATCGGCATCATCTTATTCCAAGGCTCTGCCCCAGACATTGGATGCCGAGAGCCAGCACTGGACCAATTGCGTCTCGCTACTGTCCAGCAGCTCTTTGAAGAACGCGAAGCATGTACTCGAGTTGCTCGGACCAGACATTACCGCACAAGTACTTGGTAGTCAAAGCAATAGTGCCGTGTCTCAAGACTACACTGGAGCTTGGCGAGTTTTTGGTATGGAATGTCGTTGCAAACTGGCCTACAAGGATGCGCTCTTGTACTGCCACTGCCAAGCAACGCCCGAAGCCACGGACTCGGGTTATACATACCGGGATGCTGTTCTACAAACATTGCTGAGGATGGAAAAGAACGAAACGCATGCGCCCCTTCGGTTCCAGTACAGAACAATTGCCAACGACAGTAACCTGAATCGGATCGCCGTTTACCAATTGTCAAAGGGCAATGTGCAGCATCTGGTGATTAATACCTTTCGAGCCTTGAGGCAAGACGGGATTCTGTATCTTTTGGACGCGCACTCCGATACGTATATATTCATTTCACGGGACAGAGTCTTGGAGCCGTTTGTTCGAACTATGCAGTCCACTTCTCTCGAGACTGCCCCGGAACGGAAGAATTTACGACAGAATCGACCAGGCTACCTTTCCAAGGTACCCAAAGCACGCCTTGAACTAATTCGTAATGACCTGCGGCTAGCTGGTGAAACACCCTTAGTGGTGTAAGAATGCATAATGCAAAATATGTTTTAACAATGTTAATGAAGCAAACGAAATCTATACCAACGTGAATGCAAGTAGCAAAGTCCCCATGAGCAACCCGTGTGTCGCCAGTCGCGTAGACGACGAAATACCACCCCCGAATCTTCGACAAGGATCCACGGTGGACGTAGCACCGAGGTACGAACAGGACAGCTTGATACCTTGCGTGATAGAAAACCCAAAGCCATCGGCGACCACTTCCTTTCCGTCTCGTACTGGATTGACACCCACCTTGATAATCATGTTCTCGCTGATGAGTTCGGCTGTCGAAGGATCATGCGCGTTGATGATGGGCAGCACCGACCGGGCAAAGACTTCACCGCCAACCAAGCTCAGGTCGGAAGACGTCGACAAGATACCGTCGGCAGCAATGGCGGAACGAATAACGCTTTGCATTACAGCAACTGTCATTAGCTGCTGAATCTTCAAGACGGTACGCTCCAAACTTGGGCAGACGACGGCATCCAATTCGCCCTTGGCCGCATAAAGGAGGTCCACGAGTTCCGAATTCACAACTGCGTAATCCATATTGTTCATGGTCTGAAACTGGAACGCACGAGTGTTGGCAAGGTTCCACAAAAGCTGTCCGTCGTCAAGGTCGGAAGACCCACCAAAATTTGTTCCTTCCATGGACCCAATAATCATGGCTGCCGCTTGATCCAGTTCGTCACCTCCGGTAAAGGAAAAGCCAGCCGAGGGGTCCGCAACGTTGCAAGCAGCGACTGCATTGTTGAGATTTCGAATGATATCCATGTACACCACCTCAAAAGAACTCGTCAAGGCGATCAACTCGGCGCGCTCTTTAGTCGTTCGAATTCCCCATTTACCAGTACCATCGAGAGCTGCAGTAATGGTAGTATCTGCATAGTCCTGATCGTTAAAGTAAGAAACAAATTGGTTATAGACGGGGTCTGCGTCGCGTCGTTCCGATGAAATAGCCAGCTGAGACAACGAGATTAAGTGAAACGGGTCATTCTCGCTTTCACGACGTCCAGGGACGTTGCTACCGTACAAGTACAAGGACTTGGCAAAGCTCCACGACTCCAACGTGGTTAAAATACGGAGTTGGTGAATGTCGAGATCAATACGTGAAATCTGTTGAGAAAAATAATAAGACGTCAAAGAGTGAGTATGTCGTCTCCTTTGTTGATGCAAGGTACAGTAGTACTCTTCTCCTAATGCCAGAGTGCTGAATTTACCTCAAATACGTCAGAAGTCGGTCGGTATCCCGCCAATGAGCGCTGGCTCTCATAGAGGTCGCACCTCGAACGAAAGCCCGAACCCATTCCGATATCCTCACAGGCAAAGCCAAAGCAAGCATACGCCTCTTGCAAATCTTCGAGGATGACCGATGCCAAGTCGAAGTTGATAGAACGATCAATCAAGTTCTCCTTGAGACGCTTGTAAATACTGGGTCGGCACCTGGCGAGTTGCGGCACTAGAGCCAAGGCATACAAAGTGACCGCGTCGGGGTTTTTCTCTTCCACAATGTGAAATGTGAGCCACTGAAATAAGGGCTTGACCATTTCATTCGTCATGCGAGTCGCGACATTCCACAACTGCTGCTGTGTCTGCTTGTTGTCCTTTGTACAGGCATGTTTCAGAGACAATGCGGTAGCTCCTTCTTGGTACAGCAGCTTGATGCGCGAATTGACAATAGCCTCGGGACTATTGACTCCAAACTTGTCTCCAGCAGCGTGTGCCCACGCATAAAGGCTGTGTCCATCACCCGTTCCAGGTTGTTGATCTGTTCCAATCCATAGAGCAATGAATTCATCCATACCTCCATCCCCGAGTGGGATCATGTCGGGATTGTCAGCGGCAGTCCGTAGTTCGCAAGTTTTGACTCCGCTCCAGAGCAAATGCGTGCCGTACATCCACATAATCAAGGCGACGACTGAATCAGCAGCCAAATCTATATTAGAGTTGATCATGTCACGGATAAAGCCATCGGCATACCGCGATTGCTCGGACAGGAGGGGTACGTTGGTGGCCAAGTCCGCTAATCCATACAGGTGAAACAAAAGATGTGGCGTCCTTGGATTGGCATCGACCAAGTCATCAGACATCTTTTTCAGAGAATAGCGAAAGCCTGGAGTAATCTCCGAGTGTTCACCTTCCTCATAGAGCCCGAGGACTTGAGACTTTTGGCCCGACTTGGCCAGAGAACGAATATCACGAACGTCCAGAGCCAGATCGGCGTATTCTTTTACATCGGTCCGCGTGATAATGCCGCCTTTCAGATCGGTCTGGGAAACAACCTCGCGGCACAACAACAGAGATGTTAGCCAGGCAGTCTTCAGAGTGATGGAGGCATTGCCAGAATACCCCCTCATCATGGTCAAATAGTCTTTTTCTGTGCGGCACTTTCCGTGTCGTGCATAATGTGAAGTGTGGCCGTTGGGTGTGATTTTTCCGCCTCAACGGAAAGAGTTCTTTGCGCCCCTCCGAGCTCCACAGAAAGAAAATTGTGATCCCACAAACTAGTCACCGTAGTCTAGACCACATACCAAAAAGGAAATCACGCCGGAGTTTGAAACCATGAATCAAGCTAGCTACTACTAGTGTAATAGTAAGCTACACCATAGCAATGAACCCTCCGCTCTACATACTATACCTATAGGCATCGAGTGCGCTACGTTTCGCGGGTCTCTCTGATCAAACGTACGACGCTCCCACCGACCGGCGGGTCCCGAACATATCACTAGTCGAGAGGACTAGCTACAGCAGGAACTCGAGAGTGTAGCGTTATCGGGACCAAGGAGTTGAGCAGCTAAGTGACTACCCCTTCCATTGACACACACACAGGTAATAACGCGCATACCGACCGCGAAACCACAATCGTGTGACAGTACAATGGGAGTGCAGCCGGCCAAAAGTGCGTCAACCATGCGCTTGCTGGCCGAAAGATTGCCGCCTCCGGAACGCGGACAAAATATAGTCTTTCCTCTTTGGCTTACTCTACCATTGAAACAGGCCCAAGGACGTATTGACTCGCCAACCTCTGAAACATTCGTACATATCATTCCCCCCCTAGACGAGTCGGTTTGCTCTCAAATCTGACTCCACGCGTGCCATAATCATCGGTGCGTTGTGTGGTGGTCCCTTCCCATGCAATTGAATCAAAGTGAACTCCACATCTTGAAAACAATAAGACAAATATGTCTTGAACGGGAAGACAGAGATGGCATCAAAGAAAGGATCGAATACGTCTCTACTGGTGGCTATGTTGTCTGTCCATGGAGACTTACGACAGTCGGCCCGTTCTTCCGTGGACTGAAAGCTAGTCAGTTTGCCCCTGGACAATGATGGCGCTCTTCCCTTGACTCCTGTCAGTAGTACTACGTCGTAAAGAAACCAAGGTAGATCGAAAAACTTCGTCCATACTTTTATAAAGCAAATGCGTACGCTATCAGTCCACCGCCTGCATGGGTACTTATCAAGGCTCTTCAGTATTGTTACCTCGCGACAATAGTGGCAGCCGCGGCCACCGATTGTGGGTCCGACACGAATGATCGCTTGCAAGTCAAACTGCTTTATGCTACAGACAGTGTCAAGCTACGATACGCTTGGAAGGCCATCTACACTTTGGAACGCCGCTCCAAAGTCCAAAGTCACGAGAGACCTCGTTCAAGAGTACACTTATATTTTAACCAAGAGCCGATCGACATGTGGTTTCGACACGACGGATGATTCATCGTCATTCGTCTCACTTACAATAACGTACGATACGTCCCCAACGCTACGACCGACCTCACGATAACTTAAAAAGAATAATATTGGAGTTTAGAGTCTCGTCCGACGACAATAGGACAGTCATTGAACGAGATAACCCTTTCGCCACGCCACGGCATCCAACAATGAAAGGGTTCCTAAATGATAAACATAGGACCGGTGGGGATACGTCAAACAGTCAACAGCGGACGAGTACTCTTGTTGAGCTGCCGTCGAAAGAACCCCAAACTTTCGGTCGCAGTCACCTTCAACTTTCCGGTATCCTAGGTTTTCAACCAACCAGTGTCTTGCTTCCTCTAGTGAAAGCCAGCTATCTCAATACAACGCAAAGCTACAAGCTACACAAGTGTAGCGAGAGCCAGCGCATAGAAAAAGGAAGCTGACTGACACCACAACGACACGCTGGGGAGATGATTACTTTAAGTTCCGCCAAGGTATCCACGGGTCCGCGACTTCTATGAACACGAATGAGCCCGCCTATAGCAGAGTCCAAGCCCCGACGCAACTCTTGACTACGGCAAGACACATGTCGTTGGCGTCACGCTCCGTCACGCCCAGAAGACGCTCCGTCACCTCCCACCAACGACACACACACGCCAATGACGTGTCTTATCTCACCGTAGCCCCCGCCTCCACGACTACCATCATCTCAATGGTGCTCTTCGCTAGCGCAGCCGAGTTTACAGAAGAGTGAGAACAGAGCGGCATCAGACTCCGGCCATCGTTTGGTTGCTGGGGTCGCGAGCGAGCGCGACCAAAACAAACGGTCGTAAATGTCACTCTTAATAAACACTCTTCTAAACAATAAAAAAAATCACATAATACATTTAGGCGTCAAATTCGTACTGGTTGGTCCCGGCCTCTCGTTCATCATCAACCGAAACGGACATCAGCGTAACTACAAGTACAAGGTATTAGAGGTTCTGTGGGTCCATTGCTTCTCTACCTACTACCTTCCAGCGCCTCCCACCCAGCCTCTTGTGCCCACTGACTCGCAAGCAGCTTCTTGCTGCCTCAGAATCGACTTGGGCGGGATCTCGCGTGAACCGATGGTGAATAGTCTCAACTCACTCTCAACTTCTGAACGGTTTCGCACAGGACATTGTCTCGCTTCAGTACTGCCACAATCTTTGACAGCATTGGATTCGACAGTCTCGACAACGTTCTGAAGAACGGTTTGTTCACGCTAGACAGCACCACCATTGTCTCGATTCATGCTGTCATTGCCACAATCTTTGACAGCACTAGATTGGATAGTCTCGGCAGCGTAGAAGAGAATAATGGCATAGAAGACGAGGATGGTTTCGGAGGAACGAGCCAGGACAACGTGGAAGCCGGCGGTGACTAAATCGGATTCTGAGTGAACCAAACCTGATCGAAGAGATGGCACGTCTTTCGCTCGTCCGCCCCGAAGAAGAAGAGTTGGGGAATTCTCGGCTTCAGAAACTCATTACATTCGAATGTATGCAGGTAAGGCTTATAGATTCTATATTAGATAGCCAATTGCTTCCTCTAGTAGACTACCGTAACGGTAGTCTACCGGTACTGTTCGTCGTATCGTGAGGAAATGCCAAATGCCTGAGTAAAATGTCTTGTCAGCTGTCGACTCTCATACCTCATACCTGCCTCGCCTGTAATAACTCGACTTTCGACTTCCATTTTTCAGATGTCCTCAAAGTTGAGAAATAAGTCAGCGTGACGAGAAGGCATATTTAGTTTAATTTATTATGACTTTACGTGTCTTCGCCAAAAAAGGGTCATTACGACCAAGCCCATTGGCCATGTAGGATGATACCTTAACCAGTACCAGGTACCGGTATGCCTATAGGTGCCTCTGCAATCATAACAAGTAAAAGTGCATCGATCTTCCGAACACAACTTCGAGAAGTTACCGTCAAGTGAAACATAGTCCGGCTCTAGCGTGTACATCAAGTCTTGATCTATCTTGTGGCTCTGCACCTCTGCTTACCCGACCAACCAAAAGCGACCCTTCCTATTCTTCATCATTTTCTTTGGCAGACATTCTACCAAAGAAGAACACATAAATCACACACTCATCACCATGGCACCCAGCACAACCCCGTTGATATCGGGCAGCCGCAAAGACATTGTACTCTACGATCCCACCTCCATGGTTCAGATTGACAAGCAACTGGCCCACGGCTATGTCGTTATGTTGGGCGGTCCACCATCCGCCAAAGACGAAGAGCGTCCCAAGGGCGCAAAGAAACGCAAGATCGACGAAGACGCCATTACACTTGGCTTTCTCGCACTCACACAGGGAAATGTTGTGGATGCGTGTTTTGGGATCCGGGGAAATTGTGCGAAACCGCCGGCCAACGCCGGGACACAAGTCAAACGAATTAAGAGTATGTTGACCGCAGCCGCCGACTCGAGTGATGGAATTCGTCGACGTGCCGTCGAGACTTATCGCCAAGCCTTTCTAGAGATTCTGCGCTTTCACGAGCAAGTGGCCAAGCTGAATTTCTTCACGTCTTGCTTTCGTTATGGAAAGATTCAGCACGAGACGGAATTGACGCTGCAGGAAATATTCCAGCGACTGCAAGAAGTTGTTGCGACATCCCGTTGAAAGCTCAATCCCTCGGGTACATCATAAATAGCGAGCGCTGGCTTTTCTACATTCTGTTATTTCATCTGTACTGTCTTAGAGCTTCAATTGTCGGCATCGTTTGCATGTGAGTTGGCCGCTGTACAAGAAGCTATTGCGGCATCCCACCGTTAAAAGCTCAATCCCTGGGGTACATCATAAATAGCGCGCGCTGGCTTTTCTACATTCTGTTATTTCATCTTTACAGTCTTAACGCTTCAATCGTCGGCATCGTTTGCATACGAGTTGGCCACTGTTGCTACTAGAATTGTATAGGACGACGGTTTTGGTTGTGCAAACGGCACAGTTTTGTCCAAGAGACATGTCGGCCTCTGTTTGTGAAGCTTCCACCGTGGTTGCACCCCCTGCAGCCGCAGGAGTAACCTTCGTATGGGTCGCATCCATAGTATGATCCACTGCTTGCGCTGCATCTCCTTCTTCTTCATAGTCCTTTCGTTTCGATCCAGCACCAACTGCGTCGCCCACGGAATACAACAAGGCTGTCCGGAAGGCGGTTTCCCAAGATGACGTCAAACACCGTCCGCTTTCATCATCACAATCCATACAGTCGGTAGATCCTTGCATGAGATGGACCGGTAACGATTGGCGAGATAGTGTGTTGCCGGATCGGCTGTTGTTGCTGCTGCCAACAGCAGTCTGTTTTTCACTCCTGCTGGCCTTGACCAATAGTTGTACGCACTTATCCCAGTCCGCTACACCTCCCGCTATCACATCCCATCGAGCCACGGTCTTGTGCCCCTCTGTTTGGTCCGCATGTCGTTCCTTGGCCACGTCCAATGGCGTCTTGCCTGCCGAATCTTTCGCCGGCAGTGCCTGTTGCAGTAGCCCTCTATCATCCAAAGCCTCCAAGAGCAACTGGACTGCCAAATATCGCCCTCCCGAAGCCGCTTTGTGCAGTGGCGTCATGCAGTCACCAAAACTGGTGTCTGCGCACATGACATTGCATGCCGGGACGGTCAACAAGAGGCTTATGCAAGCCACGGCTCCCGAATACGACGCACGGTGCAAGGCGGTCGCGCCACTGCTGCCACCATTCACGTCTTGTGTCTGCAATAACAAAGCCACCACTGCCGTATGTCCATGTTGAGCGGCCAAATGCAAGGGCGTATTACCGGCAGCGTCTTGTCTCGTGGCCGACTGCTGCTGTGGTGTCGTGTAGTGGCGTTGCAGTGCGGAAACGTTGCCGTGTTCGGCCGCCGTGAAGGACGAGAGATAGAGGGGGACAAGTTTGCACGGACACGTGCGTTTTTCAGAATCTGGATCAGACATTGTAAATGTCGATAATGGTTAGATAATGTTGGTTATACCGATAGAAGATACGCTATCTCGGGCCATATTCCCATGGTGGCATGAAAATATTATTATTATGTGTGAAGAGTTTTTGGTTTGTTTTCGGTTTCACTTTATTTCGCGCCATTTTTCCAAATCTCCCTCCGCGACGGAATACCGCCAGGTTCGTTTGTCGTTTGCTTTCAGTTTTTTCGATCGAACATCCTGTTGACCATGTTGTGCGGGCGCTGAAGCTTTACTACTTCTTTCTTACACCAAGGACTACCACGGAAGGTCAGGAAACGACAAAGGGTCAATATAATCGTATCGACGTTAAGCGGCTTTAATATCCAAGAAGGAATGGCAACTTCATTCTCCTTGGAGGTCGTTCTGGGAGACACAGCCGACCAAGCGTGCCTCGACGCCTTGAACGATGCCGTCGACGGACCTTCCAACGACTCGTTGGTAGTATACGCCCAGGCATTACGACTTTCTCTGATCGAATCCGACCATACCCAATCGACGCCTCTTTTAGCTGCCGTCTTTGTCCCGGGTAACCTCGTTGAGTCTTCCCTCGAACAAATACGGCACGAGAAGCCCAAGGAACCACCCTTCTCCTTTATACAAACATCCGATCGACCAAAGCTTTCAGAGGCACTCCTTTCCATGATACATCCCTTTATTGCAGAAAACTT
>Ga0307981_1003387_pt1 | contig 11974 bp, 7 predicted proteins | sample OrgLakmetagen987_FD_201849 | JGI IMG/M metagenome (GOLD analysis project Ga0307981, IMG submission 201849) | Saline water microbial communities from Organic Lake, Antarctica - #987 | ecosystem: Environmental > Aquatic > Non-marine Saline and Alkaline > Saline | place: Antarctica: Organic Lake... | reverse complement strand
AGGCTTACAAAAAAATTATAAGAAAATACTACGGAATCCCCCACCACAGATGAAAAACAACTCATCACGTCCCGAAACGTCGGGAACGTAACTCAAACAGATTTTCATCTCTTGGCCTAACCTGCTTCCTTGATTTTCAATATTTTTTTTGATAGGCCAACCAAAAAATAAACTAAATTAAATTGGAGGAAATTCTTCAACTTTTAACATCCATAAAAACTATTTATTTTATTCCTGCATCTCATAATTTATCTTTTTTAAAATTTCACTTCTCGTATACTCCCGTAAAGTAACAGCGCATCCCGTGATGATCGCAGTCCCTTTCGTCCACTTCTACTTTCTTATTTTTGATTTGTATATCTATAAAGATTCTTACTTCAAAATTCATAATAAAAATGTCTTATCTAGCAGTTTGCCCCTAACTTAATTTGGAATAGTTGAGCTGTTTTATGATCTTCAACTGAGCTACAATTCAAGTTATTATATGTTGTTTTTTAATTTAAGGTGCCTATTTCTTTTAAAGTCACTTTTCTTTTTTTCATTGCCAAAAAAAGAAACCAAAAAGGCTAGGCTTACAAAAAAATTATAAGAAAATACTACGGAATCCCCCACCACAGATGAAAAACAACTCATCACGTCCCGAAACGTCGGGAACGTAACTCAAACAGATTTTCATCTCTTGGCCTAACCTGCTTTCTTGATTTTCAATATTTTTTTTGATAGGCCAACCAAAAAATAAACTAAATTAAATTGGAGGAAATTCTTCAACTTTTAACATCCATAAAAACTATTTATTTTATTCCTGCATCTCATAATTTATTTCGTTTAAAATTTTACTTCTCGTATACTCCCGTAAAGTAACAGCGCATCCCGTGATGATCGCAGTCCTTTTCGTCCACTTCTACTTTCTTATGACTAAACCTAAAAATCAAGCTTCCACAGTCAAAATCACTAAATTCTGCTATGCCATTGGCCTTTATCTTTGCCACTCCACTCAGGAGGCCGCTACAACCAGAGACATGTGCAGTTTCTATATGAAAATCTAGTTGGTTATTTCCCAAATAGTCTATGTAGACTCTGCCAAAAGAAATATCGTGTTTGTTGAATGAATTATTGTAAACTCCAGAAAGCTCTTGAAACTTTGTTTCATCTTGGCAACCGCAGAGTAAGAAAGCTACAATGGCTAAAAGGATAAAAAAAACTATTCTCATTGGGCTGTTATTATTTTTAAACTCTATCCTCGAGATTTAAAGTTTGTCCCAGACTTTGATGAGTGAGAGGTGTTTCCTCATACTCAACCTTTTGAATTTTTACGGATAAAGCGCTCCACTCCCTAATATTACCCATATTTATCAGTTTGATGTTCTTCAAATCCAATTGATTTCTTTTGATGACTTCATCTAGAAATTCAAAATCCAAATGGATAGGTATAAAGTCAGAATAATAACACTGAACCTCCAACTTGCTAAAAAAAGCAGTAAGCATGGCCATATCCTTATATCCACCAGTATAACCAACCCCAGCCCTTATCTTAACCACATGACTAATTTTGAAATTGTACTTAAACAAGACTTCTTCCATAAAGTTGATATTTTCCATATAAAAGTAAATCACCTTAGCTTTTTTTATTTCATAGGTACTCCTTACCATGACATTTAACAAGTAGACATGAGGTCTTGCATTGGCATGGTCCATAAAAGTTACTACTTCAGGGTCGATGATATAATTGATGCGATCAATAAACTCTAACTCTAGCATATCTTCAATAACTATAGAAGTTCTGTTATCCTCAAACGCACAACCTCTTTTTATTGGTGCAAATTTTGTACTATAATCTGTATGCAAGTACAAGTCTGGTTGTATACCTGTTCTAAGTCCCTCTATAAGGTCTCTAAAGTCCTCTCCAGCGCTAGGATACCATAATATGTTAGGTTTATCTGGTAAACTGGAACTGAGCTCATCTAGTTCAACCTGTGCTCTTCTTCTGTGTTTTGCTCTAAAAATTTCATTTAATTTCTTAATCATCGGGTTTAGTTAATTTTAGGTTTATAGATAAATACTGTTCAATATTATAGGCTAGGTTTAGGCTTCAATTTGATTTGCTAAAAATATTTTGTTAGCCTTCAACTCCTTTATTAAAACTGTTTCTTGATTAAATTCTTTTGCCATTTGTTCAGCTAAATAAATTAAGCCTTTTGGTGATATCCCATTCACTTCAATGCTAAGCGATTTTTCATTAAACACTTTATTTGTGTCTCCAATATATCTCCCCAAGAAGAAATGGCCTGTTGAAAATGCCCCGATATAATCATCGATGTTATCACTAGCTAATTTTTGATCATTGGATAAATTGAATCTATTTATCAAAGACTTTAATTTCGATTTTGAAAAGAATTTGCTGGTCGAGCTTATCCCTATGTCTTTAAACCAACTTATGAGTTTGTGCTTACTCACATCATTGCGACTCACATCTAGTGAAAAAATAATAATCCCACCCCTATAATCAGATAACCCATATTGTTTAGGATGCATGGTTTCAACACTATTAAAATCTGTCTTGATTAAGTACTGATAATTTTCACTTTTGAATTTATGACTATTGTCAATACACTCTTTAATAAAACCTTCCTTCTGTGTGGGATGCCCAGAAGGTATATTCTCAATTCCTTCAGGTGAAAAATGTTTAATTTCAGTAATGTTATGCGTTCTCCCCTCTTCACTCGAATATTCTCTTAGTGTTGTTGCCATGTTTTTTTGTTTTTTCATAATCATTGGGTTTAATTAATTTTAGGTTTATAGATGAATACTGTTCAAGGTTTTTAGTCAAGAAAACGATAGTAGCTTCTAGAGATCTCGCATTTTATTTTATCATAGGCAGTCTTGTTTATCGTTAGAATTCTTATGCTTATCTCTACTTATAAAGCTTTTGGACTTCATTTACTGTAGACAGTAATTGCTTTTTAAGTTTTTCGGGGTGTATCACCTTTACTTTATCACCCAAAGACAAAATCTCCATAAAGAAATCGTGAGTGATATAGAGCTTAAGACTTATCCTTAACTCCTCCTCGGTATCCGTTATAATATGCTGAGTGTGATGAAGCGGTAAAGTCTTGATGTATTTACCTTGAAAGGGGGTGAAGGACAAGACAATGTCTTCTGGCGTATCCTCATTTGGGCTTATAATCCCAAAGCTATTTTTATAATACTGGTTCACCTGAAAGGCGTTGGGCTTATAAAATTTCTTATTGGTAATGACCAAATCTGATAAGCGATCGAGAGCAAAACTTTTTATAACTCCATTTTTTGGGTCGTTGCCCACCACATACCATCTGTTTTTAAACTCTTTGAGAGCGTAAGGGTCTACACTCCTTTCTGTTAAATCGTCTTCCCAAAATTTATAGTAAGTAAATTTGAGTTGCAGGTTATTTTTAATGGCATGAAGCAAACCAAAAAGATGATCTGTACCTTGTGGCTTTCGCTGTTCAAAATGAATATGGTTGGACAGACGGTCCGAGATATTAAGGGCGTTGAATATATCGAAAGCCTCCAGCACCCTCCCTTTTACATCTTGCTGGTCTTCAAAATCTATAAAGTACGTTTTAAGAGAAAAATCATATTCAATAGCGATGCTATAAATAGAGTCGATGTCTTTTACGTCTCGTTGGAAAGTGCGCTTAGAGATATTGAAATCATAGTCTTGCAATTCCGATTCCAAGGCCAATTTCTCTTGAATTTCCTTAAAGGTAGACGATCGTTTTCTCAACGTATTAATGATGATGCTATACCGACTTATGGATTCTTTTTTTGACATGTGTTTTATAGTTTACTGAAACCAATACTTGCTCTTTGACTCACAAGTGTTTCTTCTGAACAGAAGACTAGTAAATTTTCTAGAGAGACTACCTCCCCGTGTACGATCTCATTAATTTCACTTTTGCGAATAATATTGTCTATCTGCCCGCCAGAAAAATTAAACTTTCCCGCTAAGAACTCACAGTCCTCCGTGGAAAGAGAAGGCAATTTTGTTTTCCATATTTCAGCTCTTATAGAATTGGAGGGGAGGTTAAAAAGGATCTTAAACAAGAAACGTCTTTCAAAAGCTGAATCCAGATTATCAGCAAGGTTGGTGGTGGCAATTAAAATTCCTTCAAAGTTTTCGAGCTCTTCTAAAATAATGTTTTGGATAGCATTTTCAGTTTGTCGAGTATTCGATTTGCCAATAGCTCCACGTTTGGAAATAATGGCATCTGCCTCATTCAAAAACAAGATGGGAGTTTCTTCGCTACTCTCCATGAAGCTTTTATAGTCTGTAAATATTTTTTTTACCACCTTCTCACTTTCCCCAAACCACATAGATTTGGATTGGCTTATATCCACTTTCATAAGCTCTCTATTGGTCTCCTTGGCAATTTGTTTTACCACTTCTGTTTTACCAGTTCCAGGTGCTCCATGTAATAAAGCAGCTATACCTTTAGGCAGATTTTTTTCTTGTAAGCGCTTTTGGGTTTGTTGAAATTGAATAGGTTGAAGCACGTCTTTTAATAAATAGAGCTGCTTCATTTCTGAAGGGCTAAACACCAATTTTCGAGCTATGATATCCTTAGGAAATATGATGTTCTCTTTGCGCTTTTCTTTATTGAAAATAGCAACACCACTTTCCTTCAATAGATCATTAGAAACACTGGTGAGTTTTATTCTGGTGTCATTTAAAAAATTTGAAGGAACCAGTTCTATAAGTTGATGTTGAAGGAGCTCGTTTTTACCAACCAGCAAATCCTGCATATAATTCACCCGCTTGGTGGCTCTATCCATAAACCCTTCCAAGGCTCTGGAGACGTCATAGGCTTCTTTGCCTGTTACTGTTTTCCAAATTAAATAGAGATACAGGAGTTTATCGTCTATAGAAAGTTCAAAGTGCTTAATCTTTTGGAGGAGTACAAACTCATTGTGTTGTTCTAGCAATTGTTTTGTCTGCGCATAAAGCTGCCAGGTGCTTATATCATTATCATCGCGTTTTTGCCCTAGTTGGTATATTTCTTCCAGCAATTCAAAAATATCTGCAATTTCATCTTGAATTTCTGGCATTGCCGCGTTGTTTAAGATGGCTTCACACACACTTTCGTTTACAGTGTATTGGTCGTTGGCACCAGCGACAGGGACTCTATGTCTCGACTTCTTTTTATTGAAAATACCTCTGGTATGTAAATCGCCAAAATCTTTATTGAATTCCAGAATTTTCATAGGGTTACAATCGAAGTGCTCAATAAGGTCATTTAAGTCTACAGAATCTCCCTTGTAATTGAGGGCGAAGACAATGGCGATAAATAGAGTTTGACTTTTGGACGTGCCAAAGTAGTCGGAAAGAGTGCTTAACTCAGTGTCTTTTTCTATAAAAAACGCTTCTTTAAGTTGGCATTTTTTGGACTTTTCGTACAGCTGCCCGATGCTGTCTAGTAGTTTAAATTTTGGGGTTTGCTTCATATCTTTTTTGATTAGGATACAAAGTAAAGGGTGAGGTATGCCAAAAGATGACAGACCTATAATTTAATTGAGATTTTTAGGAGAGGGAAATAAAGGTGTAGAGTAGTAACTGTTATTTATATTAATAAAAAGGGATAAGTCTAGACGACTTAGGTGACATTAAATGAAAAAAAGAGTTGTTTTTTTCATAAGTCCATTTTTATACCGTTCTTATTTTATTCACTTCCTCTTCAGTGTTGCCGTAGAAGCTCTTTTAAATTTTAGAGGCAAGAGCAACCTATAAATATGATTGAACTTGTATTATACTAATGTTTTTGCCATTATTAATTCCAAATAATTTTTACAATCAGGAAGTTTGTTTATTGCAACATAATTTCCCTTTTCATCAGTAGAGTGCCAATTAAGTCTAAATATATTTTTGTCAATCAAATTATGTTTCACCCATTCGTTTGGTTTATTGAATCCCAACATTGAACTGTCACGTAATAATAGAAAAGAATTTAGAATAAATTTTTTCTTATGGATTTTTGATAATTCTCTTTGTAAACTAACTAAGGTATCATTATTTTCTTTATCTGCAATTTTTACTTTTTCATTATCTAAAAGTGTGGTTGCATCCTGTAAACCCATTTGACCTTTAGGATCAATAAAATTAATATAGATTGTGTCTTCTTTTATCATCCATAAAATAAAGTCTGGATAGAATACTTGTGAATCATCATTTAAATAAATACCTATGCTTTTTAAGGTTTCTACATTACGCATCAAGTAAATTTCGTAATGTTTAAACTTTGCATTGTCTCTGAAGTAGTTTGCACAATCTTGAACAAACTTCTTTTCACCTGCATTTAATTTGTCTGGTGTTATTTTTAAATCTTTTTCACCATCTACATTATTTCTAACTTCTCTTAATAAAGGATTATAAATATGGTTTCCAATAGTATCAATCTTTAAACTTTCTGCTATTGCATCAATTTCATTTTCAAAAGTTGTAACCTCTTCATCAATTTCTTTTTGCTTTTTAAATGTGGTTTTACCTCTTGATTCTTTAGTAGATTCTATTGTTTTAAAAATATAATATTTATCTATAAAATCTCCTTTTATTTTATCTGTACTTTGATTTAAAAGCTCTTGATATTGATAATTACTATTATTGATATACCAGTTTACTTTATTTTTTAATTTCTTTAAAAAGTCTGTAGCTACTTGAATTACAATATTTTCTATCAATTCAATATTAGCAGTATCAACAGATGATTTGTATTTTATTTCCTCAACAAAATTTAGAATATCTGTTATTGTAATTTGAACATTATTTGCATTTACATACAAACCATTATCTTCTTGAAATTCTGAAATAAGATGTTGCAATTTATTAAGGTTTACAAAAGCACTATAATCATTTAAAAAGTTAGCTAACTCACCTTTTATATTTACACTTTCGTTATTTCTATTGGGTCTATAGTCTAAATTAATAGAGAAGTTATTAACCTTACCTTCTTTGCTACTTTCGCCTTGAATGAAATCTATTTTAAAACTATTATTATCTAATAACGTTACTCTACGTTGTGCAATTTCAATTTTAGACAATTTGAAAATAGGAATACGTTTTCTAAATTGTTCAAATTTAATTTCGGAATTATTATTAAGTTTTATGATGCTTGGATTCACCTTAATTTCATGCCGCTTAATGATTTCTAACTCTTTATTTACTGCACCTGTAAAGGTCTCTAAATAGGATTTCTCCAATGAAAAAACCGCTAGTGTTTCTATTTTACGAAGCTTATCTTCTTCATTATCTCCCAAAGTTAAATAATCTTGGTTATGATCTAGAAAGTAACGTTTACCATCATTTTTCAATCCTTTTATACGTACACCCCTTCCAAATATTTGAATAATCTTATTTCCTTTAGAGCTTCCTAAATTAATTAAACCAATTACTGAAACTCTAAAACAGTTCCAACCTTCAGCAAACTTTCTACTACCAATTAATACATTTATTGGTGAGTTTTGACTGTCTATATTTTTAAATGAATAGCGTTCTATATTAGATACAATTACTTTATCTCTTGGATTTTTAATAACGTTATCATTCTCTAAATCGTTGATAAACTTTGCGCCATTACCTACATTTACAATTCCCCAATAACCACCATTACCATAAGATAACAAAATTTCATCATCTGTTTCTGGATTTCTTGTTAAGGTTAATTTCCCCGTATATTCCTCATTAAAAAGGTATTTATAGGTTGCTTTTTGCTCATCCGTTAAATTTGCTAAAAAGTTGACAATATTTGTAATATCTGAAACTTCTGGGTCTTCGTTTTTAGCGGACTTATCTTTGTTATTTACTGTATTACCCATAAAGGCAATTAAAGGCTTATCTGGATGCTGTGAGGCTTTAAAAATGTCCTTTTGAACTGAATAGTCTATGTTGTGCCATAAATCTATCTTTTCATTAATTACAGATAGGTTTCTATGTAAATTATCATCAAAACTTTTTTCTAAAACATCATCACCTACTTGCTGAAAGTAATAATCTTTTCCATAGCCATCTCTGTAAAATAAGTTATAGTTATAATCATAAACTATTGATTTCTCATATTCCTTTTCTAACGATGAATTTATATTGTGAAATGTTGCAGAATATTCAAATAAGAAGCTCTTTTCTTTATTTAAGTTATTTCTTAAACGCATAAAAGCTCCTAATTCTGCTGTTGTGCCAAGCCCAATGTGTGCTTCATCAACAAGTATTAAACGCTGGTAAGACTTGACATTTGGAACTTCAAAAAAATCTGGAATCTTTTCAGTTTTTTTTACCAAACTTTGAGTAGTTTCAATTGTTAACCTGATTGCATTACGATACTTTGTATTTAGAAACTCAATAAAAGGTGTTAGCTCTCTTTCGTGTTGGTCTATAAGATTTACACCAGGCGTTGTCATTATAATTTCAAAATCTCTAAAGTTTTTACAATGTGCTATGTATTGTAAAATATTAAGATGCATTATAATAGTTTTACCACTTCCTGTAGCCATCCAATACGCTAAACTTTTTTTAGAAAACACAAAATCGTGTTCTTCTTTTTTAGTGAGATACAATTCTGTAAAGTATAAAGCTAATATTTGATAGTAACGTAAGGTAACTTCTTGCTCTTGATTGTTTTTTAAATAAGTATTATACGTTTTTAAATGCTTTTGTACGTTATTTAAAATATCATTATCTAAACCTAAGGTAGTATCGTATAGTTCTAATTTGTCTTGATATACAGTTTCTCTAAAATCTACATTAGGATGTGTTAATCCTTCTTTACGCAGATAGTTATATAATTTTAACTCCATTGCGTTTGTTTATTGATTGAACACGTCTTTTGAAATGATTTTTAACTCTATAAGTTCTTCTCCAACTTCTAAGTGATTGGCTTTATCCAATTTTAGGGTTGCGAATTCTGCATTGATTTCTAATGTATGAATACCATCATATTTTGAAGCAATTTCGACTACTTGTTTGCTGTCATCTTCATCTATTGAAATATCTCTCCAAATCACTATAACTCCAATTGTGGTTTCTACTACTTTATAATACTTTTTATTTAATTCGAAAGTTTTAATGGACTTTATAAAATAGCCTTGTATATAGTTGTAGGTTTCTACCAAGTCCAATATTTTCTTTACGGAAGGTTGCCCACATTCATATTGATTGAAAAATGGATTGTATAAGTCCAAATTGCTTTCCAAACTGTTTTCCTCTGGCTTATATAAGTATTTTATAGGTAAATTATCTGGGTATTTTCCCTTGTATTCTATTGTTTTCAAATTATCCAATACGTCTTCGTATTGCTCTAGTACTTGGTATTTAAAAATGTGTTTCGGTGAACCGTTGCTGTCTAAAGGTTTGCCGTTCTTCCAGTTTTCGGAATAGATGACTTTTTGTATTCTTGGTTTTGTCACTTTAGAAAAATATTTACCCATTTCTACTAAAATATATTTTCTATTATTGCCAGTTTCAACTATATTTTTATTCATTTTAATAACAGAATGACCTGTTGTGCCTGAACCAGCAAAAAAATCAATTATAATATTGTTTCCATTGTCGTTGGTAAAAATACAGTCATATACTAAATCAACAGATTTAGGAAAATCAAAATCTTTTTTATCAAACCCCATTGAAGTTAAAACTTTTGTACCATAATCTCCGGCATTATATTTTGTTTCATTCCAAATGGTTTTAAAATCTTTAGAAATCTTAGCTAATCTTATATGAAACACACCATTTTTATCCTTAACAACTTTTAGTTTGTCAATAATATCTTTAACAGTATTATCAGCATATCTCCACTTTCGCTCTACACCTTCTTTATCAATCGGATAAATTGCTATTCTCTTTTCATCTAAAATAACGTTCGGACCGGCGGGATGAAATTTATCTTTACTCACCTCTCCAAAATCAACGATATTCATTTTGTCATCCACAATAATTGGATAAAAGCAATTTTTAGCGTCTGTTCTTAAAGATTCTCCACCCCAATTTCTTAAACTTGACCACTCCCATTCATCATTTTGAAGTGCAGTAGAATTAATTTTTTTCAATTCAAAAGGGATTGAGAAAATTGCAAACTCACTTGAATATGAAAAATGGTCACCTTGGATACCCTTTTTATTGTGCTCAACTGTAATTAAAACATTATCATAATTATTAATAGGATATACTTCACTGACAATTTGAAATAAATTGTTTTGTTCGTTTTCATCTATCGCAATTATTTCACATCCTTTTGATTTAAGTAAAGATTTTGCTTTTTTTATACGATTGAACATTAAGGTAGCCCAACTCGAATGTTTGAAATTATTCTTATAAATGATGGAACTTGACGGTGAATTATATGGTGGGTCAATATAAATTGTATCAATCTTAGACCTGTATTTATTTTCCAAAACTTCCAATGCTTGATAATTTTCAGAATTAATTAATAAACCATTGGTTTTATCATCTAAATCGTCAATTTCAGAAAGTATTTTATCTTTAAATGGGTTTGTTCCATCAGCTTGTTTAAAGCATTTGGTATCTACTACTAAAGTTGGGTTGGCTTTTATATCTTCAATTGATTTCACATCTAAAGAAAATAAGTTTTGCCATTCTTGTAATTGTGTTTTGTTGTCTAAAATTTCTTGGTAGTAGTTTTCATCTATATAATCTACTGTAATACAATACTCACTTTCTACTACTTTTTTCTTTTTGGTAAATAGGTGTTTTTGGAAGTCTTCAATAGTACTTAAAAACTCTATAATACGTGTGCTTACTTTATCAAATGCTTTTGCAATCAATAATGTGGTATTATCTAATTTGCCATTATAGATGCTTTCTAAATCATCGAAAATATAATTTTTAACGAATCGGTTTTTCTCGTTAGTTAAAAATTCATTAAGGTTTTCGTGAATAAAATAATCAGCATCGTTACCAATGTAAAAACTATTTAGTTTTTGGTCTAATGTGTATATGGTTTTTAAAGTTTCGTGAGTAAATTCATTGGCGTCTTCTTTAAATATCTTTTCGTACTGATTATTACCAGATTTTGTTTGACCAGCAATAAAATTCAGTTTTACGCTATCGGCAATCTTCTTTTTTGTCTCTCTTAAAGCAGATAAGCCATTTATTTGTCCATTTTGTACTTTATCAAAATCTTTAGTAAGGTCTGTAAATACGGTTTTGATTTCGTGAGTCCCATCTTTTTTGATGCTTTCGTATTGCAGGTATTTATCAATATTTTTATTGTTAAATACTTTTTCATAAATAGCTTTAAAAATAGCTACTTTGGAAGTTGAAGCATCAGAAAGATTAAATACAACTTGATAAATATTTTCTTTAGTGGCTTTATCTTTTATTTTTTCAATTCTATCAAAACGATAGTGCTTTAGTTGGCTATCTTTATTATTGTTTTGGCTAGTTCCTTCATCTTCACTATTTTCATTAGTTTCTAAACGGTATTCTATTTTCTCGCCCTTTAACTCAAACTTAATAGCGTTAAAAGAAGTACCTGTTTTAATATATAAGCTCCCTTTATGCTTCCAATGAAACATCGTGTCACTGCCATTATAGTCAGCTTCGTAAGGCACTTTATATAAGTCTCTACTGCGGTCATTGTAACCAAAGTCTCCATTTGAATAATACATTTGAAAGAATCCAAGTATGTGGTTGTAGATTTTATCTTTAAGCTCCTCTGTTATTCCTTCAGATTTAGTTAGACTGTTTAAAGTATCAATTAGTTTGCTTTTTTGACTTTCATCCTCCAAATCTAATTCCAATTGACCTTTGATTTTTTTATAATTTTTTTCAGGCTCATCAAGAAGTGATTCCTTATTTATATTTATATTTTTGAATATCCGTAATAATTCCAATATTAAGGAATATTTCCTATATTTGACTAAATTATAGAAAAAGGGTATGGATATTTTTTCATTTGGTATAGAGTTTACTGACGAAGTTAGTTGTAGAGTG
>Ga0307981_1003384_pt1 | contig 11985 bp, 12 predicted proteins | sample OrgLakmetagen987_FD_201849 | JGI IMG/M metagenome (GOLD analysis project Ga0307981, IMG submission 201849) | Saline water microbial communities from Organic Lake, Antarctica - #987 | ecosystem: Environmental > Aquatic > Non-marine Saline and Alkaline > Saline | place: Antarctica: Organic Lake... | reverse complement strand
ATATAGCTTGATTTTATAATCGGCTTCTTCGCAATATTCCCCCATGGCTTCTAACTCCTATTCAGAGACGCAGTCCATGCTTATCAGGTGCGCCTCCGCAAACAGCTGCAGCATACCTCCTGCATTCTTTTCCCAGTCGTTGAGCCGCTGGCGATACAAGTCTTTTTCCATTTCTGCCTTGTAGTAGTGCGGATATATTTGGAACGGTCTTCTCAAGTGGTCCTCATCCTCTCGCTCACTGGTGGAAGGCACGACCCAGGTGCTGACGGTTTCTCCGTGTTCGTATTCCAAGTCATAGCCCAGCTTGAAGTTTTCGATCGGACCCCCCGGTTTTCTCTCAAAGCTGGCAGTGATGTGTTCTTCAGTTATCTCTTTCAGCCATCTCACTCGCTGGACCATGCCTGTGGCCTTTGTACTTATTCCGTCAGGGACTCTAAATCTACTAGAGTGTGCGTCTTGCAACATGGGAACGCGCAAAACACCCGTCATTTCCCCTTCGTCTATACAGGCCGTCTCACAGGAACGAAACTTGAATTCAACAATCAAAGTCGACTCTTGCTCATCTTCCGTCTTGAGTGCAGCCTCTGATTTGATTTCTTCCGATTTGATTTCCTCCGATTTGATTTCCTCCGACTTAATACGATCCGCACCATCTTCAGTCTTGATCGCAGCTTCCAATTTCGCGTGCTCAGTCTTTGCTTTCTTGGTGTGTTCCTCGTCCCCCGGGGCGCTCTCTCGTTTCACTCCTCCTTCGATTTTCGGCATGGTGAATCTCGGATCTTTTTGTGAAAGTCAATCATTTCCTTTGTTCATCCGTTTCGGCTCGTTGTCGCCTCCGACAGGCATGTTCGGCGTTACACTATCGTTAATTAATTAATTAGCTCCACGTCATCGTTCGCGTGACTCAGGACCGCGAGGTCCCGCTACGTACGCCTGCGATGGCGTGCAGAGCTTTTCAATGATTGGATCGGAATAACAGAACATCAACCTGCTATTTCATTACCGAGAATCAAGCACAAGTTGAACCATAACATCACCATGCGGTCTGCCATTGGATTTTTTCTCGCCCTCCTCTGCTCGGTCGCGGCCTTTGCTCCTCCAACGGTCTTTCGATCACACTCCGTCGTTGTTAAAAACAAGATGGCTTTCCGACCCGCTTTTCTGCAATCGACCAAGGAAAAGAAAGAGACCGAGACTGTTACTACAACTTCTGCTTTGGAGCAACGATCTCCTCTAGATCCTGTCGCTGATAGTGAAGATGAATGCGTGCCTCTCGAAGAACTCTCAGAGACGAAACAGATGATGAAAAAGGTCAAGGACGCCGGTGTCGCCGGAGTTATTTCGTATGCTGTCTGGGAGTTGGGATTCTGGGCCGTGTCGGTACCCGTTGTCTTCTTCGGTTACCGAGAAGTCACGGGACACTGGCCCGACATGGCCAACAAGGAAGACGTTGCCAAGCTGGGCGCTGAAGCCTTCGCGTTTGTGAATTTCGCAAGATTTGCCGTGCCATTGCGCATTGGACTCGCGCTCAGTACGACGCCGTGGATTCAAAAGAACGTCGTTGACAGATTCTCCAAGGACGAAGAAATTTGCGACCCAGAAGAGATTCCGTCGCCTCCTGTGGATAGCGAAAAGAGTTAGAGAGGTGATGTTTGTATACAGCCTCTATGCTGCTTGTCTATCGTTGTCAGGGGACGATGTACGAGTAGTAGTAGTTATTTCATAGTTCAGACCCTGTAATTCGCATAGTGAATCTTAGTTAGAACAATGGTCTAGAATGAGGCTTTATCGAATTTGCCAATTATTTGATCGGCCCCATTCGTTGCCTTCGATGGCGGATGGACGAAACTCTTGGCGCCAGCAAGCATCATTTCTCCTTTCGCTTGTTCATGAGTACCGGTATGTATTTGCCGAAGGCCTATTATTTTGTCGGCCTACACTACGCAATAGACCAACCTATCAGGTACTACAGTGTTGTGTATGAAACATATATATAAAGCTATCCAGCGCTTACTATTGCATCTTATCATTGTTCAAAGAAGGTTAGTCAATTCCTCCAGCAATCTATCGCCGCAAACCATTCGAATAAACTGAAGCGATCTCCTTTTTCGAATCTGCGATGAAGCGTTGAGGCCCATGAGACTTTACTGCAGTTTCTCCCTTTTCTTTGGTGCCGACCTTTCACGTGCTTTATTAACTACTACTAGAGAGCGTTTGCTTAATACACCTCCCGATTGTTGCACGGTAGTAGCTGGAGTATAGCTATCGGGGGGTCGGGGAGTCGGGGATCGATGAAGGAGACTCTCGTCCAAAATGGCGCCAAAAACAAGTACTAATTCTACGTCGTTATTAACACGCCTACGGTATTCACCATCGCCCCTCATCCCGCATAACCACCAACCACATATAACAAAGAGGGGGTTGGTAGTTGGCAGGTTGCAGCAGCCAGTATGTGGATGCACAATATCATGGCTACATCATGTCTACTACTGCTTAATAGCCGAAAAAGTCTCGCTTGGTCTTGCCAGAGATCTAGATTATCGACGAGAGTAGCGACTCGTCTCTTTTCCGTGACACCAGAAACGTCTTCGGTTTCTCCCTATGCATCGTCGTCATCGTCATCGTCATCGGCACTGCTACCAGACGACGACAAGGCTGCTCGCAAAAAGAGCGCCAAAGCCAAGCGCAAAAAGTTCATTGGTCTCGCCAAGGCGGTGGATCGCGGTCAGTTTGCGGTCACGTATCAACCTGGTGGCTCCACAGGTTCAGGTTTTCAAGCCCTGTCGGGCTTGCCGGACCGTACGCAGCCCTTTATTGTGCTTGGTATTGAAAGCAGTTGCGACGATACTGGAGCCGCCGTGATTCGCAGTGATGGAGTCATATTGGGAGAAGCCTTGGCATCCCAGCAAGAAATTCACGAAGAATGGGGTGGCGTCGTTCCTGGGTTGGCACGAGATGCGCACGTTGCTCAGATTGACAGTGTCGTCGAGACTGCTCTAAGAGCAGCGGGGCTCGAGTCTGTCAGTCAAGTAGATGCAGTGGGTGTTACTGTGGGTCCAGGTTTGGAAATTTGTCTACGTGTGGGATGTACCAAGGCACGAGAGCTGGCCCTGGAATACAACAAGCCGTTTGTCGGGGTTCATCATCTGGAAGCTCACATTTTGATGGCTAGACTGCCGTTGGACGATGCTACTGCAGGATCGTTGATTGAGATTCCAGCTACAGCAGAGATACATCCTTCTACAAGAACCATGGACTTTCCCTTCTTGGCTTTGCTTGTATCGGGTGGGCACTGTCAGCTCATGGAGTGCCTGGGTATAGGCAACTATAATATACTGGGTGGTACCCTAGACGATTCTTTGGGAGAAGCATTTGACAAGACGGCGCGACTACTAGGTCTACCAGTCGGTGGTGGTGGAGGTCCTGCCGTGGAAAAACTGGCTTTAGAGGGAGACCACAAAGCCGTGGAGCTTCCGATACCCCTTCGGACTCGCAAAGATTGTGACTTCAGCTATGCTGGGTTGAAAACAGCTGTTCGCAAGGCAGCGGAAAAGCTAGCCACCGAACGTGGCGTGGAATCTACAGACCAACTGCCACTTCAAGACAAGGCTAATATTGCTGCTTCCTTTCAAAACGTCGCGATCCGACACATTGAGATGCGTCTGAATCGAGCAATGGATCTGCTGGAACCGCAAGGTATTCGTACACTGGCGCTGGTCGGCGGTGTCGCAGCCAATACCGCACTCCGAACTCGATTACAGACGCTTTGTGAGGATCGCCCAGAGCCCTGGAGTATGCATGTGCCTCCACCACGATTATGCACAGACCAGGGTAGTATGAGCGCTTGGGCGGCAGTTGAGCGAATCATGGTGGGGAGCTCGGATGACGCGAGCAACCAAGATGTCTACGCACGATATCCCTTTTCAAACATGCAACAAGATCCTTTGCAGTGACTTTTACTAGTCTATCTTTACAAAACCTTGCTTTCACTTGCTAACGTAATCTATCGGTTGTCTATAAAGTAGAGTCACTACAGCACTCACTACTCCCAAGCTAGGTTGACACGAGTTTTCGGAGGGCTGCAACCACCAGTGAATCACCCTCTTTGACATCCACAGCGACTTCTCTCAGCGTTCGTTTCGCCAATTCTTCAGTTACTTCCAACTCCGAAAGTATCAAGTCGACATCTTCTTTGGATACTGCCACCTGATCCGCCTCTGCTAGAGCGCTGTCCTCCTTGCCTGCACCCATGGATGAAAGAGCTAACTTGGCTCGATCTTCGTCGACCATTTGCTCTTCGAAATTATCCGTCACGGAATCGAGCTGCTTGGCTTGGGCTTCTTCTTCGGATGCCATGGTAGTAGTGTTATGTACTGTAGTGCTGGTGATGTGAGAGTGTTGAGGGATGGATCCGACGACAATGTGGCACAGTATCTAACAATACGGTATGTGTGGCCATCGTCGTTCATCACTCGAAACGAAAACGAAAACCTGCTCCCAGGAATGTCTGCCCGTCGTTCCGTGTCAGACGTGAGTCACAGTATTTCTGAGATACTTATTGCTACGACATTAAGAAAATGCCAAAGCAAGCGACAAGCGACGAGGACGACGAACGACGATGGGAGAAAAGTCTGTTGCAGCGATACTCCTACTGTCGCGATGAACGACAGCAAGGCTTCCCCTGATACGCCAGTGCTGCTGGGCTTTCTGTGTCAATGTACGCTCATGTTAACGATTGTGTCAATCGCCGTGTCACTTTTGGTCGGCACAATCTGGTACCCCCATTACGTCGGCCTCGGCATGGTACTGCCCTGGTACACCCACACGCTCTTGCTGGACCGCAAAGAGATGAAGGATGGATCTCCCTGGCGATCCTTTAGCCAGAACTTTTACTGGTTCCCCATTCTGCGTCGGTTTTTGCAGCTAAAACTCGTTCTCTCCGACGAGCTGCAAGCAGCCGAAAACAAGGCCGACGAAAACAAGCCTCCTCAGTTTCTCTTTGCCGTCTTTCCACACGGCTCCAATAGCGACTATCGAATCCTAATGGATGGTATGCTGTACGATACTCTGCCCAAAATTGGACCCAACATTCGAACTCTGGCAGCGTCCGTGCTCTTTCGGATTCCTCTTGTGCGCGAGTTTGCCCTGTGGACAGGTTGCATCGATGCCAGTCGATCCGTGGCCGAGAGAGCACTCAAGAGGGGTCGATCCGTGCTGGTGCTACCAGGTGGACAAGCTGAACAGATTCGGACCGTGCATGGCAAGGAAACGATTTACTTGCACCGACGCAAAGGCTTTGTCAAGCTGGCCTTGAAGCACAATGTACCTCTCGTTCCAGTGTACGTCTTTGGGGTCTCTGATTACTATCATACATGGTTCACTTTCTTTGAACTTCGACTATGGCTTCTCAAGAACCTGGGAATATGTATACCTTTGGCCTTTGGCTTGTATGGTTCCCCCTTGTCTCCGTTTCCTGTCAAGACAACGATTGTCTTTGGCAATCCTTTGAGCTTTACCATCAAGGAGCCGGGGGCACCGTCGACAGACGAACTGAACAAGGCACACCACGAGTTCTCCGAAGCAATCAAGCAGCTCTTTGATCAACACAAAATGTCCCTGGGATATGGTGAACGTGAACTAGAGACTATATAATGACTTGTCTACTGTCGTACACAGATTTGCAGTATAGGGTCAACCATGGCATGCTGCTATTGAAATTATTTCTATAAATTCAAAAGACTTCCAACATAGAAACGCCTCCAGTACCCCCAGCTAGGCGACAGAACCTCGATATGCTTTACAGTGATCTCGTTGGTTGCCGAGACAAACGTGCTGTGCGCTGTTGTCAAGCTGATCCTGCAAAACGGATCGGGAATATTGTGTTGCATGTCTCTTTCCATGCGTTCGCGCAAAAAGTCTTGCCACCCTCTCCGTTGGCGACGAGAACCAACGAGACATAGACTGACATTGTTCCAAGCGCACATGTAACTTCCAAACGCCCCGGGACCGAAGTGCAAAGCTCTCGTCGCATATATTCTCTTCAAAGAACCAGGCTTCCGAGTCGCTGTGCCTTTCGACGAGTGTAACAGTGCTGTCTTTGCATGCCGGCAAGAACGTGCCCTGTGGTGGCTTGAGATATAACGGTACGGTCTGGGTCTGTCATGGTGAAATTACAGAGCTTGGTACGAGGTTTCAACTCTTGCATTCGTTTGCGGCACTCCGTGCTGGCGTACGCGGAGAAGCCACTCGAGGTTCGTCTTTCAAACAGGGCAGAATATAAATGAATGAACAACCGGTGCTGCTTATTAGTACAGTGGTGCGGTGGATTATTATGTATAACGTCGACAGTTTTGATCGATTCCCGAATAAACTAAAAATGCTTCAGTACGATCTTGGAGGAATAGACGAGGACTCCAGCAGGTGTCGTCTCCAGAGTAGATCGACCCGTGTGTATCGTCTACTTCGCCAGGCGACTGCGTGTCTCCCATTTCGTATCTTTAACCAAATTCACGCATTCTGATGATTAGAGCACTTGGACAGATACAGCTTCTTGACAGGCAGAATGGGACCCCCCTGATTCCGTATACACGCGACAGACTTGGTCCAACAAACTGGCAGCCTCTTCGTCAATATGACTGCCATTGATTTCGATCCACGGCACGTACGTATGATCCGCAGGGGTCTTATCGGCGGCATTTTGTTGCAGCTGCCATGCAGTGGCGGCATTGCCGTGACACTGTTCCAAGCCGGTGGCGTCCACGGCAGCGTGCCGCGCACACGAAGCGTAGACTGCCGGGTCAAAGGGTTCCTCGCAGTGGCCCATGGGCAACGCGTTGAACAGGCAACCGAGATACGGTAGGTAACGTTCCACGTAAGGATACAAGTGGGTGGCACATTGGGCGTACGTATTTGCGTCGCATTCGGCGGCGCCGTGTTGGCACGCTACCGTCTGCGCGGTGGTGTTGATGCGCGCGTTGCCAAATACTACGACTTGTATTTCCATGACTGTCGATCCGAGTTGTGCGAAGGCTGGGACGAGCTGCTCATTCATGTACCGCTTGCTGTCGATGCAGAGTGCTTCCACATAGACAGAGACATTGACGGGGCGAGCAGAGAACGATGAGGATTCTGTCGCGGCGCTGTGAGTCATTGAGATCCAAAAGTTGGATTGAAAGAGAAAGCCGTGTACCAGAATGCTCACAACTAGCAGCACAGCAAGGCGACCAGGAAGGGACATGAAGGGAAGCATAGTCTCCTCGATTATAGTCGTATCAGAGCGGCGTTAGGAGAGGTTAGAGTTCTGGCGCTACAAGAGAAAAGAAAGGCAATATATATCTCCAATCTCCATCGTCGTTTTGTGCTTTTGTTACAAAAAAAGGTTCGCGCGTTTTAGAAACGGACGTAGGCGGGACATACGTATGACTCGTTAATAGTTGAAGAAACCGACGACCGACGAACGAAAAAGACGAAAAGTGAAAAGTGCCAACATCCAACAACCACTTTCACCATGAGACGTCGATCTGGTAGTCTCTTCTTCCTCCTCCTCACCTTCTTTCTTACTACCATTCGCTCCCACGGCTTTGTCTTGAAGTCTACGACCAGGCTGTTTCGAAGAGCACTCCAATTGCATAAAATGTCGTCTACTACACAAGCACAAGCACAGCAAGATCCAGTCGCCGCCGCTGGCCTTCCCCAACCACTGTTGCTCGGTTCGGCCTCTTTTACGCGCAAGCTCATTCTCAAGGAAATGAACGTTAACTATCATATCCTAGTACGTCCCATTGATGAAAAGAGTCTCGGCGATCGATCGCAGGATACACCCACCGACTTGGTGGCGGTACTGGCAAAGGCTAAAATGGATCACCTTTGCAGCGAGATTCAAGCGGGTCGTTGTGACGACGATTTGCCCATCAAAAGAAATAATTGGATCGTATTGACGGGCGACCAAGTCGTGACTTGCAATGGTGCCATTTTGGAAAAGCCAGAATCTATCGAGGAGGCTCGCGATTTTGTTGCCCGCTACGCTAGGCACCCACCTAGCACGGTCGGCTCATGCGTCTTGAGGCACGAACCGTCGGGCGTCACGGTTGCGGGCGTTGATACCGCCACTATTCACTTTGCATCCAACATTCCAGCCAACTTGATTGATTCTCTAATCAAAGACGACGCTCCCGTCCTATCCTGCGCCGGTGGTCTCATGGTGGAGCATCCTCTTGTCAAGCAGTACATTGAACGCATAGACGGCACCGAGGATAGTGTCATGGGTCTGAGTAAGGACTTGGTTCTAAGATTGTTGCAAGAGCTTGCTGTCGAACTAAAGAAGCAAGGCATTGAGCCATAAACACACGCTCTTGTATCTGGAGACACTTGTTACTATAAAAGAAATTTCACCATACGTCTCTAGACTACTGTCATACAGCGCGCTATGTTCCACTGACGACTCCAAGGCATCAGCATTGAGTCCATGGTTCGATTCTTGAATCAACGGGATCAAATAGACGAACCAAGATCCAGAGACCGGTACAGACAGAGGAACCCGTAGGTACTGTAGAACAAACCGATGTTTTAGTGTAGGGCAATGAGTACCTAAGTAGGTGTCATTTTTTGCGTTCTCGCTTCACCTCCACAATGGCCTTACCGTATTGCTTACGTCGTGTTGACCTTGGATCTTGCCTGGATCGGATCCATCAACCAAACGCAGCCTCAGATCCGCGGCAAAGCATAGCCACATATGATTGTACGATACAACTGTGAACTGGCGACTGAGTTACTGACGATGGAGAACTTGTTTGAAACAGTATGTCGCGTTCGCGGGGGTAATTTGGTGGAACGAGCTCTACTGACAACTGGGGCAAGCTTGGACGGCAGCACTTGGAAAGACTTGACTGAATATGCACGAGGCAAGGACTTTCTCTGGGTCTCGCAAGGCTTGTTATTTGACGTTTCTTGCTACACTTTTGAGAATCTTGAGAATCACGATTGTCTTCTAAAAGTCAGAGCGTCAGATGAGGATGGTCAGGTGTTCACGCTCCGCGTGTCTCGCGATGTGTTCGTATGGACAGACGTTCCAGCGGCTATGGGTGTTCTGTTTCGGCTGCTAGCGACAGGAAACTTTACCAAACTGGAGCTAGCGGGTGGTCTTTTCGGTGGACATCGTGCCTTTTGTGTCCCAGGAGCCGTCTTGATGGATTTCGTGAACGGGAGCAGTCAACTCGAATGCCTTGTCTTTCGTGACTTTTTCTTGGAGAATACTACTTTTCTTGCACTCGGGACTCTCAGCTGGAAGGGTCTTCAGATTGAATTGCACCGGTGTCAGACAGTCAGCCGTGCTGGAGTAGAAGCTCTCTGTGAGGTGCTTTGCCACAATACAGGACCAACCAGCTTGGATCTGAGCATTGTCCCGCCCACCTTTCGTGTGCGACTCATCAATACTCTACGCGGAAATAGCAGCCTCAAGAACCTCAATTGGAAGGTTCAGGCTGATGCAAACGAACGTGCGACGAGAGGTGATGAAGAAAATACACACAGTCTCTGTCAAGCTCTCGCGGAGAACCAAGGCCTCGAATATCTGAACTTGAAGCGGAGATGCATCAGCGACGACAACTTGAAACTACTTTGCCTGAGCCTCGCGAGACACCCGACTCTCCAAGTTTTGGACCTACGTCTGACCTGGCATGACAACCATATCGATGCTGTGGAGAATAAAATATCCGAGATTGGTCGCACGAGAGCTCTCGTCGAGATGCTCAAAGTCAACGACGTATTGCGCACCCTGGAACTTGACGGTCACGATTGGGACCGGGAAGTGCTAAAGTATCAAGTGTATCCAATTTTTTGGGTAAAAAAGTATATACCGTACGCCCAGGCATTACAAAAGGCGAGCGACGAGGTGCGTCCCCAGTTGGTGGGGCGAGCATTGGGTTCGGTGAGCTGGGATGCTTCGCTGTCTTGGCTGCTTCTGACGAGCAACGTGGATGCAATCTTTGGATCTGGAGAGGAATGAAACGTGGATACTATATGTATGTAGCTGTAGCTCTAGTAGCGCATCGAGAGAGTAGTTGGAATAGATTTCTATAATTACCATTCAAGAACGTGGAACGTAAAGCGCACCCAATCCAAAGTACCTAGATACGTGTTGGGTTATTCCTTGTCAAAGAAACGGTCAAACTGCGCAGGCTTGAGAGCGCTTGCAAAGCACGCTGCTACAATCAAAATGCCTCCAACGTAGTCATTCAAGCCAAAGCTTTCAGTCAAGAGCCAAGCCGAGAAGACTGCAGCAAACAGTGGTTCTGTGGCAAGAATCACAGATGCTTCCGCAGAGGACACTTTACCCAAAGCTGTTGTCTCAATGACGCGATTCATGGCGGTGGTAATTAAGCCAGTCCAAGCCACCACCCATGCAGCGTTGATAAGCGTGGGCTCAAAGAACATATTTGGGAGGGCATACATTGACGACGAATCGCTTCCCATCCATCCGTCGAGAACGCACCATACCCCGCAGAGCAAAGCCGACATGGACACCTGTACTGCAGTAATGGGAAGGGCCTGGTCTGGGGATTCTCGCATCATTCGTTCTGTAAGGAAGAAACTCGTACCAAAGCCAATGGCCTGAAGTAACGCGAGAAAGTCACCAAATCCAACAGCTTCAACACCAAACAACCCCGTGACCGGATCAAACAGTTCTAGTATACCCACGCCCAATAAGCAGAGAGAAGCAGCGAGCCACGTCTGTGGCGCATCCTTCAATCCTAAAGGTTTCTTGTCTACCACGAATTCAAGGACGGGGCAAACAAGAACAACCGCAGCACCAATGAACGATACAGTGGTGGGAGACGTGCTGATGAGGGACAGTGATTGCGAGATGTATCCCAGCGCAGTGAAGCATCCACAAAGCGCAGCGCTTGCCGAAAACGCAGGATTTAGTTTGGGTAAGAATGGTGAGAGCGCGAGAGCTGCCATGACCATACGGGCTGCTGTGGCGGCGGACGGGGGCATGGCTTCGTTCATAATAGTGCCGAGCGCAAAATTGCTGCCGTATAGGACGGAAGCTCCGGCGAGAAGGACTCGTGGGCCAAGGTAAGTATTCAGGAATTTTTCTTTAATGGACATGGGCTCTCCATTGAGTTCCCCATCGTCAAAATCTGCCAAAACACAGACACCTCGAGCGCATACAACTCCATCTGGGTCGTCGTAGAAAACCAGCGAGGCTGGGGCGTCGATCGTTGGATCTTGTGTAGTGGTAGTGACCGATTCCTCCTGTTCTGTCGCAGAAGGTGATTGATGTAGTGCTCTAAAGCGACCCCGGCAGGACGCCGTCGCACAAGGATTGATGGTGCGCACTGACGAAAAGGAACGACAAACTGGGACCGATGTTATCGCCATGAGGCATGTGCCGGTCGTCAGGGCAACCAAACGGTAGATTCGCATGGTGGACTTTCGAATAGCCGTAGCTGTATGATACGATACCTGTACGACAAGCTGTAAGGAACAGTACGCCTACGACAGAATGCTACGACGGAATGCTCAACAACGAAAGCTTCCACATCATTCGACAGGACGCACATCATCGTCGTCGGTCGTCGAAAACTGAAATGAACACCGATGACGTTTGTGTTGAAACAGTCCCGCGGTATTGACGCATCGGCTTTTGGACTTCTTTTGGATGACGACGACGATCCAACCGGTACCAGTACCGGTACGTCATCTGTCTCGTCGTTGGTACTTTAGTCCATCAAGGGAATCGAGCTGCTAAGCTTGGACTTCTTCTTCGACAACCATATTTGAAGCGGTTGTAATAGTGGTAGTGCTGGTGATGTGTGAGAGCGTTGGCGAAGACCCAAGATCGCAGGTTTGCCATCGTCGATGATCGATTGTTATGTACTTATGTTGTCGCCGGGAACAAATCCGAACCCGGTGTTCGTAGTATTTCTTTAATATTTATTGAAAATCATCTACGTGCCTTTCAGGTAATGGTGATTTTCCCGA
>Ga0307981_1003382_pt1 | contig 11988 bp, 10 predicted proteins | sample OrgLakmetagen987_FD_201849 | JGI IMG/M metagenome (GOLD analysis project Ga0307981, IMG submission 201849) | Saline water microbial communities from Organic Lake, Antarctica - #987 | ecosystem: Environmental > Aquatic > Non-marine Saline and Alkaline > Saline | place: Antarctica: Organic Lake... | reverse complement strand
AAAATGTATTAATAACAACGAGGAGTAGACAGGACATAACAATGAAATAAAGAGCGCTACTGTCAATATCTAATTCTTCCAGTATCAATTATTTTTCACCCAGTACGCCACTTCTCTTGTTGCCACGTCTTGCAGCAGGTGGAACCAAGCCCAATTCGAAGTACGAGATGGCCTATCTGCAGGTTTCGTGGGATTTTAATGTTCGCTCGCCGAGTCAACGACTCGAGCACTTCTTCTTGCCATCAGCATTCACATCGATAACAATATCGAGGTACGCCAAGTAGATATCCGCCCAGTCTGCTTCGGTCAAAGCCTTTCCAGGATGACACACACCCCCATTGCTGTTAATGATGATGTTGTTAAAGGTTGTTATATGGGATTGGGGTGCGAAGAGAGAGTGTACGACGAGCAATGCTAAGAGCAATGGTGTGATGCCTAATTTTGTTCAACTTTTCTTAATTTATTTCAAATCTCACAGCGCTCGAAATCGGGAGGCAAAAAATCGCTTGACAACGCTTAAACGGTCGAGATAATATTATTCTATTATTTTCACTGATTTTCACCTCAGAGAAATTCAAATAGAAAAAGGATGTGAAAATGAAAACAGAAAAACAGACAGCACTTCTTGGGAACATGATGTTACATCATGTTTCATGTTGATAGAGACCACAGTCATTCGTACAATCAATACCAGTACCGTACTGCAGGCAAAAAAATACACTTTACTTCTAGTATTCATTCTATAATCAAAGAAAGCGAATTACTGTACATAGTTCGAATAGATTGATGAATATTAAAGAATGAACAAGAATGAACGAAAGAAGTATGACATGGATCAAGCAAGGGCCATGAGAGGAGAACGAAGTAATAGTACAAGCACAAGCATCAATAGACGCACCAACTCACAAATGAAAAGCAACAATAACGTCCATCCTAGTGCAGCTGCAATTGCATCAATATCAATATCAAACCAAGCCACAAGAAGGGCGCTGCAGGAGTTGGATCAAGCAGAAGAACTGGCAAACCGAAATAAACTGGAAGAAGCAAGTGCACTCTATCAACAGGCCATTGAATACCTCATACAGTACATGAATCATCATTATGAAGATGATCATGAAAACGATCATGGTGCCACGAGGAGTACAGCTTCTAATTCTGTCCAACCATCTTCCAGCACGAGAAGACCAAGTGAAAGTCTCGACAAAGAAATCATAATGGAACGGACAAAATTGGCTTTAACTCATGCAGAAATCATCAAATCAACACTGCGCAAGAGGCAACAGCAAGATGCACAGCAGTACATACAATTGCAGCAAGAACAACTATCACGACGAAAGGGATTATCACACGAGAACAAACAGATGAAAATACCATCCATCCAAACATCGAAAAGTGCCAAAAATGCTAATGCTAACATCAGCATCAACAACAACACCAAAACTGCACAGCAAAAAAGATCCAACCTCAATTACAAATCCAACGATCCCTTCATACAAACCATCAAAAATGATCTATACATTAACGCCGATAACCTCACCACGACATGGTCCGACATATCCGGACTCCAAAACGCCAAACAGACACTGCAGGAAGCTGCCATCCTCCCATTACTTCGTCCGGACCTATACACCGGTCTGCGATCTGCTCCTAGGGGGGTATTACTCTACGGACCGCCTGGAACGGGGAAAACCATGTTGGTGAGGGCGATTGCGCATGAATCCGATTGCATACTGTTTGCATGCTCTGCTTCGGCTATGACGAGCAAGTGGGTGGGGGAAGGGGAAAAACTTGTGAGGACGCTCTTTCGGATGGCGGGGGATGTGGCGCCCAGCATTATCTTCTTGGATGAGATGGATTCGCTGTTGGGGAGGAGGAAGAGTGGGAGTGGAAATGGGGAGGGGGAAGGGAGTAGGAGGTTCAAGACGGAGTTTATGGTGCAGATGGATGGGATTTCGGCTGGGTCTGGTGATGGTAATAAAACATTGTTGATCGGGTGTACGAATTGTCCGTGGGATGTGGATGATGCTGTCATGAGGAGGTTTCAAAGGAGAATATATATTCCTCTGCCGGATCGGGACGCCAGGAAAACATTGTGGAAGGCATTGGTTGAGAAAGCCAATGGGAGTGTGAAGGTTAGTTCGAGGAATTTGGATCGGTTGGTCATGCTGACGCAGGGGTTTTCGTGTTCAGATATAGCGGCTATAGCGAATGAAGCTGCCTTTGGACCTTTGAGAGATGTGGGTTCTATTGAAGCCATAAAAGGTGTATCGTTGGAGGATGTGAGGCCAATTGAAATGAAGGACTTTGAGACTTCAATCAAGAATGCAAAAAAGAGTGTTTCCGTTGATTTGCTCAAGAGGTACAAGGAGTGGGAAAGTGCACAAGCAGCAGTTTCAGCTTAGTAGTATAGTTAGTTCACATACATTTATTTGATCAACTCGAAATTATGAATCTTTTCTATTCCATGATTGTGCCATTACTCAATGTGCTTTACAAGTTGCTTTGCGTTTGAGCACTCATTTTTTGGGAATTGCATAGGGTCTTCTATTTTATATAGGCATTTGCGTAGTGTGTTGATTCCTATTCAAAGTGTAGCACTCGGACAAGAGTGTCGTCGTCAGAGATCAAATGAAGGTAGATACAACATGAGAACTGTATGTGCATAAATTCAAGTGTTATTGAGTTGTCTGTGGATGAATTACTCAAAGCACCTCAATTCCCTCATTTGTCAAGGAGGTTATGATGGATTTTTTTGTGGATGGGAATTCATTTCCGATTTCCATTAGCATCCTGACAATCTGCCTCAAATGTTTCTCCTTTATCTCTCCCTGGAAAGACAATTCGTGCAATGAATATCCAGACTGATTCACGTGCAAGTGATGATTCATGCTTTTGTAATTTGAACTTAATTGTAATTGGATGAGGAAGAGAGCAAGGAGCACGGAGGAATGAGACGAAGTTCTTCTCAAACATAACATACCTTTTTCTCTCGAGCTTTAGTTGCAAAGTCAATTCTTCTTCTCTTATGATATCGGTGTCTTCATCGAGGGAGCATCGTTCCTTATCAAGCTTCTCGTTTTCTTGTTTCAATTTCCCCTGTGAAGTACGAAGCGTTTCCAATTCTCTAGACAAGCTTTCAGTGCTTCTTACATATGTCTGCGCACTTTTCTTAACCTCAAACAACATTTTCTCAGAAGCTTCAAGTTCTTTTTTCAGTCTCAAGATATGTTTGTATTCTCCACTCTCTTTATCTAATCTTGCAAATGAACGGCGGAATGTGGAATTTCTTCCCTTCAATTGTACCAAAGTTTTTTGTATTGCTTTCATTTCCGTTTCTTTCTTCCGGATTCGTGTATCTAGCCTGTCACCCTCGAGCTGCAAGTCCGCTCTCTTTTGAGCTGCAGCAATCAAGTTAAATACCTGAGAACGACCGTCGCCATTGTCTCCAGTATTGTGCGCTTTAGTGATCATTTCATATTTCAGTTGTATCTTTTCAGCCATAATGGATCGCTGGCCAAATTCGATTGCGCAATGGTGTCTCTCGTCTTCCACAGCCCGAAGGTGAGCAGTCATCACCTCTGTTTCTTCACACAATATGTTCTTTCTTGTATTCATCTTTCCACGCTGCTGCTCTCTTGCATCTTCAAGCTCGTACACTTCAGTAGCCTTGGTGTTCAAAATATCGCGGAGCCTACGGACTTCCAATCGCACAAGATCGAGTGCAACCATTTCTTCCTCTTTATCTCTTTGTATCTTCTCAGAGTTTAATTCACATGATTTGATTTCAAGCTCTACTTCGATGATTGCATTTTGTAGATCTGGATTGCTTTTGGCACACTCGATGTACTGTCTACTCCATTTCTTTAGTTCTTGGTGAAGAATTTTAGCTTGCTGCTCCAATTCCTTATTTCTACTTTTAGATGCAATCTGTTCTTCATTTAGTTCATTAATTCGTTTCGTCAATCTTTCCTTCTCTTCTGTCGACCTTTCTCCAAGGCCTCGAGCTACTTTACGATTCATCTGTTCTAACTTGAAGTCTGCATTGTATATCATATCTTGCTGCTTGGCTCGTTCTTGGTCTAGTTGTTGGAGCCTAGAACTCATGTTTTTGATTGTTCTCTGGTAAAAAACAATTGCTTAGCATCTCGCGCATGGAAAACTACATTAAGAACCCTCAAGAATTGACGACTCAATTGTTGTCTTACCTGCGTACTCTTTATGTCAATGATCAAATTCGACTCATTTTCGTGGAGCTTTGCTAAATGCTGACAATCTTTGAACATTTGCTCACGAAGTCCCTCGTTCTTCGCCTGAATATTCCTTAATTCCTTTTCTCCCGCTTGAAGACGCTCTTCGGCGTGTTGGGTAATCTTCTCTTTTGAATGCACAGTACTTTTTTCCGAACTTAGTTGGTCTTGAATGGCGTTCATACGACTGCGAAAGAGTTCCAGCTGCCTTTGTTTCTCTTCTACCTCTTTGAGTGATATGGAAGACTGTGCTTTTGCTCTTTGTAGATTCAAGCTTGCATCTGCGCTTTCAGCCTTTAAAATTTCAAATTCGATCTGTAGTGATTTCAATACTTTCCCTTCATCGATTGCTTCTTGTCTCTTGGATTGTGCAGCCCGTTCAGCTCTTTCTACCTCTTTGTCCAAGTCCTCAAATTGATTCTGAGAATTGTAAAGAATACAATATTGTGAATGATTACGAACCATAAGTTTGGAAGACACGAATTACTATCTCACCTTGATATAGAAAATCTCTTTCCTTCGCTTTGATATGTCTGTTATCTGAGACTCAACTTCTTCAGACGCTTCCCGGTATTTCACGGATACCTTATCGATTTCTGCATCACGATCTTTCATCACCTCGATCGACTTCTGCCATTGTTGAATCAGTTGCCTTCGTTCTTCGTGGTTCTGTTTGAACAGCTTTGTGATACGGTCAACCTCGAGCTGTTTGCTTTGAGTTTCTGTTTTCTCGTTCTCTATTTCTGCACTCTTGGTAACCGACATTTTAGTTAGATTTTCAAGCTTCAACAACAACTCCTTTATTTTGACTTCGTCGGCTCTTCTATACTTCTCTAATGCCTGATTATCACTTTCTTTTTTTGCTGCCGCGGTCGCCCACTGCTCCAACTCTTCTTGGTTCCAGTTCAAAGACATCTTTAGTGTTTCCAACTCTTCATTGGCAACATTGATTTGGCCTTGCAAAGTATTGATTGTTTTCTTTTCCTTTTGGATGGATTCATTGGCTACTTTTACTTCAGTAGTGATTGCAACCATTTCTCTATCGGCGAGGGCAATCAAATGTTTCTCTGTGTCGATTTCTTTTTGCTTGGCTGCATGTAAGCCATTTGTATACACTATTTCTTGCCGGACATTTTGGAGATGATCCCTCATCGACGAAACTCTTTCAGTATGCTCCTTGCTGTGTTTGGCAACTTCGTCTTTCTCGATGTCCATCAATCTGATTTGTCTACATAATTCTTGGCATTCCTCATCGGCAAATGATGGCAATTCGTCTAAATCATTAAACACGTCATACTCATCGGCGCTAGCGCCTTCTTCGTCATTTTCATTTTGAACCTCTTCTTGCCCGTTTATCTGCCTAAGATTATCGTTTTCTCTGGCTCTACTTGTGGCCCATTTTGACTTGTACCTCTCAGAATTGCCATACAAGGACGACGAATTGAATGGCATCTCCCCATCATTTGTAATATCAGCATCCAAATTGTAACTTTCGTTTATTAGGTTCACTTGTAGTTTTGCAAGAGCTTGTCTCACCTCTTGATCATCCATGGTGGCAGAAGTAATTATTGAGGCTGGTTCTGATGAACAATGAAGAGCAAATCAAATGATTTTGTTTTGCTTGTTGTGTTTATATTTATTTACAAATAATAAAATTGATTCACTCACGCATGCAGTATTGACCATCCTGAACCTGCTTAAAAAATCTACCACTGCTCTCTTTAGCTGCTTTCGAAATTGCAAAATGGTTCGTACGCATCTTCCAGAGTTTCTCTAATTACGTTTGTCATTTGCATTCTATATTACTCACTTGCGATTTGCAATCATTCGTGTAAAGAGTCACCACAAGAAAAATAGAACCAAAAGATACGAGGACTACAGGAATCAACTGAAGTTGACTAGAAAATCCGCAGAGCACAGAAATAGAAGATTCCAGCAGCTGGCAGAGGCCCAAAAGTTATTGGAGCAGAACTGCATCTCAGAACTACCTGTGAAGAGTACACACCGACTTGAAGAAAATGGCAGGGGCGAGAATAACGAAGGAGTCAAGATCGATTATGCGATGCAGGAAGGTACTGGAAACGAAATGTATCAAAAGGAACACAATCAGAGAATGGAGAGAGCCCACGAAATTAAAAAGTCTAAACACTTTTCATCGGGTCCAACGGATTCACCACTACAAGGAGATCCTAGTGACACTGACTTTTACAAAAGTACGGCGAGTACACCAAGTTCATTAGCCAAAGATTACGAGGCGGTGGAAAGGTGAGAAAGTAAACATCAAAAACGTTATGAATTCAGCATAAACCCTCCGAAATTTAACACGTAATTGTAATCATCCAAGTAGCAAGGAAAAACAATTCAGCACCAACCGAAAGCATAACTCTAAGAGGTCATCATTGGAGGTAAGTTTGGAATATTTTGGTCGTGCTCCCTGCATGATTTGTTGTTGCGTAGCATCTGACTGACCACGGAACTGTTTCAATGTTGAGCATAGTGCCCCAAAATCAAACAACTCAAAGAGAGAATGCTTCAAAGAAAGAGAAAAAGGCGACTGCTCATTTTGGCAGCCAATAATGTACCTCAAATATCGGATAAACAAGAGGATCCCTCACATCCTTCTGAAAGTTACCTTAGCCATATTCAACCAGAAGATGAAAAAAGCGAAGACAGTCGGAGCCAAGATTCGAGGTTTGATGATGCACCATTTGAGTCTTTGCATGGCATGCAAGAGTCACCCACAACAATTCTATCACAAGAAAGGACTACCAATAGACTGGTACAAAATAGCCCTGTACGTTCTTCAATTGGAGAAAATGAGAACAACATCTCGTCTACTCCAAGCAGTACTAGCAGTACTGGTAACCACGACAGCCACGAACATAGCGATTCTTCCGACGACGAGGAGTCTGTTGTCGATATTGAACTAATCTACTGCCAACACTGCGAAAAGTCCTACGCTCCAGCTACTTACAAAAAATTCTGCCAGACCCTTGACGAAAATGGCACACCAAAGTGTATCGCAATGCGAAACAAAAAGAGAAAGGTCTACAATTCGGCAAAGGTGCGAAAAAAGATTGCTCACCCCCCTGAATTTGTCATGCAGGTTATTTATATCTCACTCGTATATTTCTTCATGCACAGGTTCGTATTACAAGTAATAAAAATTTGAATTCAGAAGAACAACGGGTCGTTATCGCAGCGAGGAAAAAGGTTGTTTCTGATCTTCGTCAAAAAGCCAACGGAAAGAAATCAAAAAAGAAAAGTAACTTATGGAAACAACAGTCTGAGGACTTTAGAGAGGCAATGAGGACAAATAGATTGATTTCTAAAGCAGAACAGGAAGGCCGGCCTCCTACTTATTACCTATAAAACAAAATTGATGTCGCATCTACTATAGTCTAATTATTTTATATGATCTAGTAAAAGTTCTAGCTTTGCCAGAATATGAGTTCGTTCCCTTCGTGCACTAATTGGCACACCTCCCATGTGAAGGAGGTGATCAATATTTCTATGAAGCAATACGATACCACGATCGAACTGTTCCTTCTCCACAACTCTTTCCTTGAATAGTGGAAATACATCAAAATTTTCCCTTACAGCAGACCTTGACGAATTGAATATAAGACGATGTCGCAGTGGTATTGATAAGTATTTGCTGCACATAATAACAACTAGACATACAAAACCAAGGCCAGCTGATATGATTTCATCTGATGCGGTTAGACTATGCATATCTTTTGGGAGCGGCATGCCATTGATGGTGAATACATCTCCAGTTCGAATGGGGAATATGCTTTCTTTCAACTCTTTCAATAGTGCTCGTCGTTTGGAACACAATTCTGATTCGACCACCACACAATCATTGCTGTTATTGTAAGAACAGTGCATGTATATGAGTTAAACATGTTCCACGCGGCAGGCAGGTATCAATTAACTGCAGATACAGGCTTTCTTACCTAACAAAATTTGCTTCCTCATCTATTTCTATTATCTCCTTCTCAATCCCATTCACCTCTGCGATAAAGTCTTGTAAAAATCCTAGTTGCTGAGAATAGATTAGCACATTGAATATATGACAAATATTGCACAAATGCGCCATTGTGAGCACTCGCACTCACCACTTGCTGAGATTTCTTCTCTTTTTCCAGTGCCTTCTCCTCCTCTTCCAGAATCTGCTGCAATGATTCAATTTCTTCATCCATATCCTGTATCAATTTGATCACGTCGCAACTATCTTTTTCACCCGATGACACTGTAGCATTACTATTGCGACGATGACCACGAAAATCACCCATAAAGTCGTCGACTGTATGAACATAGTTCGGGCTCTCATCACTTTCAGCATCATCATCGCTAAGTTCCATAGATTTATGGATGATATCACCATCTTTTGAGGGCGCAATTATACTACTACGAATCGACAAAGAATTGAAAGCCTCCGTAAACGACCCCCCTACTTTCCCATTATCATGATATGTTCCATTGCCATTGCCATTGCCATGAGATTTGCCATTGTCATTGCCAGTTCCATTGCCAGTTCCATTGCCATGCTGATAGTTCCCATTCACGACAGGAGCACAAGATCCCAAATTAAAATTGACCGTGCGTGTTTTTGATGTATCAGTGAGCACATTGAAAATATCATCATCAAAGCGCTTCTCAAATTTGTCCACTTGACCATCTTGAATACTTCCATTCCGGCTGCTTCCATTGCTGCCATCACTTTGTGTATTTGGAAGTACACCTTTCTTGACAAGGAAGGAAAACAAAGCTGGCAAAACCCTCGTGCTTCCATCGGAAAAATGGATCATTAATGAGTTACGAGGTAGAGCACACGGTATGGCATTTGTATATTTTGATACACCGAGTATGCTGGGATCTTCTGACGTGATGGTATTTGCCTGGATGGGTAAAAGTTTAAGATTTTTTGGGTTCAATGATGCGGAGGTGAGGATAATTTCAGCCTTTGCTGCATGTTCATGAGCATGCTTCTGTTCTATAGTATCGGAAACGAGGATAGCTTTGCACTGTATTCGCATGCAATTTCTGATATCCTTCCATATTCTTTCTCGACGACTCTGTTCTTTCTCTGTCTCTTTCTCTTGATGTTGATGCTGAGTAAGGTGTGGTGGGGCAATCACTTCATTATATAAATCTTCGATTCTTTCGTGTATATGATCCCAAAGCGGATGATTTCCGGTGCCCATTACTATAGTGCTAAATGATTTATCCTGCATGTCCAAACCACCATGTATCCGTTCTCGACAGTCAGACCCAGTAAGACGCGATGAGTCGTAAACTGGCATAGTACATACAGGTACGAGCCGATGAATGTCTGCATCGAGGTCATTGTTATTTCTCCCGCTCCGAATGCCCTTATGGTCCATTTTTCCGAGTCCGAATTTTTCTGAGATCTTCTCTTTCATTTTAGCAAAGTTCTGATAGGAGTGCTTCAGCTCAACCAGTAAGGAGTGCGGAACAACGAGCTCCATTTCGAGCGGGAGATTGGATTGATCCAGTGATAGCCTCGACAAGTAAGGAAACGATGATCCATTTGAGCCCAGCAAGCTGTCACTATCGCTACCACTATCACTACCACTATCGCTATCATTATTGCTTCCGATATCATTCTCTGCGTCCAGTAGGTCAAGGTTAGCATTACCTTGATTTTGATTGTTGTCAGCGGCACCAGCGGGGCGTGAATTGTTAAGGATGTTTGTGTTTAATGATGTGCGATTGGATCTAATTCGATTAATTGAATTATTAGAACTATTACTAGTCGTAGTAGCAGCATCAGCAGTGAGTTGTTGCTTGGGTGCAAATGCGTTCCTTAGTGTAACGGCAATTGGAACCACTTCTTCTTCTTCTTCTTCTTCTTCTGGAATTATTGGATTGGTCCTCCTCATTTTGTTCCATTCATGGGATAAAAGTAACAGTTTATTGATTTTGTTTTTATTGTTTCTTATGATGTATGGATGATGATGTTGATGTATTTATTCAGATTTATTCACACATCATCAATAGTTCATCAATCATCATCGTCTTGTTGAAATTCGACGTTCGTTCTGCTCTACAGTAGTGCGGTACTCTTGCTAGCTATTATAGCTACGAGTAGATACTATTTTCTATTTTCACCAGGTTTCTTCAACTACTTTGGTTGGAAAAGCGTGCATAATACATAAACCACACCACGTATTCAAACTAGGTACTTACGATATGGTATGATCTACGATCTACGATATAATAAACGTCCACAGGTAACAGGTACAATACTTGTATGTACAATGTACATTGATCATCTATGTACATAAACCACACCACCACGTATTCAAACTAGATACAACATAAACTTCCATTGATACCATACTTATATTTACATTGATCATCTACACTGATGATCTTTTACTACTACGGAACTCAAAGATACAACCTTGAACTATAAAATGCACAAATAATGTGTAAGACGGAAAGAGCATTTAAACGGCTTGCTTGCTTCCAAGGGTGACAAAGTCTTCCTCGAAGTGAGCACCAGGTGCTTGTTCTTTGGTCGCAGTACTGGCAGAGGAACCTCCTGCGGCCTTGTAGACGGTCAAACCAACAGCCCACAACAAAGCGATGCAACCCATAATCAAACCGGAAACGGCGATGGCCCGGGTGGAATCATCAACATCAACGTTTTTGGTATTCTGCAAACCGGCGCCGTTGGCTTGGTCGTCAGGACTGGAATGATCCATCTTCATCATATCAGCAATAGCAGCACGTTCGAAGTTGTTCACGTGGATCATGAGTCCACCTTTGGATTCCATGGTTTTAGAAACCTTGGCGCTGTCAATGGTGGCACCAATCTTGACGATGTAAACTTCACTGGTTTGAGGTCCATCAATCCAGACGTAGTCACTTCCCATTGCCCATTCGACATTACGTTGTCCAGCAGCAGTGGGTTCTGGGTTGTTGGTGAGCATAATCTTGACCATGCGGTAGTTATCATCCAAATCGACAACAGCGACTTCATTGTTGCCCCATCCGGCAATGACCATAAAGTTTCTGTTTTCGTCTTCAATGAAGGCAACATCACTGACGGTTTCTTTGCCTTGGACTCCGCCGAATGCAACTGGGATATCAGCAGCAACAGTCTGGAGGTGAAGAAAAGGATACAGAATATGGTGTTAGTCGAGAATTATTGAGAATGGGTGGTTGCATTGCTGGCGAATTGATTGATTATTCATACGTACTGCTGGTACTCCATTCGAACCAGCCTTTAAAACACGAACAGTCTCTCCGGCATCGTGGGTGGCAAGGACAATGTACTTTCCATCCGGACTGGTCATTGCAGTGGCCCCATTACCAGCCACACCATTGTGACTAGCCTGATGTTCCACATAGGTCTTGGAGACAGTATCGAATTCAAAGACACCGATGGTATCAGCGGTAGATCCCTCGCAGCCACCTCCACACTTTCCGTTTTGAAGATCGGGTGAGGCATTGGGACCAGTCTTGACGATAACTTGGCCTTGGCCTCCGTAACCGGGACACAAATCTTCCCCCAAATCAGCGCCTACGTAACCACAGGAGCAGCAGACACGGGCTTTTCCGTAAATGTGCTTGTTGGTTGGAGAGTAAGCCAAATCGTATGTGGAAGCGACTCCATCGGGAAAAGTGTAGTTGGCAATGATTTCCTTGCTACTGAGATCAATTTCGTACAAGTAGTTGGCATTATAAGGTGCGGCGTAGCCAGAGT
>Ga0307981_1003377_pt1 | contig 11996 bp, 5 predicted proteins | sample OrgLakmetagen987_FD_201849 | JGI IMG/M metagenome (GOLD analysis project Ga0307981, IMG submission 201849) | Saline water microbial communities from Organic Lake, Antarctica - #987 | ecosystem: Environmental > Aquatic > Non-marine Saline and Alkaline > Saline | place: Antarctica: Organic Lake... | reverse complement strand
CCGAGAGCCTGAACACGAAGTGCAAAGGCCAAGCTTGGCTCATCGTCACAGCTCAGCAAGATATGGCGTCCGTCATCGGGGATATGACCCAGCAACAAGAGAACGACTTCTCAAAGATTCAGGCCCGTTTTGGCAATCGCATGCCGTTGAACTCAGCAGATGTCGCTGAGGTTATTCAGCGCCGCCTGTTGGCCAAAACCACCGAAGGGGCGGTCAAACTTGGAAACCTGCATGACAGCGAAGAGAACAATCTCAAGACCCTGTTTGATTTTACCGATGGGTCTATCAAGCTCAAAAACTATCGGGACCGGGACCACTTCGTGGAAAGCTACCCGTTCCCGCCTTACCAATACACGCTGTTCCAGATGGCGATCACCTCGCTGTCACAACACAACGCCTTTGAAGGCAAGCACAGCTCGGTCGGTGAGCGCTCAATGCTTGGCGTGTTCCAAGAGGTCTGCAAAAAGCTGAAAGACGAACCGATCGGCGGTATCGCGACCTTTGACCTAATGTTCGAGGGCATTCGCTCCGCGCTAAAATCTTCAGTGCAGCAAAGCATTCTTATAGCCGAGAGAAACCTCGATGACCCGTTTGCCGTGCGCGTGCTGAAGGCGCTGTTCTTGGTCAAGTATGTCAAAGAGTTCAAACCATCGGTCCGCAATATTAGCATTCTGCTGCTCTCGGAGTTTGAAGCGGAACAGACCAAGCAAAGGCGTAAGATCGAAGAGGCGCTGAGCTTGCTGGAGCGCGAAACGTATATCCAGCGCAACGGGGCAGTCTATGAATTCCTGACGAATGAGGAGAAAGACGTCGAGGAGGAAATCAAAAATCTTGCGATTGATCCGTCCGAAACCTCAAAGGAACTTGAGACCATCGCGTTTGACACGATATTGCGGCACCGCAAACTCAAGCACATGTCGACCGGCAATGAGTATGCCTTTACCCGCAAGCTGGACGATCACGCACTTGGGCGCGAATACGAGCTTGCGATCAATGTTGTCTCACCGTTCAGCGATGATGCTGGTAGCCCTGAAGCCGTGCGCATGAAGACCATGTCGCGCGAAGAACTGGCCGTGGTCATGCGGGCCGACACCAATTTTGTGCGCGATCTGATCCTGTATAAGAAAACAGAAAAGTTTATTCGCCAGGCGCGCAGTGGCTCGCCCCAGCCTGGCCGCGACCGGATCGTGTCCGAGAAGGGTGAGCAAAACGCACGCCGTGCCAAGGACCTCGAGATGCGATTGCGCAAACTGATGGGCGAAGCGCGTCTGTTCGTGCGCGGCGATGAGCTGGACCTTGGTGGGGAAGAGCCGCAAGATCGGGTTATCAAGGCATTCCAGACGCTCGTCGACAAAGTCCACACCAATCTGCCGATGCTGCGCGGTGTGAATTATACGGAAGCCGACATCAACAAGGCCGTTCAGACTGAGAGTGGGTTGTTCGGAGTGAGCGGCACGGGGATTGGCGAAGCGGAGCAAGACGTCCTGAGCTTTATCAACGGACAAGCACGCAACGGCGTGAAGGTGTCCACCAAATACCTGACAGAGCGTTTTACTGCGAAACCTTATGGCTGGCCCATGACAGCTGTTCTATGTCTGGCAGGCAGTCTTGTCGCCAAAGGCAAGATCGAAGCCCGGATCGACAGCACGGTTACCGAAGGTGTGGAACTTGCAAAAGCGTTGAACAACAGCCACGCGCTGCCCAACATTCTGCTAACGCCCCAGACTGAATTTTCAGCAGCGGAACTGCGCAAAGCCAAAGAGATCTATCAGGAGCTGTTCTCGAGGCCCTCAGCCGGGACAGACGCGCGCAGCGTTGGCGCGGAATGGGCCATAAGCGTCGATGATCTTGAGGCCGAAGTTGACGCGTTAACCCGTCAAAAACATGCCTACCCCTTTCTTGCCGCGTTGGAGCCCTTCCAGGCACAACTCAAGGCGATGAAAGCCAAGCCTGCGAATTGGTATATCACTGAGCCTGCAAAGCGCGAAGATGATCTGCTCGATGCAAAAGAAGAGATACTCGACAAGATCAAGTCCTTCATGGGTGGGGCGCAAAAAGACATCTACGATGATGCGCGTGAGACCCTCACAGCGCAGGCGGCCAACATCGACTATGTGGAGCCAGAGGCTGGTGCGAAGTTGCGCACGGCTCTCGAAGATCCGGCCTGCTTCAAAGGCGCGTCCATCCAGAACCTCAAAAGCGATCTTTATGATCTGAAAAACCGCGTTGAGCTGCAGGTCATCGCAGAGCGCAAGGCGGCGCGCGCAGTCTTGGAGGAGGTTGAGGCCAAGATCACCCAGCTGGACGCGTTTCAGGCCCTGTCACAGGATAAGCAGGGTCTCATTGCACAGCGCATCACGGTGCAGAAGGACGGCTTGGAGCCGACATCCCTCATTCCCACGTTGCGGGACAAAGCCAATCGGGCACAGAGCGAATTGCTGCCAAACTTACTGGCAGAGATTGACCGGATGACGATCCGTCAGCCCGATCCAATCAGCCCAAATCCTATTGACGACCAAGACGACCCTCAACCCACACCTCCCCCAGCGCCAACATACGTCAACGCGCGTGACATCAAGGTGAACTGGCCCAAGCCGTATCTAACCGATGACGCTGACGTCGCTGACTACCTCGAAGAAATGAAGAAGAACCTGCTGGTCGAAATCCATGCAGGCAAGAAAGTGATTGTCTGATGGATACCAATGCTCTCAAGAAGTTCGCCCAAGCGGCGCGTAATCTGCTGATCGATCAGGTCACCTCCAAGCTTGATCGTGTGCTGGCCGAGGATAGTGCGGAGCGGCGCGGAGCCCCGCAGGCCATCAAGGATCTGGAAGCGGCGATCCGCAAGGATGAAAAACGCCAAGTCATTGAACAGGTGGCCTACACTTGGTTCAACCGCTTCACCGCGCTGCGCTTCATGGATGCGAATGGCTATACGCAGGTCCGCATCGTCTCTCCCGCTGACGGGGCCACCCGTCCTGAGATTTTGGCTGAGGCGGCCAATGGCACCCTACCGGATGGGGCCCCTGAACACGTCGCAGCGCTGCTCGATGGGCGCAAGCCCTCCAGCGATCCGCAGGCGGAGGCGTACCGCCAACTGCTGGTCCATGCCTGCAACCAGTGGCACGGGCCGATGCCTTTCCTGTTTGAGCAAATCGACGACTTTACCGAACTGCTGATGCCCGACGATTTACTCTCAACGACCTCCATCCTCGCTGAGCTGCGCGCGGTAATGACCGAGGACGCCTGCAAAGATGTCGAGATCATCGGCTGGCTCTACCAGTTCTACATCTCCGAGAAAAAGGATCAGGTCTTTGCCGGCCTGAAAAAGAACGTCAAGATCACGGCCGAGAATATCCCCGCCGCGACGCAGCTGTTCACGCCGCATTGGATCGTGCGCTATCTGGTGGAAAACTCGCTGGGGCGGCTGTGGCTGCTGAACCGGCCCGCGAGCTCCCTCGCCTCGAAGATGGACTATTACATCGCCCCGGTTGAGGCCGAGACGGACTTCCTGCGCATTACACGCCCCGAAGACATCCGCATCTGCGATCCGGCCTGCGGGTCGGGGCATATGCTGACCTATGCCTTCGATCTGCTCTACGCGATCTATGAGGAAGAGGGGTATGAGGCTGACACGATCCCGGCGCTGATCCTGACACATAATCTGACGGGGGTCGAGATTGACGACCGCGCGGGCGCGCTGGCGGCGTTTGCGCTGGCGATGAAGGCGGCGGCCAAGCTGGGGCGGCGGCGGTTCCTGCGGATGAGGGTGACGCCAGACATCTGCGTGTTGCAGAACGTGGCGTCTACACCTGCCGAGATGCAGGACGTGTTTGCCGTGGTGGGGCGCGCTCTGTTCACGGATGAACTGCGGCAGACGTTGGGACAGTTCGAGCAGGCCAAGAACTTCGGCTCGCTGATCGTGCCGAAATTGCGTGATCCGGCAGAGGCGCTGCGGGTGGTCGTGGCGCGGGATTTTTCGAGTGATCTGCTGTTGAAGGACGTACAGGAGAGGGTTGTCGCCGTGCTGCGCATGGCCGAGGCGTTGTCGCCGAAGTATCATGTGGTGGTCGCCAACCCGCCTTATATGGGAGCCAGCGGGATGAACTCAAACCTTATTGAGTTCGCGAAGACAAATTATCCAGATAGCAAGTCAGACCTATTCGCAATGTTTATGGAACGAACCATCAAGATGGCCACTGATTGTGGCATGATGGCAATGATTAACATGCAGTCATGGATGTTTTTATCTTCCTTTGAAAAGCTTCGAGAAAAGATGCTTTCGCGATTCACGATCCTCTCAATGGCCCACTTGGGTGAGCGTGCATTTGATACGATAGGAGGCGGGGTTGTCTCTACGACAGCTTTTGTGTTTGCGAGGTCGCAGCATCTCGAATTCAGCGGTGACTTCTTGCGACTTACTGAGGGTAAATCTGAGGCGGAAAAAGCGAAAATGGCGCGAGAAGCTATCAGTAAATCTGAAACCCGATGGTCTTACAGGGCCTCAGCCGAGGATATGAAAAAACTTCCTGGAACCCCAGTTGCATACTGGGCTTCGCACGCATCAATTGAATGTTTCGAATCTGGGAAGCCTTTCAAGGAAGTCGCGCCAGCCAAGCTTGGAATGAGAACGGGTGATAATAATAAATGGCTCAGAATGTGGTTTGAAGTATCTTACTCAGAATCATTTTATGAGGCCCAAAATGCATTAGATGCTGAAAATTCTGAGGCAAAATGGCTTCCCTATAATAAAGGCGGCGAGTTCCGTCGCTGGTTTGGAAATAACGAGATCGTCATTTTTTGGGCGAACAATGGCTACGCCATAAAAAAAGAAACCCTTGAAAAGTATCCAACCCTAAGTTGGGATAACTTGGGGTGGAAAATCACCAACGAGCAAGACTTTTTCAAGCCATCTTGCACTTGGACTTTTATTAGTTCTTCCGCTTTCGGGGTCCGAGTATCAACTGGCAGTGCGCTATTTGATGTTGCAGGATCAAGCGCATTTCCGCCGGAAGGTGATCTGTTAGTCGTCGCGGGTTTCATGTCTTCTTCAGTCGCGTTTCATTTCCTGAAGATGTCAAATCCTACATTGAATTTCCAAGTTGCGAATGTCAACGCTTTGCCTTGGATTGAAAATCCAGCGGTACGGGCGTCTGGCGGTGCAGTCCAGCAACTTGTTGACATCTCGAAGGCCGACTGGGACGCCTACGAAACCTCATGGGATTTCACCACGCTCCCGCTGCTCCACCCCGACCACCGCACCGAGACGATGGAACACACCTACGCCACCCTGCGCACCCATTGGCAGGGCATGACGGACGAGATGCAAACCTTGGAGGAAGAGAACAACCGCATCTTCATCGACGCCTACGGCTTGCAGGACGAACTGACCCCCGAGGTGCCGCTGAACGAGATCACCCTGACCTGTAACCCCGCCTATCGCTATGGCATCAAGAACGACGCGGCGGCAAACGAGGCCCGCCTGCGCGCCGACACCATGGCCGAGTTCCTCTCCTACGCAGTGGGCTGCATGTTCGGCCGCTACAGCCTTGACGCCCCCGGCCTGATCCTCGCCAATCAGGGCGAAACGCTGGCCGACTACCTCGCCCGCATCCCAGAACCCTGCTTCATGCCCGACAAGGACAACGTCATCCCCGTGCTCGACGCCGACTGGTTCCCCGACGATATCACCGAACGCTTCCGCCTGTTCCTGCGCGTGACCTTTGGCGATGACACGCTCCGCGAAAACCTCGCCTTTATCGAGGAGGCTTTGGGCAAGGACATCCGCAAGTATTTCACCAAGGATTTCTACAACGACCATGTAAAGCGCTACAAAAAGCGCCCGATCTACTGGATGGTTTCCAGCCCCAAGGGCAGCTTTAACGCGCTGATCTACATGCACCGTTATCGCAGTGACACGGCGTCCGTGATCCTGAACGACTATCTGCGCGAGTTCATTAGCAAGCTGGAAGGCGAACGCGTCAGGCTGGACAAGCTGTCCGATGATCCAAGCGCCAGTCAAGCGCAGCGCACCAAGGCGCTGAAAGACGCAGCACTGGTGGTCAAGCAGATCGACGAGCTGACCGACTGGGAGCGTGATGTCGTCTTCCCGCTGGCCCAGCAGAAGATCGAGATCGATCTCGATGATGGGGTAAAGGCGAACTATCCAAAGTTCGGATCAGCACTGAAAAAAATTCCTGGTGTCAGCGAATGAATGATCGGATCACGGCATCGCTGAAGCGGCTGTTCGACGAGCAACGGATCGTATTCTGGTACGATACCGCCCGCGACATGCGCGCTGCGTTTGATGCCGTGGATCTGGAAGGCGTGCAGAAGGTCGAGATCGCCAATAACGAGTTCGGCCTGAAATACCGGATGCTGAAGCAAGACCCGAAAGCGAAGTTCCTGGTGTTCAAAGACGGGCCAGAGCCGCAGATGACCGAGAATTGGTTGCTGGATCTGCAGCTGGCCACGTCAGTCTTCAAAGCGGACCAAGCCGCGATCTGGTTGAGCGAGTTGGGCCTGCCCGCCCAGTTTGAAGGCGTTGTGCGCGACCACATGGAATTCTACCGCTCCAAGGGCCGGATTGATCACCTGAAGCGGCTTCTTGCCCCGGCAGATACGAAGACGGACGTGCTACGCCGTATGCTTGCCGTCTGCGCAGGGGCCGAGGGCGCGCTGGATACCGTTGTCGAGGAATTGCTTGGGCAACTGGCGGACGCGCGTGACGACGCCCTGCGCCTGATGGACCGCGCCGGATTGTCAGCGTTCTTTTGGAAGCAGATCGAAAACGCCTATGGCTATGCCTCTGACACGCCAGATTTTGAAGACTTCGCAATCACTCTCTTTCAGTCGTGCTACTTTCGCGCCCTTGGCGAGGACAGCAAGCTTAACGCTGAGGCGCTCTTGGTATTCCGTCGGTGGAAGAACAACCGCCACGGTGCTGAGGCCTTTTCTGAGCTTAGTGGGCGGTATCAGGACGTTTTGAAGATCCCTGAAGACCTGAAGGGTCGTGAGGCGCGCGCACTGCATGCCGTGGACCATTTCGAAGAGATTGATCGCCATGTCATCCGCGCGCTTGTCCATGCGATGGCCAACCAGACAGTCAGCACGGTGGATGTTCTAAAGGTCGTGCGGGAGCGCAGGCAAAGCCATTGGTATCCAAAATACGAGGATATTTACCAAGCCATTGGCTATGCCACCGAGTTCCAGCAAGCGCTGGCCGAAGCAGACCTGGGCATGACCAGCCTGCAAGACGGGGTGAAACGGTATGTCGCCAGCTGGTACAAGCTGGATCAGCTTTACCGCAAGTTCATCCACCACATGCAGCAAAGTGGTCAAGCGTCCTTGCTCAGTGCCCTCTTTGAGAGTGTAGAGAACCGCTATACCACTAAATTTCTTTTGGCAGTGAACGATGCCTGGCAAGATCAGATTGCCAAGCTGTCTGAGTGGAAGGTCCCCGGCTATGCACGCCAATCAGATTTCTATGTTGAGCAGGCTGCCGAGTTCCGGCGCAGAGATCAGAAGGTGGTCGTCATTATCTCTGACGCCATGCGGTATGAAGTGGCTGAAGAATGCCTGCGAGAAATTCGCAAGCTCAACCGGTTTGATGCTGACCTAAAACCGATGATCAGTGCTTTGCCAAGTTATACCCAGCTGGGGATGGCGGCGCTGTTGCCGAACAAGGATCTGACCTTGGCTCCGGACGGAAACGGGAACAGTGATGTTGTGTCCTTTGGTGACCCGACCAAAGGCACACCCAACCGAGAAAAAATGCTCGCCAAGGGCCGTCAGGGTGACCGTGTGAAAGCCATGAAGGCCGCGGAGTTCATGACCCTCAAAGCCGATGACGGCAAAGAGATCTTTCGCGACCATGACGTGCTTTATCTTTATCATAATCAGATCGACGCCGTTGGCGACAAGCTTGCGACCGAAGACCGGTCCGCCAAAGCTGCCGAGGATGCCATCGAGGATTTGACTAAGCTGGTGCGCAAGCTGACCACGGCGAACTTCTCAAACATCCTGATCACTGCTGACCACGGGTTCATCTACCAGCATCGCGCAATTGCCGAGACTGATTTCTCTGTGGCTGACCCCACAGGTGACGAAATCCTCTTCAAAAACCGCCGCTTCGTCATTGGCAAAGGCCTTAATGAAACCCCTGGTATGAAGAAGTTCAGCTCCAGCCAGCTTGGCCTTGCGGGCGATATGGATGTGCTGATCCCAAACTCGATCAACCGGATGCGCGTCAAAGGTGCAGGCAGCCGTTTTGTGCATGGCGGCGCGAGCCTACAGGAAGTGATCATTCCGGTGATCCGCGTCGGCAAGCGCCGGGAGGCTGATGTCGGCAAGGTCGAAGTGCAGATCATCGTCTCAGGGCGCAGCTTAATCTCTTCGGGACAGACAGCAGTAACCCTCTATCAAGCACAGCCAGTATCCGCGAAACTGCAACAGCGCGAGCTCTTGGCAGGCATCTACGCGTCAGACGGCACCTTGGTGTCTGACGAGCATCAGCTGGTGTTTGATTACATCCCTGACAATCCAAGAGAACGGGAGCTGCCGCTAAAGTTCCTGCTGTCGCGAGAGGCCGACACCCACAACAATCAGGATGTGTTCCTGAAGCTGCGCGAGCGTGTCGGCAAAACCAGCCATTACGAAGACTATACCAGCCATCGCTTTCAGCTGCGCCGTGGTATCTCAACAGACTTTGACTTTTAAGGGCCGCACATGAGCACACTTGATGACCAGATTAACGAACATTTTGCAGGCTATGTGGTCCGCAAGGATCTGGTGAAAGCGGTCAAAGGCAATGCGATCGTGCCAACTTATGTGCTGGAATACCTCCTTGGCCAATATTGCGCGACAGATGACGAGGCCTCCATCGAGACCGGTATTGAGACCGTCAAAGAGATCCTGCGCAAACACTACGTTCATCGCAGCGAGGCTGGCCTGATCCAGTCCACGATCAAGGAAAAGGGCCGCTACAAGGTTATCGATCAGATTAGCGTCTCCCTGAACGAAAAGACCGACAGCTATGAGGCATCGTTCGACAACCTTGGCATCAAGAAGGTTGCCGTCGATAGCGGAACCATCAAGGCGCACCCCAAGCTGCTGGTGACGGGCGTCTGGTGCATTGCAGACGTCCAATACGAATTTGATGAGGACAGCCGCACGTCGCCGTGGCTCTTGGAGACAATCAAACCGATCCAGATTGCCAAAGTGGACTATGACGCGTTTCGAGAGGCCCGCGCAAACTTTGAGACGGACGACTGGATCGACCTTTTGATGCAAACCATCGGCTTCAACCCCGATGCATTGGGGCGGCGCGCCAAGTTGTTCCAACTCATGCGCCTCATCCCCTTTGTCGAGCGCAATTACAACATTATTGAGCTGGGACCGAAGGGCACCGGCAAGTCGCACATCTATTCGGAGTTTTCGCCCCATGGGCAGTTAATTTCCGGTGGTGAGGTCTCGATCCCGAAGCTCTTTGTTAACAATTCCAACGGCCGCATTGGCCTTGTGGGCTATTGGGATGTCGTGGCCTTCGACGAATTTGCCGGTCGTGAAAAGAAAGCCAACAAAGCGCTCGTCGACATCATGAAAAACTACATGGCAAACAAGACCTTCTCTCGGGGTGTTAACCCAATGGGGGCCGAAGCCAGCTTTGCTTTTGTAGGCAATACTGATCACAATGTGCCGTTCATGCTCAAGAACAGCGATCTCTTTGAAGCACTCCCACCGCAGTTCCATGATTCAGCTTTTATTGACCGGCTGCACGCATATCTGCCCGGTTGGGAGATCGACGTTATTCGCGGTGAGATGTTCACCAGCGGATATGGGTTCATCGTCGACTATCTTGCCGAAATATTGCGGCACCTGCGTTCAGAAGATTTTTCCAACCGCCCTGGTCAGTATTTTGAAATCAGCGAGAAGATTTCCACGCGGGACCGAGATGCAATTTATAAAACGATGTCCGGCTTGCTGAAGCTAATCTTCCCTAACGGTGGTGAAACCCTGGACGATGTTGAAGAGCTGCTGCGCCTGGCGATGGAAAGCCGCAAGCGGGTCAAAGACCAACTGACGCGCATCGATACCACCTATCCAGACGTGGATTTCTATTACACTGGCCCCGATGGTGAAAAGCGGCATGTGACGACGCTTGAGGAAGAAGAATACCCGCAGTTCTACCATCTGAAGCCAGCGCTCGATCCAAAAGAGCAAAGTGGACCCGCAGAGGATGGCAGCGGCAGCCCTGAAGAGAGCGGTGCTGTGGTTGAGACACCAGTCGCTACAGAGCTGACCCCCTCAGTGCCCAAGGCTGCGATACTTGCCGAAGGCCATCACGTCTTTGCTGAAAACCGCAAAGGTGTCAGCTACGACAAAATCTTTGGCCCCTACATTGCTGGTGCCTCCAGGATCGTCGTGACCGACCCGTATGTTCGCTACTTCTACCAGATCAAGAACATGATGGAGTTCGTGGAAATGGTCATCCAGCGCACGCCGCCGGAGGATCAGGTCAGTGTTCATCTCGTGACAGGTTCAGATGACGGTAATGTGCTAAAGCAGCGTGAACTATTGGATTCCATTGCAGACGCCTGCGTAGGAACCGGGGTTGCGTTCACCTGGGCCTTCGATGGTACTGGCACCGCCCATGCCCGTGATGTCACCACCGACACCGGCTGGAAGATCGTACTCGATCGCGGTCTCGACATATTCCAAGCCCCCATTAGAAACGATGGGTTTACCCTGGGGGATCGGTTGCAGGAGCACCGCATCTTGAAGGGGTTTTATGTGACGTACTTGCGAATTGAAGCAGACCGCAGTGTCCGATGACATATTGACGGAGAGGCAGATATGAAACGCAATGACGATATCGAGGTTTTGGCTGGCCAGCTGGTGGCGCAAAACATGATGATCCAGATGCTGCTCGGCAAGAGCGTTATGACAACGGATGACGCGGGTGCGGAGCTGCGGTTTTCACTGGAGGCGGGTCTCAATGCCATCAGGTCTAACGCCAACATGAGCAAACTTGAAAAGTTCGGCTGTGAAAAAACTCTCGAAGACGCACTCGATACGATTGATCAGGTGCGCGCCAAATTACAGGCTGGAAACGGCTGATGTTTGGGCTGGGCAAAAAAGACGAGGACGGCAAACAAGTCCGTATTGAACACCGCGGCAAGCATACGCGCGCGTCTCGCACTGGCGGAGCCTCTGTGCGGGCAGAAGGAAAGGTTGGCCCAGTCAATCTGACCGCGAACTCATCGCAGGGGACGCGGGCTTCAAGCCGGATCGCCAACGGCACACGTGTCGCGTTCCAGCGTGGTCGGTTTCAGCTGATCGGACGGTGGCGTGCTGGACCTATGGGCTTCAATCTCTCAAAAACAGGCGTTAGCGCATCCGTCAAAAATAAGGCTGGCACTTTTAATTTTCTGAAGCCGCAGTACTCGTCGTTTAAGCTTGCTGGTGTTCAGCTCAGGGGCAAGAAAGCAGCACAGTTCCAGCTGATTTATATGCTGATCATGACGGTCGTTTTTTTGGTCGTTTTTGGACTGAAGCTGATCGTGTTCGTGCTTTGGATGCTCGCGTTGCCCATCCTGTTTTTATGGGATTTCATAGTAGGATTCCTGAACGGAACACAAGAGGTATGATCACCGGGCAGTACTCCTGATACATGACTTCGTTGAAGATTCTCAGCTAACGTTGCTCGCGGTCCAGACCTGCCATCCGTACAAATCACCTGCAGCGGCTGCTTCCAGCCTTTGTGCTGCCGGTCACACTATCAGCATACGCAGACGTAACATCTGATACGAAGGGCGGAGAACTTACGCCGCTGTTCCTATTAGGAGAATACCCCAAAGCGTGGGGCAATTGGGGGTCCGCTCCGGTAGAGGGCAGAATAGTACGTTAAGCTCCTCGGTCACTGTTTTGGCCACCTGTACTCGCCCGTGATGAGGATATGCGCCCATCCAAGAGGAGAGATGTGTGCTAGAAGCGCT
>Ga0307981_1003376_pt1 | contig 11997 bp, 9 predicted proteins | sample OrgLakmetagen987_FD_201849 | JGI IMG/M metagenome (GOLD analysis project Ga0307981, IMG submission 201849) | Saline water microbial communities from Organic Lake, Antarctica - #987 | ecosystem: Environmental > Aquatic > Non-marine Saline and Alkaline > Saline | place: Antarctica: Organic Lake... | reverse complement strand
GATTTTTTAATTCCTACGTAAAATCCATGCGAGAGTTTACGTAGATGCCCCCGCTTTTCGCGGGGGCATTTTGGGGTGCATCGCCCCCCAAATTGCAATTGTCCGCCCCCTATGCGTTCTGCCCTATTCGTATGGTAGTTTCATGTGAAATGTGAGTGGAAGGGTTCTCATAGGTTCTCATATTATTATCTCTTACGGGATTCCAATCCGTGTTTTGTCAAGGGGTAAGTGAGGACCCTTCACACCCATCCAAAAAGCTATCTCAGTTTTCCTCCTTGTTTGTGGATATGATATGAACTTCATAATCGCATGCGAGTGTGAGTGTCTTTTCCCATCATTTAATCACACAGTAGTATCAATATAGAGAATGGCAAAGGCATCAACAAAAGCAATCCTTCAGGGTAAATTTAAACCCTGGCGAAAAGGAAAATCTGTGAAATCAAGAAAGACAGGCTCTCTCAAAAACCAGCTGCGAAGCAAAAAGCGTCTCCTTAACAAAATTACTGATGAACAACAACGACTTAGCATCGAAGACGACATTGCCAATCTTGAGTTAGCAATGGAGATTAGGCAGGGGGTGGATAAAGAGAAGAAAAATGCTTCAAAATATCATCAAGTCAAATTTGTGGAAAGACAGAAATTGACGAGAATGGAGAAAAAGTGTAAAAGGAATTTAGATGAGGCCAGGGCAGCTGCTGACTTTGATGATGTCGAGAAGCATTCAAAGCAACTAGAGCAGATTTGTATGGACCAATTGTATGTGGCGTATTATCCAAATGATGCAAAGTACATATCACTCTTTGCTGATGGAGTTCGGCTGCAAGATGATGAAAAAACAGCAAAAAGAAGAGAGGAGGTTAGGAACATGATAATCAAAAGAATCAAGAGCGGAGAAATCAGCACTAACAAAGCATGGGTGAATATGGAAGTTTTGGAAGCAAAGGGTTTCATTGTAGACATGAAAAATATGATAGCGGATGAAGGAGGGAAAGATGGCACTGTTCAGATGTCAGCTGCTATGAAAGAAGCTGCAGCAGCGGCTACCAAGAAGAAACCGAGCGTACCAAAGAGTGGGAATAAGAGCGATAGTAGCAGTCTACCATCCTCAAGCGATGATGAGAGCAGCAGCGACGAAGATGATGTTCAACCTTCAACCGAGAAATCAATTCCTGTTAAGTCAAAGAATGCTATTTCAGCATTGGAGAACAAAGGTGGTTCTAACTCCGATAGCAGTGATAGTAGCAGTTCTGATTCTGGTAGTAGCTCTTCGGATTCTGACAGTTCTAACAGTAGCTCCTCTGATTCTGATAGCGACGAAGATAATAAGGATGAGGTTGCGATAGGATCTTCCCAAAACGAAAATGAGGAAGATGAGGAGTCAGACGATGACTTCTTAGTTGATGATTCCGGAGACAAGGATATTGCTCACGTCTTTGCAAATGCCAAGAAAGAAGTTGAGGATTATAATGTGAAGGGCGACAAGTCGAAGGGATGGAAGACACAAAAGCAACTACCGGGTGACTTTAAGAAGCGCCGGGAGAGATAAAGTGTTGGAACATTGGTATCTTCTAGAGTAGCTGCAATGGACAATAGATACCGATTATACTTACTGAATAGTTTGAAGCTATTGAAAATTAATGTCATCTCTTTAATCTTCAACTGATCTGTAATTTTGATTTCACGTCTCGGACAAGTGTTGCGTAATCAGCCTACTTCTGGTTCGCAAGTTCTGTATTATTTGAATCTTCTGTTGCGCGAGAGTTGGGTAATACCAAACCTTCGCAGTCGGATGTGGATAGGTCAAATCGTTTACCGTTGAACTTATACCTGACATGAAGAACAGGAGCCTTTTTATCTTTCTTGGTGTCTTCAAACAAACACTTCCACAAAGAAATGAACCCATCATTTCCACTACTAGAATCGTCGTCTTTTGCAGCATCATTTGCAATGTCATAAATGCCTAGCATACTTCCGAAGGAACTGGATGGCAGCTTTAAGCTTGAATCCACAGCCCAAAATTGTAGTGGAATAGTCACATCGAAGCAATCTCCTGCCTCGACACTATAAGTAGCTTTTTCGATTACTAAGCCGCCCTTGGATTCCTCAGATCTTCTATTAATGGAACTTTTTCTCTTCATCAGCATTTGTTGATTTTCTGCATCGCTCCTTGCCTTTTTGACAGATAGCAGTTTTTCCTCAATCTTTAATTCAGATGAAACGACACTTCTCGTCCTCATCAACAATTCGCCTACCGCCATATCGATTACTCCACTCAGCACGCCCAGGTAGGCGGAAGATAGGGAATATAAAATAGTGCAATAACTCGTTGTCGCCAATGAATTGATTTGAATTGGCACGTTGAGACACAGATCAGCCTTTCGCAAGCAGAATAACATAGACAGCCCATGCCACGATGAATGTCCAACACCAATGCTGAACTTTGTAAAATTATCCAACTCTCTTGTCAGCAACGCTTTTGCTTCAAAACAATTCCTTCCTAACCCAAAGAAGAATTCTTTGCCTGATTTTTCTTCCTCGTTGATGACTTGCTGATAGCCTAATTGTACTGGCGTTCTGTGAAAAATATCTAGATATATTTGAACCTGAGGCAGGGTAAGCGCGTGTATAGTCTTCAGGCCAATACGAAATTTAGATAGTGATGATATTGTTGGAGAAGGCGCGATTTGTATGTCTACTTGCGTGGATATTTTGTCGGTAATTTTTGTTGTGTTGCTGAATGAAAGTAGATTGGGTTCTATTTCTGTTTGAATCGTCGGTGGGTAGTGTAGATGCACCTTACTCTTTGATTTGTTGTTTCTATACATTGCCCCGTATGAAACCTGAATAAAGAAACAGAAATCATTGTGATTAGAGCATAAAAAATCATCTATAGATATTTGCATTTCGATACATGGCAATCCGTTTTCATGTTCGTACTAAACTGCAGTGATCTGGACTAATCCAGAGCGCACTATTACTCACCTTTGACAGCCCGTCAGCTGTCTTCCAGTCATACAGGAGAGCTGTACTATTCCGAATATTGTATCCAAGAGATAAATTACTTGTCGCAAAGCCTCTTTGCTTCATGAAACCGGTATTTCCTTCGCACGAAGCAAAGAAATTACTGCCAGACTTGCTTGGGATAGAATAGCGAAGCGCCATGCTACTCTTTTCCATTGCCACTACAGCTCCATCTGCATTCAGTTCTGGATCATTCTGCAGCCTCATGGCAAAGGTTATTGACCCGTTTGTTTCAAATTCATTCTCAATTTCTGCTTGTTTCTCCTGGTTATTTGAGGATCGGTCGTGGGGAGGGAGTGAAGAATTTGGAGGACGGCCTTCAAAGTTTCCAACATCATTGCTGAATATTTGGTCTGAGGTGTTTTTTGACTTTAACTTGTCGAGATCTTCTAGATCGCGATTCATGTTAAATTGTGAGTTCGTATTCATTGCTTTGCCGAAGCTAGTGGAGAAGGGGTGAAGGCTGGCCTCTTCGATTTTCCTTAATGTTTGATGTTGAAGTAGGATACTGAGTAAAGCTGAGTAAGTATATGATGGTTGCTGTGTTGCTGCTGGCTGGTCGCTGGATGGGCTGGGTTCTGGGTTCATGCAGATTTTTTTTTTCTTGTCCACGACCAGCCACGACGTTCTGAATTTGTATTTTTGAACGTCATCTATCAACACTTATTTAACCGTTTCATCATTCGTCACTACTACTTTGTTTAGAGTCATGAAATTGACATATTTGTTCCTATTTGCATACGATGGAGACCATTTCTCTGTATTTGTTTGCATCGGCAAGAGAAAATATTATCCATTGGACAGTGATCCAATGCGCGCCGGCAATGGACATTTGCCTACTCTCAAATGAGCGAGAGATGATGGTTGTCCATGCGACATGGTGGACAAACAGTAGAGGAGCCTCTTCATGGCTGATAGATAATAAATGCCCTGTAAAAGAATGATACATGTTCTGCTTCTATTCTTGGACATCTTCACATCCTCAAATGGGCGAGAGAGAAGCAGTGTTACTGTACGTCGACTGCAGCTGACAGCAGGCGTCTTATCTCTACATCCTCAAATGAGCGAGAGAAGATAGATACTACTAATGGGATGGAGCACTACTGGCAAGATGGTATGGTTTAGCCACAACCCTGATCTTTGGCAAATATCAAGAACGTCTATGATCGTGGATTACTCTTGAATATTATCAAATGCAAGTTCAAGTGGTATAATAGTACTGTTACTACTAATCAGATAATGCATGTGATGGCACATCCCATGCAGTTACTTGTCAGATCCCTGTTCCTTTTCCGGTGCTTATGCTGAGAATGATGAAGTTATGGACGACAGGATTGAAGGCCTCAGAAGCACAACCAGAAAACTTAACTATACTGTCCATTTTGGGCCAAGGGGTTCCACAAGAGCTAACTCTTTGTCTTCTTCGGCCTCGAGAACTTTTCGTAACGCACGAACACACTTCTTGTAAAGCGGAACTGCATCCTTCACTAGATCCTTCTTTATTCCAGCTTTTAAAACATTGTCAGGATTGTCAATAAGCTCTCTCATTTTCATAAATTTTCCAACTTGACCGCTTTTCATTATGGTAACAGCCTTTCCACTTCGTCTGGCTCTTGCTGTCCTTCCACATCTGTGGACATATGTCTTGGCAAAAGAAGGCACATCATAGTTGATGACTGCAGTCACACTCTGTATGTCCATTCCTCTAGACATTCCATCCGAACACACAATCACTCTTATTCTTGAGGAATCATTGGACTGATCGTTGCATTGACTCATGAGATCACTACGTTGTTTCTGCGTTAATGCACTTGAAAATTCAGCTATACTGTTCGATTCTCCATAATTAGCCTTAGCATATAACAACTGCAAGAGTCTAGCTAATCTATGCGTAGAATCAACACTAGATGTGAATACGATAGCGATACCCTGCTGGTTATTCTGGTCATCAATGCTTGCTTGTTCAAGGAGAAACGCTAAGAGAACTAGAGGCTTCTGTTCTGCTGTACATTCCACAATCGACTCTCTAAGAGCCTCTGGTAAAGAATAATTACCTTGAAAAGTTCCCATTTCATCTGGATGCTTGATTTGGTCCTTCAAATGATGAGCATCAAAGTGCTTAGGATTAATCAATCCTAACGATGCCAACTTTCGAGGATCCTTCGTCATGGTGGCTGAAAATAGGAGTTTCCTTAATTGCACTGGTCTACATACAGATGTGTCAAAATTGGCCTTTTGCGCATCAAATTTCTTATCAACACCACCTTGATCTCTTCTCCATGTCACAGGGTCTATTGTATTAAGTTCATCAACGCTGCAATCTTTAAGATTTGATAAGAGTCTCTGAGGGCCCAGTGATGCTCCCTTTACAACCCTGTGAATCCAATTTTGATAGCTTTGATTCAATAATCTATCAGCTTCGTCGCATACTAGGTATCGTAAATGTTGCAATGTAAAGCCTGGAGTAGACTCCAAATGAGCCATTAGTCGACCAGGTGTACAGACAAGCACATCAACTGCACTTAATCCTCCGTTAGGTGTCGCACACAAGTTTCCCTGCTTGTTGATATCTCCATGAGTCCAGCATCCAGATAATGGCAGACATTCACCATCCTTTACCCCATTAAAAGCATGCAATGCGCCCTGAATATTGAATGGATTCAACGCATGCCTAAAGCGACGGGAAGCATTACTCTCTCCTATTTGTTCATCTCCGATCACTAGAGAGCTCTGCTCAGCAGCAAAATCTGTTTGACCGATCGATAAACCTATGGAGAGATCTGACCCCTTGCTATACCGCTCAAACACTTTATATACTTGCGTTGCTAGTGGATTAAAAAAAGGCACACATGAGAAACATCATCAATAATGCATAGTGTAATATAGAAAAATGTTGGTGCTTACCTAAATCTCGACTCGGAAGCACAACCAAGGCCCGTAGTCGCTTCACTCGTCTCCCTGCCAACGAGTTCAACACTGGAAGAACGAATGCAAGCGTCTTACCGCTACCGGTAGGAGCACTTACACAAATGTCTCTATTTCTAATATGCGCATGGCGCTCACTAGCGATCACATCTGGGATCACTAATGCTTGGATAGGGAAAAAGGATTCATATTCGTCCTCCTCCAGATTGGCTATGAGGAATGGTGCAAGGTTCCACATTTTCGCAGCATCCCGAATAGGAAGATTCGATATTTTTAGTGCAGTTTTTACTTCTTGTGTCGATGTTTGCTCTTGGTCTTGATCAAAATCGTCCATTCCTTCGTCAGTAATGTTTCTTCTCTTTCGTTTCGTTCCTACTCCCGAATAATTTTGTTCTGGCGCAATAACCTTCACAACTGGTTCTTCAGCATCATCAATTTTGTCATAGTTGTCATCCTCGTCAACCTCTTCTTCATCACTCGATGGTGCAGAGCTTGAACTTCCACAACTCGATGGGGCAGAACTTGAACTACTGCCACTGCTGTTGTATCCACTTTCGTCATGGCCAGATCTCTCTTCTCTGACATCATTATTTTCAACTTGGACCATCTCTTCATTCACATCCTTTACATCCACAACTTCATCTTTCATATTAATGAGCGTTTGTTTTCTTTTAGCCGAGGATGGCTGAGGCTTCTTCTCTGTCACCTCTTCCATTCGAGGATCAAATCTCCCCATAGAAAACATACTTGGTCTATAAATTCGTTGATGAAAGAAGTAAGAAGTCCCAAATCAGTGATTTGCGCAGAGTGTGAAATACTGTCAAACCAGTAGAGAGAAATGGAACCAGGAACAATATACTGCGCGGGATCGACTGAAATATTTAGCTAGAGATATGTGATGATGTGAGACGGTATCAGTTTGTTCCTAAGGTCTTCTTACTTATTAGTTATTTTGTTAGTTGTTTTGGCGTTGGTTTAGATCTGTTTACAACACCGTTTGCAGAAACTGGATGGCTCTCGTTAAATTAACTTCGCGCAAATGACGTGATTTGAGTCCCATTTATCGTTATAACATAACTTACAACATAACTCAATTTATTACGGTGACCGGTGACTGATGCCCCGTTACCTCACGCATGACCCATCACATGTTATTATCTCACCATCCATGTACTTCCATGACTCTTCTTCCTCATTCGTAGGAGGTCAACGAGTGTTGATGGATACATGAATTTCCAAAGATGAGGTGAAAATAATTGTGTGCCTTGGACACTTCTAATATTCACTGGCGGATGCCATCAAGACAGAGATAGGCATTTGCTTCCAGTATGTCCACTGAGAATTTACACAGTATTTGTTGTAAGAAGATTCTTAATTGTTAGTTGCTCATAATGAGGATGATTCAAGTTTCAATGCATGTATATTATTATTATTGCCTACAGAAGCACTCAATCTGACATTAGGAACCAAAGCATTTTCATTTTTGAAAAGGAGACACGGAAAAATAGGCAAAACTGGTCTTAAACCTTTCCCAGCTGTTCTTCAAAGCTTTAGAATACAACATCTTCGTCATCTTGTGCATCAAAAGTGGCGGTAATATCATCATCCTTAACATCAAGCTGGCTCGTTTTGTTTCTTGCATTATGGACTGGGATTTGGACACCTTCCTTCTTACCCTTCACAAGCTTGAGGCGAGTGAAATCTTGTTGCAAGAATTGCGAAAGATTCTGTGAGAATTAGGCATCTATCTCTCAAATTTGATTTATATTTTCAAAACTTACCTTCTCTTTCCAACTCATCAAGTTCACGCTCAATGTAATCAAGAACTGCCTGGATCTTGGGAATAGTGACATTTTCAAGCGCATTCACACGTCTATTGGTAACCTTCATTGCTTCATCAAGAGTAACAAAACTTGTCTGCAAACTAGCAAGCTTAATCAGCTGACCCAAGAAGACAGTAAACTTGTCCCTGACTGCTACAATCTTCTTTCCCCCGCCAGCAAGTCCAAGCGATTGATTATCAGCAACACCGCCGGTTTCATAAATGGTGAAAACAGGCAATTTAACTCCGGCTATGTTATCAATTCCGGCTCCCACACGAACGCGGGCAGTGAGGGTTCCTTCAGCCACCTTTTGTTTGAAGTTTCCTGCGGCGTACTCAGCTTGAGTAAGAGAAAAGAAAGCGGTTTGTGCATCACTGGCCATGTTTCCCTTCGTCTCTGCAATCCATTTCGCATAATCACGGAATTTGACCTGATTGGGGAAGAGTGACAGATCGGATCGGATGTGAGTGGGAGAGTGCAAACGGCAGAGAAGGAAAAACTAGAAAATGACACAAGATATTTTCTCAACTAGTAATTCAAATTATAGACTAGCTTCCAGTTCACGAATCTTGTCAAGAATTGGTTCAATACATTTCAAACCCTGCATCTGGTTGCACAGATTTCTTTATGATATGGAAATACATGATGTCTACGTCATTAATTCCGTCATTTTAGGAATGTACCAGAATATGAAATGACAAAGAAACGCACCTTGAGCGCATCAGCTTTCTTCTTTAAAAGCTTATGCCCAGATTCTGCAGCTTTCTTCTTCCCCTTGAAGACCTGTTGGTTCATACGGGTGGGCGGTACTCCAGACATGATTTCAGGTGCTTTACGGTAACAGACAAAGACAATAGAATTCTTCTTTAGCTAGGATCTATTGCTGCCTGAACATGATGAACACAACACACAACGGCTGATCGCTACACAGCCGTTCACAGCCTTCAACCGGGAGGGATGGGAAGGCTTTTCCTGATATCGCAATGAACATTCATGAGCGATAATATAAGCTATATTAGCTAATAGATAATTTAGCCATGTCAACTCTAGTATGACGTCTCTAGAGCATAATGTCAGACGGAAGTTTCTGAGAATGAGCCACATTACACGTCATTCGTCCCTTCGCCTAAGTGAGCGAATAGGTGGTTGTAAAGTCCGAAAAAGAATGTTCCCGAATGTAGATATGACCTGATATGACCCACAGATGCATTTTGTAAGCGATAGAGCGGTGTCAAAAAATAGCATTTGAAACTGTTTTGATCAAGAGTATGTAATATCTGGAATCTCTACATCTTCTCTATTGGGAGGTGGATGGCACCTGTCACCTTGGTACGATACCTGACTATGGGGGAAGTCTCCTGTCCTTTAATCGGCACGCGCCCCATAACAAAATATATTTCACTTATATAATAAAAGCTTCTCGACATGTTCAGATTTCAGAAAACTAGTTATTTAGCTGTCAACCACTAAAATGGAAGACTTATGATGAGACGTCATACAATGCAGACCAAATTATTTTATTGATCATGCCAAAGCTAAAATAGTATCACAACTGAGTCATAAAAGTTTTCTTCCCACTTTGGGACATTAAAAAAAAATGAGAAGATGAAAAGATTAACTTTTTACCTTCTCATAAGCTATGTTAATAGCTCGAGTTGGGACGCACCCGCAAAATATCGCCAAAAATCTAAAAAAATAAACTCACGACACAACACACAAAATAACTCCTCGACCTTTACTATTGAATTCAATCACTATTGCCAATCAAAACAACGAACCAAACGACTCAACAATCAATCGTATCACCAAATGACTCAAATATCAATCGTATCAACATTCTAACCCTAACCCTAAACCATTTGAGCATTTACCTGCAAGGATATCCTTAGACCAATCGTCAATTTTTGTGATCAATTGATAAGTCGGTGTTGTAGATGCATCAATGACTCCATCAATTGCTTTCATTTCATTAATATCATTATATATATCTTCATCTTCCGCTGTTTCAAAACTATCAGTCTCTACTTCTGATGATGGATTTTTACGTTTCGGACCATGTGTCTTTGCCTTCGTTTTCTTGTATTGATTCTTGTTCTTATTTGCTTCCGAATTCAAATTAGGGAAAATGAATTCAACTAAGATTGGAGAACTTAGTGTCTCGTTCAGTGGTTCTGGGAAGAGATTGACCATTTCATTGAACGATAGGTGATCAGGCATCATTGCAATACTTTGCAACAATAGAACAAGCGATCCACTGTGAGCACACCATATGCATCCGTTTGGACATTCACAATATCTATAAGGCGAATCCATTAACTTATTGAAGGTTCCATTTGCGTATACCTCAATGACTATCCGTACAGAATAGAATTTCTCTTTGTTCTTTTCCTTTAGCTTCATCGAGGGTGCGCAGGAACCTTGGAATACTATGAACGACCTCTCATCACTGTCACCTTTAATTGTGAGATCTTTCGTCGCAATAATTTGTTGTAAATTATAACTACCACTGGTCAAATGTTTCATGCATCTTGGAACACCGCTCCTTTATCGTTTCTTCAACTACTTTTGATTCTTTCAGGGTGCCATCTTCATTCGCAATCTTCACAATGAAGTTCTTTCCAATAGTTCCAACTCCATTTTGATGACATCTACCAATATAATCGTTTCCAAGATAACAAGCTATATGTCGGAGCAATTCATCTGTATATGTAATTACTTTTGGCGTTGAATTTGCAGTCTTAAACATTTTGGGTAACTTTGAATTCATTAAATGATCGTACGTTGCAACCCAGCAGGATCCGTTGTCGCTCAGGTTTGTAATAACATCAGTTCCACACACTGTTAAGTCAGAGTCAATAGTGTAAATGTAGTCCACAACATCTTGGTGAAAAAGGCTCGCAAGCTAGTGGTCTGCCTCAAAAGGAGATCCCACAAAGTAAACTCGGTCTGGGTATGCACTTTTCACCTTATCCATAATATCAAATATGATATCCGGCCTCAATGACAATAAACCTTTCCTCAACGTCAGAACTTCTTCGAGATCATCCTTCTCGAGCAATCTTGTGCCATCGATTGTATTATCATACAATTCATCGAGTCGTCGTAATTTATCTTCTTTATCTCCGTACCGTCGGAGATGCTCATGATGTTTAATGGATGCAGTGGCACCGTCAAATACAAGGAATAAAAGAAAATCTGCTTCAATCAGTGGTCGAAGAAATTTCACAACTTTTGCTGCGATGGACGGAACAGGCAGAAATGACTTACTATGAAGCAGGCTCTGGGCACTTGCTGTTGCACTTAAATGAGGACAATCACCACACTTATGTCGATTGCAATTCTATCTTTCAACGGAGAGCAAAGGCGAAGTAACTTTAATGAGGTGTTGGTAACAAGTTTATCCTTTCGGATCATCTTAGAAAGGTCTTGAACACCCATTCCAAATTGGTTGAGATCGTGAAAATGTAAATTAACGTCATTTGGTGATACGATTGATTGTTGAGTCGTTTGGTTCGTTGGTTTGATTGGCAATAGTGATTGAATTCAATAGTAAAGGTCGAGGAGTTATTTTGTGTGTTGTGTTGTGAGTTTATTTTTTTAGATTTTTGGCGATATTTTGCGGGTGCGTCCCAACTCGAGCTATTAACATAGCTTATGTCATAAATCACAAAGCACAATCAAATATATTCAATATGAATCATCCTACCATCAAAAGTAGATCAACTCGGAAGCGCAAAATTTCCAATGCCGATGAAATATCATCGAAGGAAGAGAGAAAAGCGGAGTTATCTGATTGTTCAGGAATTGCGCCTATGGAGAATCATTGCGATTATGTCCAAAAATCTTCAAAACAAAAACTTTGCAATCCCGTGTCTTCCACATTAATACCATTGCCGTCTTACTCTAGTAGTACTTCAGTGGCAGAGTCTGTGGATTTACCGCTTCGAATTCATGCAGGAGCCAATTCTTCCGAGCGGCTTTTTGTGGAGAGCACCTCTAAACGATTACGTTCCTCATCGCACTCAAATGCGACCTTTGCCTTCGTGCAACGGTCGGGGAAAGAATTCATTTTTGCTTCCATCAAGAGATTGAGTCAGATGATTATGAATACCATGTCTTCTGATTTGGCCAATTCAAAGGAGTGCGAAGCTTGCGCAACTACTGTATACGAAGACTTCATTGGTCTCCATGGTTATGCACAAGATGAATATTACAAAATCATACTCAG
>Ga0307981_1003375_pt1 | contig 11998 bp, 9 predicted proteins | sample OrgLakmetagen987_FD_201849 | JGI IMG/M metagenome (GOLD analysis project Ga0307981, IMG submission 201849) | Saline water microbial communities from Organic Lake, Antarctica - #987 | ecosystem: Environmental > Aquatic > Non-marine Saline and Alkaline > Saline | place: Antarctica: Organic Lake... | reverse complement strand
GCAGGTTTCTTTTTTGCGAGTGCCAACGAGGTAGGTGCAGATTTCTACTGATGGGTCTGAGGTGTTAGAAGCTGTTACAGTTTCTGTGCGGCGATCTGCGGCGTCATATTCGTAGGTGGTTTCGATGCCGTTACGATCAGTGGTCTTAACAACGAGGTTGGCTTCTAAAGCAGTTCCGTATTCAACGAGTTCGGTGGAAGTGTCATTGTAGGTGGTTTTGACGAGGCGGTTTTCTAGATCGTATTCATAAGCTGTGACGCGACCATTGGGATCTGTATAGCTGGACATGCGTCCAGCGGTATCATAGGCCATGATTGTTTCAGGGCGAGTGCCTCCTGCGATGTCAGATGAGTCGATTTTTTTGACGAGGAATCCAGATGTATTGTATTCGAAGCGGGTGTTGTGGAGTTCTGGAGTGTTTGCATCGTAGAGTGCATCGCGCGCTTCGATGACTTGACCTCGGGTATTGTAGATGAAGTTGCTAGTTGTTTCATCTGATGTGCCGGTGGCGTTGGTTTCGGTGAGGAGATCACCTAATACTGAGTAGGTGCGAGTGGTGATACGCCCGAGACGATCAATGGTGACGAGCGGCTGGGTGAATTGGTTGCGGATGCCTGAGTGGCTACTGCCGTCTTCGTGTTGACCGGCAATAATTTCATCGCTGATTGGGTCGCGGGTAATGTTGTTGACTCGATTGCGCGAATCTTTGTCTGAGACGGGAGAGTGCCTGCTATTGTTCTGACGAAGCGCAATTTTAGTTTCAGCAGTCCAGGTAGAAACATCGCCTTGATGGAAGTTGCCTTTCCAGAGATCGTTGGTAACATGCTCAGACTTGCCAAGTCCTTTGCCATTTGCGAAGAATGATTGCTTACTCACTAAGTTACCACCTTCATAAATGTAGCGCTGTGTAAGATCACTGGTGAAGCGACTGTCCCAAATGAACTCACCTACACCATTCTGTGCTCTCCGCACGCGTGCCCTCACGGTGCTAATCACTCCACCACCAGGAGCAAATCCCTGATTAGTGCTGAAGTAAATTCTTTTTTTGCGGTGGCCTGGATCTGATTTTGCATCAATGAAAGTGTACTCATCTAGCTTGGTAGTGGTGTTTGTTAATTTGCTCCATTGGCTTTCTGTGCCGTCTGCGTGAGTGACTTTATCGAGTTGAACACCTCCACTCCAACTATAGTCGTAAGTTATGTGTCCGCCATTTGGCAAATCAATGCAAGTGGCGACGTAGCGATGCCAGAGCTTGGTGTAAGTAAACAGAGCTTCTCGACCATAAGCATCTCGAACCACTGTCTTTCGGAAGTATGGTCGGAAATTCTCAATTGCGGGTGTGCCAAAGGCTGGATGCGCATCGGTGTATTCGATTTCAATGGCGTTGCCATGGCGATCTAGGAGGGCCGTAGGGCGGGCAACACCTTTGCCATTGGCATCCCATAAAATTTCAAAATGAACAGTGCTCCCATCATATCCTAGAGTGATACCAGTATGAGCAATGTCACGGCCGGCTGCAGTAGTGATGGGTAAGCCTGCCGCATTAAAGAGGTGAAGGGATGCGATGCCTTGATCGTAACGGTTGTTGTTTTCTGTCCAGCATTGAAGTGTAGGATTAAAATTCATGCCTCGCTTGGAAATTGTTGCCCCATAGTCTTCAAAATTGATAGCGGTATGACCCGCAGTGAAATGGAGACGTTGATCATAGGTCTTGATTCCGTGTTGGGCACCAAAAGTGAGATGGTCGCGTCCGTAAGAAATCGGCTCAAAAAAGCGGGTGATAGCAAGTTCAGGGAGGCGTCCGCCCGCAGAACTAGACTGTACACTACCACAAGGGGAACAGCCAGTTGAAGAAGAACTACTTTTGTAATCATCACTCCAAGTGTAATAGCGCATACCGCCGCTCATAAGTAATGATCCACCAGGGTTTGTTCCTTCACAACGCCATTTAGTCCATGCCCATATCCAATTCGTAGACTCAGTGCAATCATAGTATCTTCTACAGGTTATAATTTGCGGGTTAAGGCATGTTCCAATATTGAAGGTTATTGTATCTCGATCTCCAGTGAGCCCATCTAGGAATGCTGGTATTTCAAATTCTACAGATTTTGAGATAGATGTCAGCAAGAGGAAAGTCGATGAGAGGGATAGGATAAATTTTTTCATGATAGGAATAAGCTAGAATTTAGGATGATTGATTTTTAAAAGAGAAAAGTTGGTTACTGTGCTGGGAGTTTCACCCGTGGGACGGCTGGGGTATTTGCTGGTAGTTTATTGAGTTTAGGGATTTCAGGAAGTGCACCTAATTTTAACTGCACGGTGGTGATGTTGAGGTTTGCTGCGGGTGCTGCGTTTTTGCTACGGACTCCGATGGGTGCGTCGCCAATGGAATCTCCGTAAGAAATCCACTCGGCGGTGGCGATGCCTGCTGCATTTGCTTCCACTTCGATGAGGGCGAGTTTGTTGCTGAAAAATCCACCACCGAATGTCTGGAAAATCACGATTGATTTAGGAGGGGCTTTAACAGTGACTGGCACGCTGAGATTGGTGATGGTGTAGAGTTGTCCAGGGCCGGTGATCTGCAGCGGTTTGTTGGTAGTGGTGTAATCCTTGTCGGCAGCATCCCACGCGGCTTCTAGTCTGGTGAGGTCTGCTTGCTGTTCCTCTGAGAGGATATTTGCGTAGCCTTCGCCTGGGTCGGCTATTTCAAGGTAGGGACCGATCGGCTGGAGGGCGGCGAAGAAGGCTTTGAAGAGGAGTGCTTTTTGATTGGGGTTTGCCTCGGTGTTGATTTCGCGCAGGGAGAGTGTCAGAGCGTGGAGATCTTTTAGCTGTTGAGGACGTGCCTCGTGGAGGTGGGCGTAGGGGATGGTTTTTCCTGAAGCGATATCTTTGAGGTATTGGGCGCGCTGTTTTTGGATACTGGCGGCGCGGATGCGGAGGGCATCGAGGTTTTTAGAGCCAGCAGGAAGAGGTGCGGCGGGAACGTTTTTTGCGAGGAATTCTGCTTGCTCCTCAGCCGCCTCTTGATCCGTGGGGACTTGCGCGCGGGCCGTTTCGACCGCTTTGGGAATCTCCTGAGCAAAGGCAAAACTTGAAGTCAAAGCAAGAATGAAGATGAAGAATTGAAAATTCATGCTTTAAATAAAAGGGTGAAACTACATTGGGCGCAAGATGTATTTAAAAGTGGTTAGTTTCACGGGGGGGGGGGTAGATGATTTATTATGAATGAGTTATGTTTGTAAATTTTTATTTTTCCTAGTAGATGAAATAGTTAAGAGATATTAACTAAAATGCTATTTTACTATGAGGGCAGGAATTTCAGTGGTGAAGAACTGGCTCTTCATCGGACGCGATGAAGAGCCAGTTCTTCGCTCCAAGTTTGAGGGGGCGTACGCCGTTTTCGACTTTGTTGTTGTCGAGATCGAAGTGACCAGAGCTGAGGATAAGTTAATCGCTTGCGCTGCTTCTGACGCCAGTTTGCGAACGTAGTGTATTTGATGCCGTGGTGTTTAGCGAAGGCTTGGCCGTTCATGTTGCTATGCTGAAATTTATCCAACATAGCTTGCCGATGTTCATCGGTGACACGGATGCGTCCCAGGCAATCAGTTTTGATGAGATGAGTGATCCTGAGCAGTAAGAAGTTCAGCGCGCTCGCTAGGTTCAAGGGTCGTAGGTCTCGGAGATGTCGTTGTCGTAGATGTCATAGCTACGAAACATACGACAACCCGTTGCTAAATGAAAGTTAGCGCAAGACGTCCTTCATCGAACGCTTACGATGCGGCACACAGCGGGAGCCTATATTCGCTCCAGATTTTTTACCCTTGGTCAGATTCTCGATATGCTTTTCTTTCATGAATGAATATCTCACTCATTAGTGATAAAGCAACTTCCTCTTTAAAATAGAAAAGGCACACACCGTCAAATGATTTATCGCTCTACAATAATCGTCTGCTCTCTTTCAGGTCCATTTCCTACGTAGGAAATGGGTGCTCCTACGAGTTCGGATAGTCTATTGAGGTAAGCTTTGGCATTCTCAGGAAGTTCATCCCATGATCTAGCCTTGGTTGTGTCACTTTCCCAGCCAGGCATTTCTTCATAGACAGGGACCGCTTTGTCCCAGGCTGCTCGGGAGGCTGGTGGGAACTCGTGGATGGTTCCTTCTACGTTGTAGGCGGTGCAGATTTTGAGAGTCTTGCGCTCGTCTAGACCATCGAGGATGGTCACGGCTAAGTCAGTTACTCCATTGACCATCACGGCGAGTCTGAGCAGCACGGTGTCTAGCCAACCACAGCTACGTGGGCGGCCGGTGGTGGCTCCGAATTCCATACCGCGATCGTGGAAAAATTTTGATAGTCCTTCATCAATAGTAGGCATCGGTCCTGCTCCCACGCGAGTGGTGTAGGCCTTGCAGACTCCGACGACTCTCTCCACTGCATGAGGGGGAAGTCCGCAACCAGTGCAGGCTCCACCAGCGGTGGTGTTCGATGAGGTGACAAATGGATAGGTTCCGAAATCGATGTCTAACAGTGAGCCTTGTGCGCCTTCAAATAAGATCGTTTTACCGTCTTTCCACGCTTTGTGGAGAGTGGGGATGACGTTGGTTACGTGTGGTAGCAGCCGCTCGATGGCTGGTCTAACCGTGTCAAGAACTTGATCAGTGGTGAAGGTAGGTAAGTCGTATCGGCTGAGCAGTTCATTGGCTTCTTCTAGGCGGATGTCGATGAGCTTGCGGGCAGTGGCTTCGTCTTGGAAGTCTGCGAGTCGGAGACCGATACGGTTCGCTTTGTCAGCATAGGTCGGGCCGATGCCTCGCTTGGTAGTGCCGATTTTGTTCTCACCGAGAGCTGCCTCGCGGGCTGCATCTAATTCACAGTGGTAGGGGAGGACGACGTGTGCCCGGTCAGAAATGAGTAATTTTTCAGGTGTCACGGAGACGCCCTGTTTCTCGAGAGATTCTATCTCTACGACGAGTCCTACTGGATCCATGACCACACCATTGCCAATGATATTGATCTTGCCGTCCCAGAGGATGCCTGAAGGAATGAGGTGAAGGACGTATTTCTGGCCATTAGCGATGACGGTGTGACCGGCGTTATTCCCGCCCTGGCCACGTGCTACGATGTCGGCTGTCTCCATGAGATAGTCGACTGTTTTTCCTTTTCCTTCGTCTCCCCACTGGAGACCGCAGATGATGGTGTTCATGAAATAGTTATTTGGTAATGGTGAATGGTGAAAGGGGGAGGGGGATGGCTCGGGGGAGCCAGTCATTAAAATTGATTATTTGTTGGCCTCGATGAGTGCGGCGAATTCCTCGAAGAAATACTTGGCATCATTTGGTCCAGGAGCTGCTTCTGGGTGGTATTGCACTGAAAATGCGGGGAATTTCTTGTGGCGGAGACCTTCTACCGTTTGGTCGTTGAGGTTGATGTGAGTGATCTCTACATCGTCCGAGAGTGAGTCTGGGTCTGTTGCAAATCCGTGGTTCTGGGCGGTGATAGATACCTTCCCATTTTTGTCAGGACGCAGATCTTTCACTGGCTGGTTTCCTCCACGATGGCCAAATTTAAGCTTATAAGTAGAGCCTCCGAATGCGTGGGTTAAGATCTGGTGACCGAGGCAGATTCCAAATATTGGCTTCTTACCGAGCAGCTTTTTCACTTCCACGTGGATGTAGTCGAGCGCAGCGGGGTCGCCAGGGCCATTAGAGAGAAAGACACCATCAGGGTTGAGTGCTAAAACTTCCTCTGCGCTAGTGCGAGAATTGACCACTGTGATGTCGAATCCCTGCTGACGCATTGAGCGGAGGATGTTGTATTTCACCCCGAAGTCATAGGCTACGATATTGTATTTCACTGGTGGAAGTTCCTCGTAGTAGCCATCGCGCTCTTGGGACACGCTAGGGATATTCCAGAGACGTGACTCTTTGTCCCAGTGATAATTTTCCTTAGTAGAAACTTCTTTGACAAAATCAGAGCCAGCCATGAGTGATGAGTCTTTAGCCTTTTGGACCGCTTCCTCGGCAGTGAGTTCAGTGGTGATGCATGAGCGCATGGCGCCAGCGGTGCGCAGGTGCTTGGTGAGCGCTCGGGTGTCGATCTCTTCGATACCGATAATCTTGTGCTCCGTAAAGTAATCTCCGAGCGATTGCTCGGAGCGGAAGTTAGAAGCGACAGGTGAAAGCTCACCAATAACCAGTCCACGAACCTGTGGTCCTGCTGACTCTGCATCTTCTGAGTTAACTCCATAGTTACCAATCATCGGATAAGTGAGAGTCACGATCTGTCCACGGTAGGATGGATCAGTGATGATCTCTTGATATCCCGTCATAGAGGTGTTAAAACAAATTTCCCCAGTGGTGGTGCCAGTGTGACCAAAGGCTTCCCCGATAAAGGTGCGACCGTCTTCGAGTGCTAGAATAGCAGTGTGTGAATCCTTCATGATAAGTATGTAATATGCGACGCTAACTTTCCTCGTCTGCGTTGCGGTCGAAGACTAAGAGGCAGCCGCGTACTGTGCAAGTACTTAGCGCGATAAATGACAAGTTTTTGGTCGGAAGCATGACTCAAGGCCTCTATGTGAGCTACGACACGGATTGAAGGGCATTCAGTGTTTCAGTAGGCTGGCGGAAACCGCGATCCTGACCATTTGGTTTTTTAGAGAGGCACCCGAGTGAAAACGAGAAGGCGATCAAAGCTAATAAAGAAGCTTAAAGAGCTGACGGCAGTCAGTAAGAGGCTGTTCCACACAGATCACACCCAAAACACACAGGGTCATCCAGCTAGGGGAAAAGAATGATTTTAGGTTTTAATACTCTGAGAGCGAGACACCTGTAGCAAGAAGCGTGTAGCAGGTAGCCGCAAGTGTTTTTCGTAATCTACTCTATAAACGCCATGATTCGCTTGCGGCTACCCGCTACAAGCGAAGCTGGCTACATGCTACCTCCTGTAAAGCCTGATAACATAGTGATTCTAGATTTCTCCCTAGCTGGATGACCCTGCCAAAACACACCCAAAATAGAGGTTGCTATCAAAGGCTTCATTTACTATATTGATAATCGACGTCCCACATAGGTGAGACTTTTATGGAGTAACAACGATGACTATTTTTCGACATATAATGGCTTTTATAGCTGCGTTAGCGATCGCTAATCCAGTTTGCTGTTGTTATGCCGCTGCTGGTAATGATGACTCAGGTCAATCTACTCAGACAAGTTCCTGTGGCTGCTCAGGTCAGTCATCTGATTCAGATCAGCAGGGCGGGGATGAGCCTGATCCAGAGCATTTTTGTCCATGTAAAGGTAAGTTGAGAACGGCTGAGGTTAAGCATTTGGATATAACACTGCAGATACTTGAGCCGATCGCTTACGAGCGTGTTCGTTATGCAGAATGGCAGGCTAATATTGCGCTGCTAAACCTCGTAAGTCAGAGAATTTATCAGGATCAATCCCCTCCGCCACCGCTGAGACGTACGATACTTTACTCAGTGTTTAGAATATAGGCATTATTTTTTAGAAGACCACTTGAAGCGTCTTCGAAGCTCACGTGTTGCATTTCAGCGCGTTGATTATTGATAGGAAAGATGCACATCAGTGTGTCGTCTGTAAACCCTATCGTTTAGAAAAAGGATCACTACGCATTACGATCGATCGAGCCTATCGAAGTCTGGTCTTGTCTCTGATTCGTTGTCCACCAAACCAAACATCATTTAAAATAAAAATAGAAAATAATAATATGAACTATATCAAACTATCCACAATCGCCCTCATCACCGCCACTTCATTCATCACCGTGTCTTGTGGTGATAAAAAAGCGGAGGAACCTGCCTCTAAAGATAACGCTGAGCAACGTGAAGTAAGCGTGAAGCCTTATCCACTAGACCACTGTGTGGTTTCTGGTGAGAAGCTTGGCTCTATGGGGAAGGCACATGTCTTCGTCTATGAAGGTCAGCAAATCAAACAATGCTGCGATAACTGTGAGCCAAAATTCAGAAAAGATCCTGAGAAGTATCTCAAGATGATCAATGAACCCAAGACTTCTGAGCATCCGCATCAGCACCAGCATTAGTGATGAATCATTAATTATCGTCGCTTTGTAGATTCATCTCAGGATGGATCTGCAAGGCTGACTTCTCCATTTTCTTACCCATTAATTCACCATATTATGTCTCAGTCTATGCCACTCTCACTCATTCCATTATTAAAGCAGGTTTCAGTCATCGCTGTCGCCAGTCTTAGTCTAGCGGTCTCATCCTGCCAGACGTCCACTAGTAATCAGAATCAGTTTAGCAAAAGTAGTCTGACTTTCACGTCCACGACTCCTAGTCACTACGCCGTTTCATCGAGTGCTGGATTGGAGACTTTAGTGAAGGCCGCGGTGAATCATAATCCTGCGGTGACTGCGGCTCAGCATAAGGTCGTCCGCCTCGAGGCGAAAGTCCCACAAATGAGATCACTCCCTGACCCAAAAGCAAAGATCGCAGGTGGAAGCCTCGCAGAAACGGCCGCTGGTCAGGCGATGGCGATGGTTGGCGTCGAGCAGAGTATTCCTTATCCGGGCAAGCGCAAGGCGCGTGCCTCTGCGGCGCAGAAAGACGCTGATGCTGCCAGAGCTGAGCTGGCTAATGTCAGGCTAAGGGTCGCAGAGCGAGTTCGTTTTGGCTATTGGGATTACTACAATGCGTCTCAAATGCTGCGGATTCAGCGAGAAAATAAGCAGATTTTAAATACGATCCAAGAGGTGATTCTCTCTAAAATAGAAGTGGGTAAAGCGACCCAATCCGATTTCCTTCGGCTCAGCACCCAGCTCGCGAAGACTGAGCAAGAGATGATTATCTCAACGCAAAATATTAACATCACAAAGGCCACTCTGAATGCACTACTCAACCGACCACCGCAATCATTACTTCCTGCACCGCGACGCAATACCATAGCCTCGCAGGGATCGCTTAGTAAGCTACTCGCAAATGCTGAGCTGCGTCATCCATCGGTGAGGGCGAATCAAGCGCGGATATCAGCATTCAGACAAAAACTCAAAGCTGCCGAGCTAGATCGATTTCCTGATTTCGCCATCGGGGCACAATACACGCCGGTCTCCTCCAGCGGACTCTCTCCAGTGTCCAACGGAAAGGATCAAGCAATGCTCACGCTGGGCTTCACAATCCCACTCTGGCAGGAGCCACGCAAGGCAAAGATCCGCGAGGCAACTGCCGGCATCGCAGAAATGCAGGCTCAGCTAAACCTCTCACGCAGCGACCTGCAGCTACGGATTCAGGATGCGCATTTCAGGTTGCAATCTACCCGTTCCATCATCGAACTGTACCGCACCAGACTCATCCCAGATGCGGAGCAGGCGCTGAAGCTAAATCAAGATTCTTACGCCGCGAGCACCACCACCTTTATCGATCTACTCGACTCTTGGCGCACGCTCCTCGCGCTGCAACTCCAACAGCAAAACAACTACGCTCAACTAGGAAGAGCGAGCGCCAGTCTCAAATCAGCGGCAAATCTCGACTCCACTAGCCGATAAACTCACAACACATTCACCTAATGAAAAAAATAATCAATAGACTCAAAAACGTCTCCCAAAAATCACTAATACTCATTCTGCCGTTGACTTTGTTCTTTGCTGGCTGGTGGTTCGCCTTACCTTCTGAGGGGAATAATGTTGGTGAGAACTCTGCGTCCGCTCCGAGCAACCAAGAGTGGACCTGCTCGATGCACCCACAAATTCGGCAGGGTAGTTCTGGTCTCTGTCCTATTTGCAACATGGATCTTATCCCGTTAGAAGCTGAAAATAGCGACGGGGGATTGCGTGAGGTATCCATCAGTCCTGAGGCGTCTTCCATGCTGGATCTCCGCGTCACTCCGGTGCAGCGAGCTACCGCTAATATGAGTGTCGAGTTGTTTGGGAAAATCGACTACGATGAGCGCAGCGTGGTCACCACCACTGCCAGAATCAGCGGCAGACTAGACCGCCTCTACGCAGACTTCACCGGCACGACAGTGAGCAAGGGTGATGCCATCGCTAAAATCTACAGCCCTGAACTCTACGTTGCCCAGCAAGAACTCATTCAGGCAGTGGCGAATAGTAAGCAAGAAGGCTCAGCGACAATTCAGAAAATGAGGAATAGTCTGCTTACCGCAGCGAGAGAAAAGCTCCGTCTGTTAGAGCTTACAGACGAGCAAATCAAAGCGATCGAGAAGCAAGATAAACCATCAAATCACATCACACTTACCGCTACTCAAGATGGGGTTATTGTCAAACTCAACGTCAAGGAAGGCAGCTATGTGAAGACCGGACAGGCATTATTTTCCATTGCTAATCTCGACAGCGTCTGGCTGCAAATGGAAGCATTCGAGTCAGATCTCCCATGGCTCCGCTATGCGCAATCAGTTCATTTCACCGTCAATGCAATTCCTGGGGAAATCTTCACGGGACGCATCGCATTCATCGATCCACAGCTCGATCCGAAAAGGCGTATTATCAATGTTAGAGTCAATGTGGACAATAAGAAGAGGCTTCTCAAGCCTGGGATGTTTGCCCATGCTACTGCCGAGTCTAGGATCGCGCTCCACGGACGCGTTCTCGATGCAGACCTTGCTGGCAAATGGATCAGCCCGATGCATCCAGAGATCGTAAAAGACCATCCAGGTAAATGTGATATCTGCGGGATGCCGCTGATCCCTGCGGAGGAATTTGGCTTTATCGCTACTGCTGAGAGTTCAGAGAAGCCATTACTCATCCCTTCTTCTGCAGTGCTGCGAACCGGGAAAAGAGCGGTTGTTTATGTGCGTATTCCAGATGAGTATGAACCAGTTTTTGAAGGCAGAGAAATCGTGTTAGGTCCAAAGACAGGGGATCACTTCATCGTCCTCTCAGGGATTAGCGAAGGTGAACTCGTCGTCACCAGTGGTGCCTTTAAGCTGGACAGCGAACTACAGATCAAGGCGCGCCCATCAATGATGAACCCAAACGCAGGACTGGTGGAGCGCTCCGCACTCAATGCGCCAGGACAGCTTGCAGGTCAGTGGTCACCGCTGCTGCGTTACTTCAACTCTCTAGAAGCAGCGGTAAAAGACTCGGACTCTAAAGCAATCCATCTGGCACTAGACAGAATGCAACACGCACTCCATGTCATCCAGCATGATCAGCTACAGCCGAAAGAACAAGCGCTCTGGAAAGAATTTTCCATGCGACTAAATAACACTCTAACAGCCGCTGGGGAAATGCCTGCCGATCGCACTATGCTAGCCACAGTGCGTAATCAAATCGATGAGGTAAGCAAGTATCTCGGACTGCCTTCTCAGCTACCAGCTCAGCCTGACATGAAGACGACTCCACAAGAAACACAAGCGATCCAGCAAGTAACAACAGCCTACCTAACCGTCAGCGAAGCACTCTCATCTGATAAGCTAGAAGAAGCCAAAACCACCAGCGATGCACTATCCCAAGCCATCACCAAATTGCCTGATAGCTCTTTGAAAAAGTCATTGGCCGAAGCCGTGACTCAATTCCAGAAAGAGGAAGACATCAAACAACTGAGGGCAAAATTTAAGCCGATCAGTGACACGCTCATCAAGCTCGTCAAACAAGGTGCGCTAGATCAGCTCGGTGATGTTTACATCGTTCATTGTCCGATGGCGAACCAAGGCGATGGCGCAGATTGGCTCTCTGGTGAGCCCTTAGTGAAAAACCCCTACTTTGGTAGCTCCATGTATAGCTGCGGCACCATCACGGATACCTTATCACTTAAAATCCCTGATGCCGATCATTCAAAACGTCCCGATCGTCCCAAAATTCCCGATCATTCAGAGCATGAAGATCATACCGATCACTCGAATCATTCAAAATAATCCACTCATCACTCACCACTATTTTCTATGAATAAGCTCATTCACTTTTGCCTCAACCAGAAAATGGTTGTCCTCATCCTACTCATCTTCTTCATCGGTTGGGGAATCAGAGTAGCGCCATTTGATTGGCAGACAGACGCTATT
>Ga0307981_1003373_pt1 | contig 11999 bp, 4 predicted proteins | sample OrgLakmetagen987_FD_201849 | JGI IMG/M metagenome (GOLD analysis project Ga0307981, IMG submission 201849) | Saline water microbial communities from Organic Lake, Antarctica - #987 | ecosystem: Environmental > Aquatic > Non-marine Saline and Alkaline > Saline | place: Antarctica: Organic Lake... | reverse complement strand
GAGTCCGAGTCGGCCTTTTCCCGGATCGATTTCACGCGCACCTCGTTGCATCACAATCGCCACCAGCATGGTCATGGCCACCATCTAGAAGTTTCCCTATTTGACAAGGACTTTTCCATTGAACTGTCGTCCTCAGTGCTCTCCAAAAAGGCGGTGCTTTGCTCGTCATCCGTGGCCTCGTTCGCCTTGTCGTGCTCCTTGGAAGATGATGATGATGGTGATGCTGACACGGCGGATAATGTCGAGCACCGCGTACAGTTTGCGTTAGAGCAAACGCAAGTGATTCCTGTCCGTGCGGTCGAACGCAAGTATTACGACCAGATGTACTGGACGAATACTCAACTCTATCAGATTCACACCGATTCTAGAGCCGTGGCTCTTCAATACCGTACCGATCGACCCGACTACACGGCGGCTATTCATCGCATGCTACGCTCCTATCGTGCGGCAAGTCCAACGGTCGGTGTAACTACTGCTACTACTACAACCACTACTACTACCAAAAAAATGCCACCAGAAGAGCACACGACGGCCCAAGACGTGATTCGTGTGCTCATGGAAAGTCCCGCTCGGGGTTTAGAGTCGCGGATTGTTCCCCTCCTCAAGGCCTATCGCAAACGTGCCGTCGTGGCTGTCTTGGAGTTGCAAGAATCGCTACGCTTGCAAGGAAGCGACGCCGAAATAGCTCGGAGACTGCTCCGACGCAAGAGCTTGCAAGCCTCCAAGGGATGCCGCCATTTTGCCCGACAAATGGCCGTGGGTGATCAGGCGGTTGCACAGTTTGATAAACATGCCGCCGCCGCACGTGCCGCGGCTTCGACAACTGTAACTCCGCCGGTTCCCAGTGCATGGTTGCAACAAAGTGTCGCTATTGTGGAACCATAGGTACTCCCGTGATACCTACTCCGCTGCTAATAAAGGAAATAGACAGACTCTACTTCTAGTAAACCCCCAGTTTTCACCATAACCTAAGTATTCCACGTACAGTGTATCGAGTCTACAGAGAGCAGAGGGTGGCCTTTGGCATGAATAGAGATTGAGAACCAAATTAGGTAGTAGCGGCTCGCTTGTTGGATGTTAAGCTACAACGTACAGATATCAATTGTATCAATAAGACTGTGTGCACTACCGGTACAGTACCGACAAACGGCATCGGTTGGATGCGCCTGCACAGATTTTGGGAGCAACTGGCTTCTACAAATAGGTATGATATTTACTGTCGCAGTAGCATGCATTACGCTGGACCAGATGGCGACCCTTGCTTTCTTGCACACCCCGACTATTGCTGTATTACATTTGTTTGTCGTGGATGACATGCATGCGTTCGCGCGCTATTCAGACTTCTGCGTTGCTCTTGGATGATTTGGAAGTCTTGCTCTTAATGCCCGTCATGGAAGTTTTTTCTTTAATGATTTGGAAAGTACCTTTCTCTACCCGCCCCGGTGGGGAGCAACAAAAGGTTTAGAGAAGCGAGCGAGTTTGAATACGGTAGTTAGTCTCAAACACAATGGATCGAAGAATGGTCTATTTTATATAAGATATCCTTGGGTTAGATGTCTAGCAGCGGTCTCTCCGCCACTCCCCATTTACTGCGGCGTCAAGACTGCGCTAATCTTGTGAAGGACTCCGTTGGTGCTGAGGAAATCCACTTGGGGAATCTCGCCAATGAAAAAGACTGGAGCGTCGTCAAAGGTTATAGGATCCTTGGACGTGACTGTCAACTCGGTTCCCGAGACATTGGGAAGGACCGAGTCCACCGACAACTGGAAAGAAGTGAAGACGCCGACCACCAAATGGTAGCTCAATAGAGTATTCCGGGCAACCGGGTCTTCGACCAATGTTTCCACAAAGGCTTCTCCAAGAGCCAAAAAGGCATCATTGGTGGGCGCCAAGAGCGTCAAGGCGGTCTGGGCATTAAGATTGATCTCGGCCAAGACAAAGAATGACCCAAGAATGCTTATATCCGCCATGATAGCGACGCGACTCCCAAGAGAGTTAAAGACCCAGCTGGGCGCCAAGATTCCTTTTACGGTGTGAACCACTCCATTGTCAACATCATTGTCGGAAACAGCAACTTTTACGCCATTGAAAGCGAGGGTGGCCGTACGAGCCCCAAGTTTCTCGCCATTGAGAGCACCGTACGCCGTTCCGCTGACAAACTGGTTTGCAAAGATTTCGGTCGGAAGCAAATGGTAAAGCAAGAGATTCTGCAAATGTGGAAAGAACTCGTCGTTGGTGAAGAGCAGTTGAAGGAATGCGGGTGGCAAGACGGCAAATGCCTCGTCGGTGGGAGCAAACAAGGTCAGGGAACCCGGTTGGGCCAAGGGTCCATCAAAGGCCGATCTTTGCAAGGCTCCAAACAACTTGGACGTGTTGGGACTGTCGGCGACAAAGTCAAGAATGGTATTGCCACGAACACCATCGGCAAAGAGGATCAACGTGTTGATTTTGTGCAAGACTCCGTTGTTGGCCAAAATGTCCGCCTCCACGACAGTGGCGCCATTGAAGCGAACAGGATTGACTGCCACGGTTACGAATCCTCCTTGAAAGGTATCGATACGAGCCGGCTTAAAGTCATCAAAAAAGAAATTGCCTGGCAGAATGTGATAAATCAAGACTTGAATCAATAAGTCCGCGTTCAAGGGATCCGACAAGACGGTAAGGACTTCTTGACCGAGAGCATTGACACCATCATTGGTGGGTGCCAGTAAGGTATACTCTCCCAAGACTGACAGATTCAATCCAACGCTGGTGAGAAACGTGTTGAAAATGCTGATCTCAGCGTCGCTACCGAGTCGATCCGCCAGACTTTTAAAGACCCAACTGGGCGCCAAGACGTCGTCCATGATATGGACGACACCATTCGAAACTCCATTGTCAGCTTCGTTGATGAGAATACTGTTGACTCGCAATGGGTTGGTGTTGACCAAGACACTTTCACCGGACAAGGCTGTCACGTTGGTATTATCGTTAAAGTCAGCAGCAAAGACGTTCGTCGGCAAGAGGGAATGCAGCAAGAGCACGCGAAGGTGTGGCAGAAAGGCGTCATTTTCAAACAAGAGTGTCATGAACACGTCGGGAATCACGGCAAAGGCACTATCCAAGGCAGCAAAACAGGTAACAGTACCGGGTGACGCCAGTGGTTCGATAAAGCCGGCTCGATTCAGTGCGCTGCTGAGCTTATTCAGTCGCCCATCGTTGAGAATAAATCCCGCAATCGTGTCAGGATCGATTGTCGCAGCCAGCGTTGGTTCTCCACTAGGCAAATTAGATGGAGAGACGGAGGGTGGGGCAGGTGGAGAGGAGCTCTTGGTGGGAGGAGCGGTCGGAACACTGCTAGGAGGCACCGAAGGGGTGAGCGATGGAGGCCCCGACGGCTGAATCGATGGTTCGCTCGTTACATCTTGCGCCACTGCTGTCGAAACAAGAAGGGTGTAGACAAACAGGCTAGTCACTTGTCGAATATTCATCGTTATTGTTGTCGTCGTGTTTATTGTGGTTGCTCTAGCTCTGTACACACTGTGAAAATGTTGCCGTTGGCGTCGAATTTGTGAGCTTCAAACTCAACGGATGGTTTTCGGAGTCTTGAGAATAGACCCCGGGAGCACAACTCAGAAATGCACAACTCAGAAATGCGCGCAGGGGGGGCTTGTCGCCTTTTTTGGCCACACGTTTCGTGGGATTATTGCGCCAAACCGGAGTCGAGTTTTGCGTTTCTGAGAAGTTTGGCTTGCCTGTCTCTCCTACTACTCTCTAATGCATAGCCAGCTAGACCTTAGTACAAGACGTCAATGGTAAGCTTAGGTGTGAGGCTCACCAAGTTGGCCGGCGAGATGACGCTTCTTTGATGTACGAACCACTGCTTGGTTAGATGACACAGCATGCACGTAATCGACTAACTCGGTGCAAGAGACCCTTGCGGTGACAGAGTACCTACTGTAGGATTGGCTATTGTTATCGATATCGATTTTCTTCTTGTAGATATGATTATCGTGTCATGCATCAGTAATCGCTATCGCTTTCTGATACTCCACTCTAGGGAACGCCGGGCGTGGCAGGCATGCTATCGGCTGGATCCAGCACGGTATCAATCTTGTGCAGAACGCCGTTAAAGGCCAAGATGTCCAGCGCTGTTGCTTGTGCAGGCGCCAATGCTGTGGGGGATTCATTGAAGCGGAGGATACTGGCATTACCGTCGAGCGTTGTAACCGTGACGACACCACCTTGTGCCGTGGGAAGCTCGAGACCTACAAACAGCTCGTTGGCTGTAAAGATAGGAATGGAAATATGATAGGCGAGAATCGTTTGCGTCTCGGAAGGATTATTTCGCAAAAAGGTCAATCGCGGGAATCCAAGAGCGTTCCAGGCAGCATTGTTGGGCCCAAGAAGAGTAAGCTCGCCGGCGAGACCAAGATTAAAGTCGGCAATTGTCAGGAACTCTCCAAAAAGACTGAGATCGGGATCGTTCATTACTCTTGATGCAAGACTGTTGAGAATCCAACTGGGGGCCAGAAGACCGTTAAGAGTGTGGGTAACACCATTCGTGGCGGTATTGTCTGGGAGCTGTACAGGGAGACCATTGACACGTAAAGGATTGGTCTGTATGCCAACGTTCTCTGCATTCAGGGTTGTGAGCGGCGACATATTGACAAAGTCTGCTTCAAACAAAGTCTCACCCAACAAATGATATAGTAACAAATTCTGAAGATGCACAATGAACTCATTGTTCTCAAGCAGAATCTCGATGAAGATTTGTGGTAACACTTGCCAAGCTGCATTGACTGGGGCGAAAAAGGTCAAGGTGGCGTCTGCTGCAAGAGGATCACTAAAACCAGCCCGCTGCAAAGCACCAAAGGTAATCGAAAGGTCTGCTTGTCCAGCAACAAAATCGAGAATCGTATCACCGCCAACGCCGGCCGTGAAATCTAGAACTCTGTTGATTCTGTGCAACACACCATTGTTTGCTAGGGTGTCGACAGTCAAGACAACGGCTGTGTTGATGCGAAGCGGATTCACTGATACAGTAACGAAACCACCTTCAAACGTGGTGATTCGTCGCGGAAAGAGTTCTGTTAAAACGAAGATTCCTTGTGTGATGTGATACAAAAGAATGACTTGGAGAACTTCGATGTTGGCCGGATCTCGCAAAAACGTCAGTCCTTCTACTCCGACGTCCGCTTCCCAGGCAGCGTCAATGGGTGCAAAGAGTGTCAGTTCTTGGCCAACGACCGTCAAGTCCAATCCTGAGAGTCCGATAAGCTCATTAGTAATGGACAGATCTGGGTCCTGCTCGAGTCGCAACTTCAGCGAATTTGGAACCCAGCTGGGTGTTAGTACATCCGCGGTGATCTGCACGACTCCGTTTGAAACATCGTTATCGGGACCGCTAATGACAACGACACCATTGAGTCGAAGCGGATTCAATGTAACCGCGATGTTCTCTTGATTCAAAGTAGTGATTGGGCCAGCGACAAAATCAGCTTCGAATACTTCACCCATTAGGATGTTGTAAAGAAGTAGGTCTCGGAGATGCGGGAGGAATTCATCGTTCTCGAAGAGAATCGTTTGGAAGACAGCTGGAATCGCGTCAAAGGCTGTATCTGTTCCGGCAAAAGTGGTGAAAGGACCAGGACCACTTAAAGGGTCAGTAAAACCCGCTCGTAGAATAGCGCGGTCCAGTTGCGTCAATTCGGGATTGGTTGCAATAAACCCAGCAACAGTTCCATCATTTGAAGTGCCAGGCGAGGGAGCTAAGGTCGGCCCAGACGTAGGGATGGACGTTGGACTAGACGTTGGACCAGACGTAGGGATGGACGTAGGATTCGAGGTCTCCTCGACAAATGTTGGAACAGAGGTCGGGCCTGATGTCGGAATAGAGGTCGGGCCTGACGTGGGGCCTGATGTTGGAACAGGGGTAGGTCCTGATGTCGGAATAGAGGTCGGGCCTGACGTGGGGCCTGATGTTGGAGCAGAGGTAGGTCCTGAAGTGGGGTCTGATGTCGGCCTTGACGTAGGGCCTGATGTCGGAATAGAGGTCGGGCCTGATGTTGGAACAGAGGTCGGGTCTGACGTGGGGCCTGATGTCGGAATAGAGGTCGGGCCTGATGTTGGAAGTGACGTAGGCCCACTGGTAGGGATAACAGTCGGAAGAGATGTAGGACCGACAGTTGGGCTGGAGGTCGGTCCAGAGGTTGGAAGAGACGTGGGGATAGATGTTGGTGCATTGGTTGGACTTATCGTCGGACCGGACGTGGGCTCTTCCGTAATAATTGTGGGCATATCAGTCATGCCAACAAAAGGCGCTCCTGTAGGCATTGCGGTACTTGGAGCTCCAGTGGGAACGTCGGTTGGGCCTAAAGTTGGAGTACCAGTTGGGACAACTGTCGGTGAAACCGTGGGTTCATCAGAAGGGGTTGCAGTACTGGGTGCTCCTGTCGGACCGGAGGTAGGTACACTCGTGGGGCCCAATGTAGGACTGGCAGTAGGACCAGCCGTCGTTGGAACAGGAGTAGGAGCCGAGAGCGGAAAAGACGGAGCCTCCGTTGTGGGTGCCTCTGTATTTGGTGCAACGGTCGGACTGTCAGTCGGTCTGAGGCTTGGGAAAAGTGTAGGAGCATCGGTTGGAAATTCTGTCGGCTCGGAGGTACCAATGTTGCCGTCGTTGGGGTCAAGAACTGCATCAATCTTGTAAAGAACTCCATTGTTGGCAAGAGTGTCTAATGCAATTGCTCCAGCCTGATTGAACATGATCAACGGGTCCATGGTTTGAGTTCTACGCTCCGCAAATGTGTGGTTTTCTTCTACTTCGTTCATGTCCACCGATCCGAGTGTAACAGTAAGCACTCCGCCCTCAAACGTTGGAAGTAGTTGACCGGCTGACAACTCGGTTGACGTAAATATACCCACGGCCAAGTGATAGGCTAGGATTCGGAGAAGCTCGTTCGCATTGGCAGGATTCATCAAAAAGTCAAGCCTGTCTTGCCCGAGTGCATCCCAAGCGTCGTTTGTTGGTCCAAAGAGCGTGAGTTCTCCAGCCGGCGACAAGTCGATTCCAGCGACTGTCAGGAACATTTCGAGAGTACTTAGATCAGGGTCTCTGACAACTCGAGACTGCAGAGTGAAAAATACCCAACTTGGAGCGAGAACGCCTGTAATGGTATGGACCACGCCATTAAAAGAAAAGTTGTCTGCGTCAACAATTGTAAGACCGTTGACGCGGAATGGATTCTGTCTCGCTCGCACCCTTTCCGTATTAAGAGTTACGAATGTCGAGTTGTCGGCAAAATCGTTCTCAGACAAAAAATCAGGAAGTAGATGGTAGAGCAAGAGATCGCGAAGATGCGGAATAAACTCATCTTTAACAAAGAGAATCTCGAGCAAGTCTTCCGGAATGAGCGCAAAGCCTTCGTTGGTCGGACCAAACAAAGTGAGACCGACACCAGGCGCGTTGAGAGTCTCCTGTAAGTCAGCACGTAATACGGCCGTCTCGAGTAGAGATAGCTCATCGGTTTTCTCAATGAATTCAAAGATTGTCTCGGGCGGAGGGGTAGGAGAGCTCGTGGGAAAGCTTGTTGGAGATTTCGTTGGTGAATCCGTGGGAAAGTTCGTTGGAGACTTCGTGGGAGAGTTCGTTGGACTACCCGTGGAACCGGTCGTTGGGGCAGCTGTGAGAGCGCCTGGAGTAGTTGTCGGAGCGTCTGAGACTTCATCGGTAGGAGCTGTGGTTCCTGGCGCAGCACTGGGAGGTTTCGTTTTTTTTTCATCACCCTTCGCTTTCTTGTTTTTCTTGGCCATGCCCTTTTTTGCCATGCCCTTCTTGGCACTCTTGGAACTCTTGGAACTCTTGGCACTCTTGGAACTTTTGGAACTCTTGGCACTCTTGGAACTTTTGGAACTCTTGGAACTCTCGGAACTCTTGGAACTCTTGGAACTCTTGTCGCTCTTGTCGCTCTTGGCTACGTTCATCATACCCATGCCTTTGCCTTTGTTTGAACTCATGCCCATCAGAGCTCTCAGTGAGCGTAGACTTACTACGTCACTTGACCAGTGATTGCGCTCCGTGAGTCGCTGTAAAGATAAAGATTGAAGCAGTAGTGTCAGTCGATTGTTATCTTTCAAAATATCAAGCGGTTCGCGTTAACCTCGTCATCGTCGTCGCTACCGTTCGTATCATGTGAAACTTACCTTCGGGTCTACCGTCCAGTCCCAGTCATTTCCTAATGCGCCCTCTGCATGGTCACCTTGGTGTTCCCCACGAACATTCAGCTGGTGAAAGGTTCCTCCACCTGAAGCTTGCGGCGTCCATAGTCCTTGCGTCAATCCTTGGTCGGGATGAAAGGGATCGTCGTCGTGCGGTGCTTGTTTCGGACCGAAGTCGGGGTGAAAGGGCTCGTAAGTTCCCGACGAGTGCTGAGGATGGCAGAGGGTTGTTAAGGAGGTGAGTCACGAAACTCTGTCAACGATTCGTTCATCATACGAGCGAGGAGAAAGCTGTTACGACGTACCGCCGCGCTAATGAGCTGCTCTAGGGCGCGAAACTGGTCGTCTGCAGCCGCGGCTAGCCACGGCAACGACAGTAAACCAAGCACCAATCTCATGGTAGTCTTATATTCTTTAGCCTCTACTGCCTGCAATGATTAATGCAACGAAAGAGTCTCCTCAATTGATGTCAAGACCGTTGATCACAGCGATTACACGAAAGAATGAGAGAGTTAGCGAACCTGGCAAAATGTGAGGTCGCTGAAAACCCAAGAGCGCAAGCGGTCTATACAATATATGTATCTGTAGTATATTTAATCTTAAGTATGCTCTTATACGACATAGAGCCTGATTTGCAAATATCACAATTATTTATAGAAGCCCAAAAAGAAATATCAGTACGCGAGCCGAGATTCAAATTTCGTTTTATCCGATCGTGGAACGAAGGAGTGAATCGTAACAAGACGTGGTCGCGCAGGCGCAAGACTATCTGGGGGTACCTGGTACTGTATAGTAGGATGTAAGGAAGGGTCTACTGTATATTAGTTATCTTGTCTTTCTACCCCACTTGCTACTGTATTAGAAAGGTAAACAAAACTCAAGGTAAAGTTGTCCTCCGGGTTAGTTACCCAAAATGAAATTGTATTTTGTCGCCTGTGCTGGTAAGACACTTTTTTGTGTTAAAGCTGTACGATATCGACTGTCAGGCGGTTAGGGAAAGCTTATGATATCTCGGGACGGTAAGTGCCATTGAATCATTAGTGTGCAAAGCATTTGAAGTGTACAGCATGTATCGTATCTTCAGCGTTGTTCCATTTTTGTTGTTTGTCGACCAGCACAATGCTAGCTACTACTGCATGTATAGTAGCTACTCTGGCTAAGATTCAAGTGTCTTGCGAAGATAACCTCCAATATTTTCCCTTGTCGATAATTTTTCTAGCCTGTTGGCCGAAGGTGTCTAGCGACATACCTTATCGAATGCTGGCTGCCATCATAGCTCTTCTTGATTCATTCTACAATACCTCACATACGATTATTCTTAAGTCTCGTTAGTCTACCGGTACATCAAGAAGTATAAACATTGAATATCTAATACGAAACGGTCTGTTTTCAGTATTCCAGGTATTCGCATGCAGACCATGCAGGCTTATCGACCAATAATGAACGGTAAGACTTCCGAAATTTTGAACAAGATACCGTTGTTGGCGAGATAGCCGAAGGTTGCAAGTTCAACCTCTTCAACACGAATAGGGGTGGGTCTTGCCTGGATTGAGACGGTAGACCCAGAGAGACTCTCATATTCACCTGTAGTTAGCTCAGCCTTAGTCCACACACCAATCAAGACGTGCGACCTCAGCACTCTAGTTAGTTCGTCCGGATTGGAAATCAAGCCATCCAATGTGATCTGTGGTACAGCCTGGAAGGCAGCGTTAATCGGAGCCAGCAGTGTATATGCACCAGGTTTTGGAAGCTGAAAGCCGACCAGCTCCATGAGACTATAGAGAATACTGAGCTTGCTGTTGTCTTCGACCAAACTCGAGAGTGACTGGGTGACCCAGCTTGGAGTCAAAGCTTCCGAAAGCACATGAACAACACCATTGACAGCATCGAGGTTAGCCTCGGTAACTCGAACACCACCCACACGAAGAGGAACTTGCTGGATGGTAAGCGTTTCCGTGTTTAGTGATGGTAACTCACGATTGTCTTGAAAGTCCAGCCGCTTGAACTCGCCTTGAACGACGTGATGCAGAAGAAAGTCTTGAAGATGCGGAAGAAAGTCGCTATTTTCGAAAAGCAGCTCCTGGAAACTAGCTGGTAGAAGATCAAATGCTGCATCAGACGGAGCAAACAGTGTAAACGGACCATTCTGATCCAAGACTTCATTCAGACCAGCAAGGATCACTGCCGTCTCTAGAATCAGCAGGTCGGAAGTAGCTCGAATGATACCCATTATCGATTCTGTTGCCTCAACCGCTACTATAGGAGCAGCAGTTGGCGCAAGTGTCGGAGCGACTAATCTGTTGTTTGGAAACTCCAAGACCGCATTAATCTTGAAAAGGACACCATTGTTCGCGAGGATATCGGTGGAAATAAAACCAGCGTTATTGAACAATCTTGCTGCAGCGTCATACGTAACGAACCGTCCCTCGGCTGTTAAAAATTCACCTGGAGACGCGTCGAACTCGGCCAGCGTGACGACTCCAACCACAACATGATAGGCAATAATTGTAGCCAGGGCTGCCACATTTTCCGGATCCCTCAATTCGGCCAGAACATCGGCACCGAGCGCATTGAAAGCATCATCAGTTGGCGCAAGCAAGGTAAACTCTTCGCCAAAGACATTGAGCGCATCACCGAGACCAGTGAGAACGAGAAACTCGAGCAAGATGGTAAGATCGGGATCGTTAAAGACTCGGCTCGCTAAGGAGTTGAAGACCCAAGAAGGCGCCAAGACACCATCAATGCTGTGCGTAACTCCATTGCTGTTGTCATTGTCGGGAGAGGCAATCATAATGTCATTGACTCTGAAAGGATTCTGAAGAATACGAACGCGTTCAAAGTTAAAGGTTGTGATAATCTGCTCGGCTGGGAGGGTGTCTTGGAAACGCTCACCCGGTAGGAGATGGTAGAGCAGCAAGTTTTGCAAGTGGGGAATAAACTCGTCGTTGGTGAACAGTAAGTCCACCACTTCAGTAGGAATCAAACCAAAGCCAGTGTTGGTGGGAGCAAAGAGAGTAAAGTTACCTGGTCCAGCCAAGGCTTCGACAAAGGCGGCTCTTTCAAGTGCGTCAAAGAGAATCGAAGTGTCAGGGTTGCCGGCAACGAAGGCAGAGATGGACACGCCAGTATTAACGGTTGCACCAGTAGGCGGATCGGTTGGGGGGAAGGTCGGAATAAAAGTAGGTGCGCTAGTCGGGACTTCAGTAGGAGAGGGAGTGTCGTTTGGAGAAATGGTGGGAGGACTCGTTGGAACACTGGTGGGAGGATTCGTTGCAACAGTGGTGGGAGCACTCGTAAGAGCAAGCGTTGGAGGACTCGTCGGCACTCTTGTAGAGCCTGACTGTAAGATGGTGGGTGAGTTCGATGGCGCTCGAGTAGGTGCTTGAGTAGGTGCTTGAGTAGGTGCTTGAGTAGGTGCTTGAGTAGGTGCTTGAGTAGGTGCTCGAGTAGGTGCTCTAGTTGGTGATCTAGTTGGTGATCTAGTTGGTGCTCGAGTTGGTGCTCGAGTAAGAGCGTTAGCCGGGGCAAGTGTCGGTTGTTTGCCTTGTCCCTTTTTGGCTTTGTTCCCCTTCATTCCCTTCATCATCATTCCTTTGTTACCTTTGGCTTTCTTTCCTTTTTTTGACCCCTTTTTGTTACCCTTGGCTTTCTTTCCCTCTTTTGACCCCTTGGAACTTCCCATCATCATGCCTCCTTTGCCTTCTTTTCCTTTGGAGCTTCCCATCATCATGCCTCCTTTACCTCCTTTTCCTTTGGAGCTTCCCATCATCATGCCTCCTTTGCCTCCCTTGCCTTTGGAG
>Ga0307981_1003372_pt1 | contig 12002 bp, 12 predicted proteins | sample OrgLakmetagen987_FD_201849 | JGI IMG/M metagenome (GOLD analysis project Ga0307981, IMG submission 201849) | Saline water microbial communities from Organic Lake, Antarctica - #987 | ecosystem: Environmental > Aquatic > Non-marine Saline and Alkaline > Saline | place: Antarctica: Organic Lake... | reverse complement strand
TTTTTTATTAATATGATATCTAGATGAATGAATTAATATTAAATTGATAATTAATATCTAGATGAATGAATTAATATCTAGATGAATGAATTAATATTAAATTGATAATTAATATCTAGATGAATGAATTAATATCTAGATGAATTAATATCTAGATGAATTAATATCTAGATGAATGAATTAATATCTAGATAAATGAATTAATATCTAGATGAATTAATATACAATCTAGATGAATTAATAAATATTAAATTGATAATTAATATCTAGATGAATTAATATACAATCTAGATGAATTAATAAATATTAAATTGATAATTAATATCTAGAAGAATTAATAAATATTAAATTGATAATTAATATCTAGATAAATGAATTAATATCTAGATGAATGAATTAATATTAAATTGATAATTAATATACAATCTAGATGAATGAATTAATATCTAGATGAATTAATATACAATCTAGATGAATGAATTAATATCTAGATGAATTAATAAATAAAAAGAATTAAAACAATAAAATAAATTATGTATTTATATATAAATATATAATGTCAACAAATACCCAAGAAAAAAAAATTGACGATATGGAATGGACTTTATTTGATAGATTTATTTATGGTGGTTTAGGACACGGTTATTTTTGTTTACCTACTAATTTAGTTCGGATTATATTTACTGTTATATTTCCACCTATTGCAACAATTTTAAAATATTTAAAAATTAGTGAAACATTTCCATATATTACTTCAGAATCTTTAACTAATTTATTTAATAATATAGATGATATTGTATACGCATTCATATTAACAGCATTATTTTATATTCCTGGATTAATATATGGTTTAAGTAATTTAAAATGTGCTGAAACAAGCGGTGTTGGAGATGGTGAAATAACTAGAGAAGATTTTGAAATGGTGCAAGATTTAACTATGTTAGATATTAAAAATCATTTTAAAAAAATAAAACAACGAAAAGATATTATTAAAAAAATATAATTAACCTAGACTTATTAATAATATAAAAAACTAAATTAAAAAGAAATTAAACTAAAAAGAAATTAAACTAAAAAGAAAATTAAACTAAAAAGAAATTAAACTAAAAAGAAATTAAACTAAAAAGAAAAATAAATTAAAAAGAAAAATAAATTAAAAAGAAAAATAAAATATAAAAAAATTAAATTAAAAAGAAATTAAACTAAAAAGAAAATTAAACTAAAAAGAAATTAAACTAAAAAGAAAATTAAACTAAAAAGAAATTAAACTAAAAAGAAAATTAAACTAAAAAGAAAAATAAAATATAAAAAAATAAATTAAAAGAAAAATAAAATAAAATTGTTTTAAATTTATAAATTATTGATTATATATTATTTAAAATATAAAATATAATAAATAAAAATGTTGAAAGTATTATTACCAACTGATCCATTATGTAAAAAAATTAAACATAATACATTTAAACCTATTTTAAGTTCTATAATTAAAACTAAAATGTCTCCAATTACTAAACATATAAATATACCTGTTACTGATTTAGCCCCATTATGTGGTATGGATCATTACAATAATAAAAATAAATCTCTTTGTCGTATTTGGAAACAATTATATCCAAGTGATTATATTCAAACTGAAAATTTAACCCGTAATATGGGTAATTATTGTTCTCTAGATAGTAATATAAATAAAATTAAAACTTTAGAAAAAAAAAGTGGATCAAAAGTATCTGCTAGTAGTAAAGTTAGTATTATTAATAGTAAAAAAGAACATTCATCATTAGCACTTACAAATAATCAATCAGTTATTGAAAAAGATATTTTAAAATGTGATAAATTAACTACTAATGAAAAAACACAAATGGTTTCATTAATGAATTCTGCTTCTAATGTTGTTTATGGTTCACGTAATGAAAATAGAGGTATTATTTCATTTACTAAAATTACAGGTAAAAAATTACAAGATAAACAAGGTAAATTAATATTTAATTTTGCTACAGATGAAATATTAAATGGTGATATTGTAGAATGGAATATTACAGGTAAATATGATGGTTTAACTACTGATAATGAAGTAGTTGAAATTAAAAATAGACAACGTAGATTATTTAACGAAATTAGAGATTATGAAATGTGTCAATTACAAATGTATTTACATATGGTAAATAGTAATATGGGATATTTAGTTGAAGTATTAGGTGGTAAAACTACTGATGATAATGGTATTAATATTTTACAAGCAAGACGAGAAGTAAATTATTTTACTCTATTTTTACAATCATATTTAAATGATATTAGAACTTTTTGTTTAGATATACCTTATATGTCAGATGATGATAAACTTAAAATTATGTCTGGTTAAATTATTTTTTTATATATTTTTATATTTTTATATTTTTATATTTTATATTTTTATATTTTATATTTTTATATTTTATATTTTTATATTTTATATTTTTATATTTTTAGTTGTTATATTTTATATTTTTAGTTTTTTAGTTATTATATTTTATATTTTTATATTTTATATTTTTATATTTTTAGTTTTTATATTTTAGTTGTTTATTTAAAAAAAATAATAATTCTAGACGATTGTTAAAACTCTAGATTAAAAAAATAATATTTGTTAAAATATATTTTACAACTAAAAAAATAAAAAAATAATTCTAGACGATTGTTAAAACTCTAGATTAAAAAAATAATATTTGTTAAAATATATTTTACAAATAATAAAATGATTCTAGACGATTGTTAAAACTCTAGATTAAAAAAAAATTATTTGTTAAAATATATTTAAAAAAATTATTTGTTAAAATATATTTTACAACTAAAAAAATAAAATAATAATTCTAGACGATTGTTAAAACTCTAGATTAAAAATAATATTTGTTAAAATATATTTAAAAAAATTTAAAAAATGATTCTAGACGATTGTTAAAACTCTAGATTAAAAATAATATTTGTTAAAATATATTTAAAAAAATTAAAAAAATGATTCTAGACGATTGTTAAAACTCTAGATTAAAAAAATAATATTTGTTAAAATATATTTTACAAATAAAAAAATAAAAAAATGATTCTAGACGATTGTTAAAACTCTAGATTAAAAAAATAATTTGTTAAAATATATTTTACAAATAAAAAAATAAAAAAATAATTCTAGACGATTGTTAAAACTCTAGATTAAAAATATATTTTACAAATAATAAAAATATAGATTAAAATTTAATAAACATAAATACAATTAATCCTACCATTAATAAAAATATTCCACAAATAAACCATGTGGTAAAACTAGATTGACAACTTAAACAACTTTCAAAACTTTCATTAATATTACATTTTTTATTATCATTATTATTATTAAATCCTTCTTTATAATTATCATTATTATTAATAATATTAAATTTATGATTATCGTTAAATAATCCAGTTAAATATTGATATATGTTGTTATTATTGTATTCATTATAAAATCCTTCATTACCAATTTGGAATCCTTCTAATTCATTATTAATTCTGTTTTGTTTTTCTAGTTTTTTATCTAATTCAATTTCTGCTTTAGTTTTTTTACGTTTGTTTTTTTTTAATTCATTAAAATTATCAGATTTACCTAAATTGGTAAAGGCATTTAAATTAAAATTAGTTCCATTATCTATATTAATTATTTCTCCTTCTAATCTTTGTATTTTTTTCATAACTTTAAAATCTCCAAGTTGTCCAAATTGTTTATCATATTCAGCTGGATTATTTTGACACATACTTCTAATACGTGATTCTAAATCTAACATAACAACAGGTCCAAATAATATAGATTTTTTAGCTTGTAAATTATTTCTTATATCAGATTTATTATGTTCTAAAGTGTTTATTTGTATAGGTATTACACCCATTCTTGAAGCATCTGCTATATTACTTGGTCTATCATCAAATAATACAACGGTTTTAGGATTATTAAGTGAATAATGTTTCATTAATCGTTGTATATATGCGTTTTTATTAATAGGTATATTGTTATAATTGCATGAATTATCAATATTTTGACAAACAGCATAAATATTTATTTCTGTAAATAATTTTTGTCCAAATCCAAATATTTTATCCATATATGCACGAATAATACTATATGTTCCAAAACTAGCAATACCAACTCTTCTACCTGTAGAAACTAAATATTCTACAATGGATTTAAAATATACATAATTTGGAACATCAAATTCTAGTTCTTTATTTGAAAGTGATAATATTGTATCTCTATCCATTTTATGCCTAATATAAGCCCCTACATCTATTAATGTATCATCCCAATCCCATACCCATAATTTAACAAATTTTTCTAAATAAGGTGATATTATTATTACATTATTATCATTATCATTATCATTTATTTTAGTATTAGTATTTGTATGATTATTTACAAAATTTTCTTTAAAATTATTATGTTGCATGTTGTAATCATGTGTAGTTAAAGCATCTGTGATATTAGAAGAATTATATGGACCTAATGATATTGACATATTTATTTATAATATTAATGTTATTATTTATCTTTAATTTTATTCTATTAAAAATATATTAATCTAGATATTTACATAAATATTTTAAATTGATAAATATATTAATCTAGTAAATAAATTAATCTAGTAAATAAATTAATCTAGTAAATAAATTAATCTAGATATTTACATAAATATTCTAAATTGATAAATATATTAATCTAGTAAATATATTAATCTAGTAAATAAATTAATCTAGTAAATAAATTAATCTAGATGTTTATTTAATCTTCTAGAATAAAAATATAAATATATAAATATAAATATAATTTTAATATAAAAATATAAATATAAATATAAATTAAAAGAAAAAAAATAAAAACAAAATGTCATATGGTTTATTCGTTCCGTTATTACATATTTTATTTGTAGCTCCTTTATTATTTTATGCTGGATTTTGTTTAAAAAAAGGTAAAAATTGTATTAATGGTTTTTCACAATTTTTAATGGGATTAGCTTTAGTAATAATGTTATTTCATTTATATAATTTAATTGTAAGATTAGGTTATATAGAAGGATTTGTAAGACAAGGTGGTTATTTAGGTATGCCTTTAGAATCATTTGTACCATTTAGTTTTCCATATCAAAAAGAATCTGATAGATATTATTCATATCATGATAATGAACATACACGTAATTGTAATTGTTTACATAATGATGGTAATAATACTTGTAATCATACAGATGATTGTGGACATAAACGTTATGATGTTATAGAACCATTTGATACTATAGCACCAGCATATGAAAGCAATGTATGCAATAAAGCATAAATATTACATATATTAACATATATTAACATATATTAACATACATTAACATACATTAACATATATGTAAATATACAATTAACATAAGTGTAAATATACTATTAATATACATGTAAATATATTTTTTTAGTTTATTTTTTATTTCTATTTTCTATTTCTATTTTCTATTTCTATTTATATTTTATATTTCTATTTTTCTATATCTTTATTTTTATATTTTATTATTTATATTTCTCTATATTTTTATTTTTCTATATTTTTATTTCTCTATATTTTTTTTAATAAAAATAATTAAAAATATTAAATTATAAATATATAAGTATTTTATAAATGAAAATCAAAATCAAAAAAAAATCAAAAACATTAAGTAATAAATCACAATCTAGAATTAGAATATTAAATAATAAATCTAGAACTAAAAAAATAAATAATAAATCTAGAACTAAAAAAATAAAAATTAATAGTAAAAAAACTGATTTAGAAAATTTACAATTATTAACTGATAAATACAAAATTCAAAATACTAAAAATAAAAATAAAATTGCTAAAACTTTACGAGATTTAAGAATGGTATATTTAAGTAATAAAGAAAGAAAATTTATATTACCATTTTTAAAAGATAAAAATACTGTTAATCATAAAATATTTTTAAAACTTATAAATGAAAATCATAAGCAAAAAATACCTATAAATTAACTAACTTGAGATTAAATTAACTAACTTGTGATTAAATTAACTAACTTGGGAATCCTACTAATTGTGCACCTAATCCAAAACCTGCACCTAATCTATAACCTTGACCTAATTGTGAATTAGGTGCAAATAAATCTAAAACTGCAAATGTGGAAGCTGCAACTAATGCTAATGCTAAAGATTCTTCTAAATCAAATTTACGTTTTGGTAATATTAATGCGGCAAATGCAACAACAAAACCTTCAATAATGTATTTAATAACTCTTTTACAAACTTCTTTAGAATACATAATAATTAATTTTATTTTATTTATTATATATATATAATTTTAAAAATAATAATTAAATTAATAATTAATCTAGATGTATAATAAAATAAAATTAATAAAATTATAAAATTATAAAATAGAATAAATAATAAATAATAATTAATCTAGATGTATGATAAAATAAAATTAATAAAATTATAAAATTATAAAATTAATAAAATTATAAAATTATAAAATTATAAAATTATAAAATTAATAAAATTATAAAATAGAATAAATAATAAATAATAATTAATCTAGATGTATGATAAAATAAAATTAATAAAATTAATAAAATTATAAAATTATAAAATTAATAAAATTATAAAATTAGAGGTAATTAAAATTGAAAGCTGCAAATTTTCCATAGCATATAAAATTTATTTTCATCTATATTACAAATTTCAAATATATTAGTTTTCAAGTTAATATTTAAATTTATATTCCAATTTGAAATATCCCATTCTTTTTCAATTAAATTAAATTTAAAATATTCATAATTAGATAATTTTATAATTTCATTAGTAGTATCAATTTTTTCATTTATAGTATTTATATTATTAATATTATCATCAGATAATATAGAAAAATTCCTTAATAATATTGTTAAAAGTTTATCACAATATTCTGGTTTTATTTCACAATTTAATAAATAATTTTCGTTATCTATTACAAAAAAACTTTTATATAAATATGTTTTATTTTTATTTATAAAACTATTTATTTTTGTAAATCTTTCATTTTCTATTTTATATTTATCATTCATTTCATTTTTTTCTAAGTTATTATCATTTTCTTCTAGGTTGTTATCATTTTCTTCTAGGTTGTTATCATTTTCTTCTAGGTTGTTATCATTTTCTTCTAGGTTGTTATCATTTTCTAAATTATTATTATCTCTGGTAAATAAATTTTTTAAAGTTCTATTTTTTTTAATACTATTAGTTAATGTAATTTTTTTAAAAAAATTAATATTAAAATTATCTATTAATAATAATATTTTAATAATAGGATGTGATTTATGAATAATAAATTGAATAATAAATTTATTATTATGTTTATGTTTAATAATTTTATTAATTTGTAATTTAAAAGTTTCTAAATATATACCATCTATAATACAATATGGAGTTCTATAATGTATAGGTATTTTTTTATAATTATTAAATTGATAGTAATTATAAAATAAATATTTTGTATTAAAATATTCTGATTTAATTTTTAAATCTATTAAATTATTTTCGTTCATTATTATTTTTATTTTTTAAATAGTATTAGTTTATGTCTATTATTTAATATTATTAATATTAAAAATTTTAAATTTATTAATTATATTTAACTAAATTAATTATATTTAACTAAATTAATTATATTTTGTATATTTTAACTAGATTATCAATTATATTTAACTAAAATAATTATATTTAACTAAATTAATTAATTATATTTTGTATATTTTAACTAGATTATCAATTATATTTAAAATATAATAATTCTTTAATAATGTTAATAATTTTAAATAAACTTAACTAGTTATAGTTGTCTTTTCTTATATTTTTCTTGTCTTTGTCTTTTATGTATTTTATTTTTTTTATGATTCATAATCATAATTATAATAATTAATTTTATTTTATTAATTTATTATAAAATATAAAAATTAATTATTATATTATTTATGTTATTAATTAATTTATATAAATAAATAACATAATAAATGTTAATTAATAAAAATATAAATAAACATATAAATACATATGTAAATAAAAATAATCAACAACATGTAAAACTAAATTTATATGAATTAGAAAAACATATCAAATTAACTTATAATTTAGATAACTCAAGTTATTATTTATTAAATACAAATAATAGTAAAATAATTAGAAATGAATTAGATTTTATGTATATGATAATTAATATAGAAAAAAATAATTTTACTAATATAGAATTAATATCTAGATTAAATGGTGGATTTTTAAAAAAAGTAATGGGATTTATATTTAAAATATTTGATCCAATTGTTAAACCTTTACAAATGATTGCTGATGCTTTTATGATGATAATTAGAGCAATAATTTATATGGCTTTATTAATTATATGGTTAATAAAATTTTTTATATGGTTTTTAACAGATTTCTTATTTTCAATACCATTAGATATAATTACTTTATCTAAAAGAATTATATATTTAGTATTTGATGGTTTATCAGCATCTGTAACTATAATTATTAGAAAAATAGGTAATAATTTAGGAAGTATAACTATATCTGCTTTATCAGGTGTTGATAATGTTCCAGATGAAAGTATTAATGAAACTAGTGAATCAGAATATTTTAGAAAAACTGGTCAATATCAAAAATGTTATAGAACTAGTGATGGTTTAATTCCATTTTCAGTTATTATGGCCACAATATTATGTCCCCCAATAGGTGTATTTATGGAATATGGATTATTTGGATGGTTTAATATATTAATATGTGCATTATTAACATTATGTTTTTATTTTCCCGGATTAATATATGCTTTAATTTTATTATATTGTTAAATATATTTTTTTTCATTTTGTCTATTTTGTCTTTTTAGTATTTACATTTTGTATTTATATAATTCTAGATGATTTATATAATTCTAGATGATTTATATAATTCTAGATGATTTATATAATTCTAGATGATTTATATAATTCTAGATGATTTATATAATTCTAGATGATTTATATAATTCTAGATTAAAAATAAATTCTAAAAATAAATTCTAAAAATAAAAATAAGTAAATATAAATTAGAAAATATAAATTAGAAAATAATAAAAATGAATATAATAAATCTAAAAAAATAAATTATTATTAAAAATGTTTCTAGATGATTGTACAAATACTAGATTACAAAAAAATATATTAATAGAGTTAATATTTTTAGATAAAGAAAAAAGTATTAAAACTATTAATATTAATTTAGATTATAATGATTTTTTAACTGAATTAAATTTAAAAAAAATAAGTAAAAAAAATAAATTAATATTAAATAATCAAATATTAAATAATTATACATATAAAAAAATACAAACAACTATATGTGAAAATATATACAATAATATATATCAAAATAAAAAAAAAAATAATATAAAAATATTAAAATTAGAAATAATACCAAGGTTAAATGGTGGTTTTATTATGGAATTATTTTCAGCTATAATAAGTTTATTAAAAATGTTAGCAGGAATACCAAATATGTTTTTGTATATAATAAGATTTATATTATGGTCTATCCAATTTCTAGTATTTTTAATTTCAATGTTATTTCAAGTTCTAGATAAAGATGGTATTATAGGTTTATTTAAATATATAACAGGTGAAATAATATTAGCTCCATTTAAATTTATATTATTAATGATTAAAAGATTTGCTAATAATTTTGGTAATATTACTATAAGTGCATTATCAGGTGCAGATAATGTTAAAGGTTATGATGAAGATGAACCAACAGAATTTCATGCTACAACTAGTAGTCAAGAAAAATGTTATAGAACAAGTGATGGTTTAATTCCATTTTCAGTTATTATAGGAACTATTTTGTGTCCACCAATAGGTGTATTTATGGAATATGGTTTATTTGGATGGTTTAATATATTAATATGTGCATTATTAACATTATGTTTTTATTTTCCCGGATTAATATATGCTTTAATTTTATTATATTGTTAAATAATTTTATTATATAGTTAAACACCAAAAAAAAAATTAATTATATAGTTAAATACCAAAAAAAATATTTAATTATTTGTTTAATATTAATAGATTTTATATATAAAATAAAACTCTAGATTAAAAATTATAAAAAGATGTAAATGTTTGATTATGTTTTATAAATATTAGTATCTAGAAGATTTAATTTATTGTTAAAAATAAATATTTATATTAAAAAGTAATAATATTAAATAAAAAAGAATAAATATTAAAATGGTAGAACAAGTAAAACCCCAATTTGATTATTCACATACACCAGCATATAGAAGAAAATTAAAACGTGAAGATAGAAAAAAAGCAGAAAAAGCAGGATTATTAATAGGTCAAGGTCCTATAACTATGTTAATAGTTTATTTAATAGATTTTATTATTAAATTATTTTTACGTATATTAGAATTAGTATGGTCTTTTGCTTCATTAGGTTTTGGTGTAGTATATGATTTATTTTATGGTTCATATGAAGGTGCTATACCAAATAGTGAAAAATTCGGAGTAATTGTAAGTATGAATTATATAAGATATTTTATAACATTATTAATACCACCTGTAGGTATATTTTTAAGTAAAGGTATATATGGATGGTTTAATATATTAATATGTTTTATTTTATCATACGTTCATTTAGTATTAGGTGTAATTTATGCATTTGTTATAACATATAGAAATAGATATGCAGATAGATTCGATGAAATGGAATATAAAAGACTCATGATGGTTAAAGAATATATTAAATCATGCACAGGTAAAGAAGATGATATTACTACTATTCAAGATGCAACATTAATGTTAGGTGGATTAGCATTATTTTTTGGGTCTGTATTTATGTTATTATATTACGCATTTAAATATATGTAATTGAAATCCCTTAAGTTAATTAATTCATTTTTTTGTTTTTGTATTTTGTATTTTGTATTTTGTTATCTAGTTGTGTAATCGGATCATCTAACTGTGTAATCGGGTTATCTAGTTGTGTAATCGGGTTATCTAACTGTGTAATCGGGTTATCTAGTTGTGTAATCGGGTTATCTAACTGTGTAATCGGGTTATCTAGTTGTGTCATCTATTTATATGTTTGGTTAAGCTTTACAAAGGTTATGTTTGGTTAAGCTTTACAAAGGTTATGTTTGGTTAAGCTTTACAAAGTTTATGTTTGGTTAAGCTTTACAAAGGTTATGTAATATATAAATATGTAAATATTTTTAAAATTTATTATATTTAATTATTTAATATAAAATAGATAGATAAATAATAAACATTAATATGAATATTACTTTATTTTTAATTATGTGTATTATAGTGGTAATAGCAATTGTAATTAGTTTATTTATTGAAGATAGAACATATAAAATATATTATTTTTTAATATTAGCACTTGGTTGCTTAACTTTATTAAATTGTTATTTAGGTGTTGTATATTATATTAAATTAAGAAATGAACCAGGTATTCCAGGGGCTAGAGGACCTAAAGGTGATAAAGGTGTATTAGGTGGTAAAGGTAAATGTGTATTAACAGAAAAATGTGGATTTGATAAAAAAGAATTAGATACTATATTATATGATATGGCATCTCAAACATTTCAAACTAATACATCGTGTATTAAATCACCATCACTAAAAAATTGTGATGGTGGAGCACAAGAAGTTGAAAGACTTTTACCTGTATCTGAAAAATTAAAACATATTGAAAATCTAGCACTTAAAGGTAGTTTTACAAAACAAGAATTAAGACAAAAAATTACAAATAGTTTATCTAAAATATAAATTAAGTATAATAAAATTAAGTATAATAAATTAAGTATAATAAATTAAGTATAATAAATTAAGTATAATAAATTAAGTATAATAAATTAAGTATAATAAATTAAGTATAATAAATTAAGTATAATAAATAAAAAGATAAATTATAAATAAATTAAAAATAAATTAAAAATAAAAAT
>Ga0307981_1003371_pt1 | contig 12002 bp, 11 predicted proteins | sample OrgLakmetagen987_FD_201849 | JGI IMG/M metagenome (GOLD analysis project Ga0307981, IMG submission 201849) | Saline water microbial communities from Organic Lake, Antarctica - #987 | ecosystem: Environmental > Aquatic > Non-marine Saline and Alkaline > Saline | place: Antarctica: Organic Lake... | reverse complement strand
AATTCAAGCACGAACGATTTCGCTCAACGTCCTCTCTTCCTCCTCGGCCTTCAGCCGCTTGATGCCAATAATTCTGCGGGAACAAAGCCCTTTTTTGCTCTATTTTATACGCAACTTCCTCCCACACTTTCCAGTGTGACTAATAATCCTATGATTGGGTCTGATAAACCGTTTAAATCCACACGTGAGGGCCGAAATCCCTTACGGACGCTGCGCGTAGAAAGTCAGATAGTTTTCCAACTATTCCTAAGAGAGTGGGAGTCTCCCTTAGTGTCGACGTCCCAAATCAAACGAATAAATCGTTATATCTCCGCTATACGGTCAATTTACTCACGAGATGATCGTTTGATACGACTATAGATGAAACGACCGTTTGTCTGACGTAGACGGCCATCTCGTCTACGTAAACGGCCGTTTCATGTTTGTTTCACACTTACTCCAATCAGCCGTCTGGCCAATCAAGTTATGTGATGGACAAGTGAAACGGTCATTTGCATGCTGACATTCCGAAGACGAGACGGCCGATTCGACTGCCGAAACGGCCGTTTCGCCTCAGACGGCCGATTGGTCAGCCACAAATATTGGAAAAAGCTCGAAACGGCCGTTTGGAGAATGAAACGGCCGTTTCGCCCAGACGGCCGATTGGTCACAACAGAACCGCGCTCTAGCTCTGAATTCTCAAGGTATTATCGACACAACCATCACCATGGCAGCCCTGATATCCGATCCGTCCATCACGTCGAAGCGAGTGGTCTACGTCGGAAGTCTCGAAGACACTGCTTCCGTATCTTTGGTCCGAGCTGCAATGATTCCCTTCGGAAACATCAAGAGCGTCGATATTGTAAGTCCACATTTGCTTCTGCTTCTTTCTCTATCTATCTATATTACCGATCATCCTTTGTTTGCCTTATTGTCAACCTACACTATTTGGCTGCACCTACAACAAAAGAGAGCGGCGACAGCCTGCGAGTTCTTACTGACGTAAATGATGGTATTGTCAAAGACATTGTCCAAGTCCGCCAGAGTATACGCACTACGTAAATATTGACGCGCCATGTCTCACTACTCTCTCTCTCTCACTACTCGTGTAATGTGCAGCCGATGGATTACGTAAAGGGTACACACAGGGGTTTTGCTTTTGTTGAATATGAGGATGCAGACGATGCCGAAGAAGCAATATTTAACATGGATGGTGCTGAACTATTGGGCCGAACTATCAAAGTCAGTCTAGCGCAACCTAACCAAGTGAACAAGCTATCAGAGGCCATCTGGAAGAGCGACGAATGGTACCAAAAGCAGGTGGTAGGAAACGATGCGGAAGCCAACGCGGAGCGACTGGCCAAGGAAAGTGATACAAAGGTTTTGCAAGAGTTGTAGCTAACTGCGTCTTGCTGAAGAGGTTCCAGGCCAAGTCGTATGTCTGCTCTAGACTAGCTCCTAGTAGTAGGGATTGTCTGCTCTAGACTAGCTCCTAGAAGTAGCGAATAATGCAGTCTTGGAACATCGTAGCTATCCTAATCCTCGTACATCGGTAGTTCGTTGGCAATCACAAACATATATTATAGTCGATAAGCCACTAGACAAGTCCATAAAACAACATTGCGTTTTAGCTCACTTCGGCGTCACAGAGTTCGATATCTTCATCATCGTCTCCGTCCACCGTCTCAATCTCTTCGTCTTCACCAATTTCAGCAATAGACGAAATCAGAGGCTGCTTGGATCGGTGCCTCTTGTTGGGCTCAAAGTCGGACAAGCTTCCCGCACTTTCACTCTCCCATTCAGCATCGTCGTGGGTGTTTTTACTCATAACCGCCACATCCACGGAAGAAGACCGCGACTTGTCAAAGATATATCCTTTCGAGGTGCCCTTTTCATCTTCCTCCTCATCTTCAAAATCCTCCCACTCCTCCGTTTCCTCATCGTCGTCTTCCGAATTCGTCGGCGCCGTAATCAGACCCAGCTTGATGCGCTTTTGGATTTCCGTCTCGGAAAGTGTAGCCAGACTAACCGAGTCACGTCGGTGCACGTACTGATTCTTGTAGGCTGGAGAACGATTGATAACTTGCAGTTTGTCGTTATCCACCAGCATGCATCCCGCCATGGCGTGGGCGCCTTGGTTGTGATCCTGACTGGTGGAAAATACGGTAAAGACACGGGCGCCCTTACTAACGGCCACACCTTCGGCGTGTGCTTCGTGAGCCCGCATAATGTAACTTAAGTCCTGCTGCGCCAAAAAGTTGGTCACGGCCTTGTTGCCAAAGCAAATGGCACCACCGCCACGAAGCGACTCACCATATCCAGTGACAGGATCGACCGTTGACAGCTCTTGGTCTTCCGAAGCCGGGTCCGACCAGATGCAATCGGAAGCAACCTGCTGATAATTGTCGTCTTCGTGCTCATAAGGCTGCGAATGATGAAAATAGGATACGTTAGAGAACAACAAATAAGCATGTGAGTCGAGCTGGTGGCGTACATGGCAATTGCATTGAAGTACTTTTCAAAGCATCGTTGGGTTGACTTACAGGATTCACACCGGCGACCTTGGAAACGGTCAAAATGTCTTGAATGCGGGTGGTGTTGGCACTCACAGACCGTGGGATACCACCGTGAACACAAAAGATATCTTGATCAATCACAGCCGCCAGAGGCAATCGATCAAAGACTTGATTGCACGTTTCCCACAGACGATAGCCCAAGTCGTCTCCGAACCGACTCCGGCACTGATAAATAAAGGAGCGTTCCGCGTAATGCTCTTCCCAGCCATTAACATCGCGTGTTTCGTGGTTGCCACGTAGCATGAACACTTTACCTGGAAGCTGCAACTTCATGGCAAAGAGATAGGCCACGCACTCGATACAGTTCATGCCGCGATCGACGTAGTCACCCAGAAACAAAAAGTTGCCCGCCGTCAGTGACATTCCCAGTCTCCACAAGTTATCGGAGAAGAAATGCAAGTCTTCCAGGTTACCGTGAATGTCACCAAACACGTACGCTGGACTCTGCAAAAAGACCACTCGCGGTTCTCGCTCGAGCACCACTCGGAGTTTTGAGCAAAGTTTGATCAAGTCCTTGGCAAACAGTTCGGAACTGAGATAATCCATGTACGCCGAAGGACGTTGGAACATGTCCAAAATACGCTGTACATACGGCTGCGAGGGATGACGGTCCTCCGATGTGGCCGAGGTGGCGTCCAAGACACGCTGCGTTGCAATACTGGCCGTGCGTCCCAGCTTTTCACGTTGTGTCAGTAGCGTGCGCTTGTTGTTGCTGGTTCGAACTTCACGAACATTCATGGCGTGAGGAGAGAGTGGATGGTGACGTCGTTTCTGATTAGTGGAATCGACATTTTGCAAGGCAGAGGCGAGTTGACTGCTCAAGGATGACACGCGGTTTTGGAGCTGCGCAATCTCGGCCTCCTTTTGATGGAGACGGCGGCCTTGAATAGTGTCCTGCGCGGACATGGCCAAGCTTGACTTCATTGTGTGTGTTTCTTTGCCTCAAATTGCGGTAGCAAAGAACTGTAGGGACGCAGCGGGGCTTTTGGAACGTAGGACGGTAGTGGGGCGTCAACAACAAGGAAGGAGATAGAGTCACAGCTTCCCAGTGATGGCCATGGAGAAACGTTGAAATATGGGTTGAAAACCAGTGGACGGAAAAACCTCCCTGCCGAAAGGCCAAAGACGCGGCGGCCAACCTTTTGAATTCTTTTGTCTAAGTAAGAATGCTATTTATTTTGCTTCTATCAGTCGTACACCTTTACGAAGTAGTCTAGTACCGGTAGTCTAATTGGATCGGATGTCTGCTAGACTACATACTCCGCTCAGCTACTGTAACTATTTTTACAACCATACGGATGCTCCCGCAACCACAAGAACCACGACAAGAGACAAGGACTGCCTGATAGCACCACTGGAACCACCTCCTCCACTTCCACCGGGAGCAGACTTTTGTCCCGAGCATTGACCTTCCACCTCGACAGGGTCAAAGAAGGCAAAGGCTCCTCCATTCGGTCCGACAAGATTATTGGTGGCCTTGACATCGTTCATAACGTTGCAGCAATCAAATGTAAGCTCGGAAGTATTGAATCCATTGTCTACCACACAAAAGTTGCAGTCTTCGCCATTCAGCGTCACAGAGCATTCAAATAACTGAGTGAAATTTCCATCGACCAGCGGATAGACGGTTATGCACGTATCGGTGGGCTCTTCCACCGTTGCGTCGTACTCGAAAAAAGTACACTGTACCACACGAGTACTAATAGCATCCAGGTCAACAATCACCTCCACAGTCGAATCAAAGCAAATGGACTCGTCTTCGTTGCACGTTTTATTGACATAGTCACAAAAGACGCGCGTGTCGCGTCGGCCGAATCTCTCGCACTCGCATTGTAACAAGCCACCATCAGCCGCGTTATACTGGTCACAGACTTCGGAAGGGACCTGCTGGAGATTTCTGGCATCCAGAGCGTTGTTGATATTTCCGGCGGCGACTTCCTCGAGCGCCTGCGCAAAAATGGAAGGGTCCAAGAAGGGCTGTCCCGGTGGTGGTGTGGATGATGATGGATCCCAGATGGGCAGATGATTTTTTTGGGCGATTTCGTTGGGACTACCAAACTGCACCAGTCCCAAAAGGGAGAGAAGAGCGGCGACTTGCTTGAACATGGTGGAGTTGTTGGAGTGAGAGGTGGAAGGAGTGTTCGGCAAAACCACAATTTGAAAGAACAAGAAGATCAAAAATGACCAAACGAGAAAACGAGAGTGCCGATCCGGCGAGATGATGACCGGGATTGATGACCCATCCACGCTGTCTTGAATCTATCCGAATAATGACACAATGACCTCATACCGTACCTACTTCGTACGTACCACGGACCCGACCGCGCGCTCAGCGCGCACGACCGATTGTTGAGCTATGAATGACGTTCGTATACCTTGACTATCATACATAGACTATTCCCTATCACACGCAGTATAATCGTACCGGTAGCTCCAGTACTACTAGAGAGTCTAGCTAGCTACCGGTACAACGTCTAGGCAATCGTAGAACAAAGATGACCAAACCTATTTGCCAGATATCGTACGCAGAAGCAGAGCTTGTTAGCCGTCTAACGGGTAAATTGAGGTTACGAGTTTGTCTATCCGCTAGTAGAGGTGCTAGCTGGTGCCTGGACAGTAGTACATCCAATTGTCATTTTCACAAGGACGCCTCCTCCTTCGCTATTAGAATTATTATACGAGTGCAGCTGTTACACTTTCTTCCGCTATCTGCTCTCCACTCGGCATTAGTTCCTTTCTCGAAAGAGCCCTGTCGATGAGAACTCGGAAGCGTCAACGACGCCTTAAAGTGTCTAGCTAGTAGTAGATACATCCACTTATAAACGTAGTTACCTATGCTGTAGCAAGCAATATTATCGTTCGTTTGCCTATTTCTTTTTCTTGCTGCTCAAAACATTTTTGTTGTCCTTCGCCCCAAACGTATCGGCTTCGCGTTCTCGGATCTCTTCAAAAGCTGTTTCGCCACCCTTGAGCAAGACCGGCAACAGGGCCGTCAAGATGGCCAGAATACCACCACCCACGGCCATACTAATCGGGGCATCGACCTTCCCATACTCGTAGTCCTCTTCGGCGAGGGCGATCAAGGGAGCAAGATTGACAGCCGCGACGGTGACGGCAGCGGCTATCTTGGCTGGCATACCAAATTGTTGGTGCTGAGGAGCCGCTGCGAGAGTGAGTTCCGGGCGAGAAAACGTCTTGGGGACAAAGGCACCCGCCAGAGAGGTAAAGACTCCGACTAGTAGAAGAGAAAGCAGAGAACGCTGCATCATGATGACACTGACAACAGACAACGGAATGAAATGAGAACTGAGAAGTCGATCTACGAATGTCTTTTGCGATCTTTCCTCCCTCAGTCGTCAGTGATCATTGGCGCCATTATTCGAACTCCCGTGAAAACCTCGTGAACTCTCCTCCAGGATTAGGAGCTGCCATCACAGTAACCATGGACATAGCTAGCAAGTTATAATGCACTAAGACCTCTTATTTATTTCTGTCCTTGCCGCTTTACCCACTCTGTAACCATCTTGGCACCAAATCCAGTAGCACCGATCTTGTCGCTCCAGACCGGTCCAGCGATATCAATGTGGGCATAAGGTTTCTTGTCCACAAAGTGCTGGAGGAACAGAGCAGCCGTAATGGCTCCACCGTAGCGAGAGCCCACGTTCTTGAGGTCGGCAAACTTGCTCTCCAACTCACCGTTGTACTCCTTGGCGAGCGGCATACGCCACGACTTGTCGCCCGTGACCTTGGAGATGTCTTCCAATTCCTTGGCCAAGGCATCATTCGAAGTCCAAACTCCGCAAATCTCCTTGCCCAACGACACCATGCATGCTCCCGTCAATGTGGAAAGCTCGATAATGCTCTCGCATCCAGCTTCTTTGTCGGCATACACCAAGGCATCCGCCAACGTGAGACGCCCTTCAGCATCCGTATTCATTACTTCAATCGTCTTGCCGTTGGAAGCCGTCAAAATATCACTGGCCACCATGGCCTTTTCGTTAATCATGTTTTCACAGGCTGCCACGATAAAGTGAGCCTCAACGCCCAGCGGTTCCAAGGCACCCACCGCCCGGGCTGCTCCAAGCACAGCGGCTGCGCCACCGCAATCAAACTTCATGAGTTCCATCATGCCTGTCTTGATATTGTAACCACCGGTATCAAACAAGAGTCCCTTACCGACAATACCAACTTTCTTGTTAATGGGTCCCGAAGGCGGCGTGTAGGTCAAGTGGATAAACTGAGGTTGCGTTTCGCTTCCTCGGGCGACGCCCAAAAATGCCCCCATGCCGCGCTGTTCACATTCCTTTTTACCGAGAATCACGCACTTGATGCGCCCACCCGACTCGGCCGCAATGCGCTTTGCGGTTTCCGCTAACGATTCGGAATTCAGGACATTGTGGGGTGCGTTGACAATGTCTTTAGTCAGGACAACACCCGTGGCAAGCTTTTTGCCCGCCTCAATCGCAGCAGCAGCGGCCGCATCGACGGCAGCGCCACCCGTGCTCACGATCGTGACAGTCTTTAGGTCTTCGGCTGCAATCTTGACCTTTTTTCCCGTGCGGTAACGATTGTCAGTGTACAAGGATTGGTAAAAGGTGGTGGAAAGGTCCGTCATGACGGTCGCGTTGCCTGCAAGAGCGGCCGGCAGGATGATCTTGGCAGTCACCACTTTTTTTTCGTGTCGGCACTTTGTTGCCACAGCCGTGCCGAGAGCGACACCAGCGCCCGCGTAGGCATTGTCGACATCTTGCTTGGGTGTTGGACCCAGGCCCACCACGATGTAACGTTTAGAAGTTCCGTTGGCCACAACACGAAGCGTCGGTGTCATGGCTCCCATCTTGGCGCCACCCTTGAACGTCTTGGCGTGTTCCTGCAAGAATCCAGATAGTGCGCCACCCAAGGACTCGTCCAGTTCGGCCGCCATGCCCGTGAGTGTCACGGGAGTTTCATCAGCATCAGCATCATCGTCGTCATCGTCACTCTCCGCGTCGCTGTCTTCTTGAGCCTTGGGAGGCGCTTGAATGCCAATCATGATGAGATCGGCCGAAGCCGTCGCGGCAGCCAGATCATCGGCAGACTCTACAGTCAAGACCGCTTCCGAAACCGCGTTCCACTCCATGGTGGCGCAGTGCTTGTCAAAGGACCAGGTGGGAAAGGACTGATCCATCTTGCTAGTCGCCATGAGTGATGTTGTTGATGTTGTTGTTGCTGCAAAGGTTCGTTGCTGTCGGGAAGTAGCAGTTGGCGAAACAAAAGAAACGTGAGCAGGTGCAAAGGCTACTGTCAAGAGGCTTGGTTGGAGAATGGAGGCGGCAGCCAAGCTTCGGAACGCAGTCCGATAGAGCTTCATGGGCGGAACGTGCATCCGTTTAATGATTCTACAGGAGATAGACTAGACTATTGGATTTGGAAACCACTGAACACGCACCTCTCGGATTCTTTGATGTTCACTGGTGGATCTCACTTCATTTCCTTCGGCGGCCATCGTGATGGATCTTAATCGTTATTCGACGCGCGCGATCTTTCGTCGGTTGTGCTTTCTTGGCAGATTAATTGAGTGAATGGTTTCCGACTTGTGTCTTTCCGCGCCCAAACGGTGTCTGTGTTGACAAGCCGGCCGTGCAGGAATTCATGTTCTGCATTCAACAACACAACAACACTTCGACAGCATCAGCATATTCATCAGCAGCAACACCCGATCGTACATATTCCTCTCAATAATATGAGTAGCTCTCCACCTACTAGAGACCATGACGCTCTACTAGCCGCGCTAGACGACAAGTGCCGTGTATTACCGGCCATGCGCAGCGCCCTACTGGACATTTACAGCAATACCTTGACGTGTTCGCTGTGCGAGGGTCTCTTTCGCACGCCGCACGTCATTTGCTGCGGCCACACCTTTTGTCAAGAGTGTATTGTGGACTATTCCGACAACAATTATACCTGCCCTGTGAAGAATTGTGGCATGAGCATGACCATGGGCAACGGACAACACTTTAGTAGCCTCAATCCGGCTCTGGAAACGTCCGTGGACAGTTGGGTTAACATTATCAAAACATTGGAACGGGCGCCAGTGGGGTGGTGGCGGCATGCTGGGGATATCGATGGCGACCAACCAGACGAAACGGGGAATGAAGACGGTAGTCTTGACGAGGAGGGTAGCCTTGACGACATCAACCATGGAAACAATAGCAATACGCATAACGTGGCCATGGCCATGGACTTTGAGAATGCGCAGCAATCGCTGCAAAAGATTCAATCGACTACCAGAGATGACGATGAAGACGAAACGACCTTTGCCACGGCGGAATCGAATTTGTCCGACGACGACGACGCTTCCTCTCTTAAGAAGAATAGGCAATAGTTTCAAGGCCTTTGGGAAAAAGAGTCCTGTAGAGTATGACTTGTCTGATTCCTTACGCTACGTCATGCCCAATTCTGAACATCTTCATATACTACTAGACTAGTAGATACATGCATGACGTACGAAACGTTGGGAACTGTTCTATAAAAGTAGCAGTCTACTAGAGAGAGAGGAGAATGTATCAACTCCTTTGACAACTGCTGTAGCTAATCATGCGTGGTGGCTGCCGTTTCGACTTTTTCTGAGCCTTGATTGGCGTACAGCAGCTTGTCCACAATGGCAGCTCCTATTGGGGCGCCCACCAGGGGCGCCACAATGTACACCCAGCAATTTTGAAAGGCCACGCCGGTCCATCCCGCGGCGTAAGCGACGATCCGCGGCCCAAAGTCGCGGGCTGGATTAAAACCGGCCTGGGTCAAAGGTGCAATCACTGTAATCAATGCACCAACCGTCATACCAATGAACGGTGGAATGTAGACATTGAGCTTCGTCGTGTCGTTGGCAGGATGAGTCAGAGCAAAGATAACTCCTGCCAAGACGGCCGTGCCAAAGGCTTCGGCGAAAAAGGCCGTGACCGTGGTGACGGGAGCCACATAGTATTCGCCAAAAGCTCGCGCAGACACGACAGCGTTGGCGGACGATCGCACAATGCCATTGGTGGCTTCAAATTGGGTAATGAGAGGCGCGTACATTAAGAGATTTACCCAAGAGCCCAAAATGGCGCCGGCCGTTTGCGCCATGGTATACGGCAGCACTTTGGACCACCCAAACTGTTTGGAGCGTCGCAACAAGGCAAATGATATGGAAATGGCTGGATTCAAGTGCGCGCCCGAGATACTAGCGGTACAGCAAATGGCCACCGTCACGGCAATGATCCAGACGGCGGCAATTTGGAAAAGACCTGTCGTCGCGCCGGCAAAAATATCCGCCATGACGACTCCCGTTCCCAATTGGACAATAATAAATGTGCCCAGGCATTCCGCAGCTAATTCCTGCAGAAACTGCCGTCGTTGGCGATTCCAGTAGCCCTTTGATTCATTGGTAGGGGTCTCGGCGCCGAATCGAAAGAGACTCATGGATGCGCGCGACTTGAGTGCGGGTCTGGCGGAGGACGGCTCTGCTACAGCGGCAGCTGCGCTACGAACCTCGTCGAAGCTATCATCTCCCGCCATGACAGTGTGCTGTGTATCTTTGCCACCTCCGGACATGTTGAGAGTAGCGCGGTTGGGCTGAAAGAGAGGCGATCTAATGTAAGGGCGAAGACTGGATGCGGGGGTAGCTGGAAGGAATATGGCGACGCTGAGAAACAACAACCAGCTCAAGGGTAACTGGGGCATACCGCTAATACAAAGTATGCTTCCCAACTTAACGGATTGGATCAACACTTCAGTTAGTTTATGGTTATGGGTGGTTCCTTTTGGTTCTCGCCATCTTCAGCCCAAGTTCTCGTAGTTTGGTATGGACGGGTTCTTTTTTTTCGAAGATTCATTTCATCCGGTCATTTTGGATCTTTCATTGACATTTTCAAAGAAAAAGCGCAGCTTCAGACGATCTTGAATCTGAGGCTGCTTGATGCTTGATGCATGCTCCGCTTTTTTTACCGCGATGACGATACAAATACGGCAACAGCGTTGACAGTACACGGTAGCGGACCTCACAGCACAACACCTTAGACACACTCGTATTTATAGTGTTGGGGCCAGCTCCACAACAGTTCTCGTTAAACATCGGAAAAAATGAATAGCTTTCTCGGTCGCACCGTCATGATGGCGACGCTCTTCCTCCTGCTGATATTCGCAACGTCGTGTTGCGAATCCTTCGTGGTTCGCCAGGAAACGATGATCCGGTCCGGTAGAGAAAGCAGGCTCGTGGCTGGTAACATTTTTCTTGGAAGATCCCAAGCAGACTATACGAGAGGTTCCTTACAAATAATGTCCAGCACCAAGTCAGCCCTGCACAACTTTGGCCCAGTATCGGATAGAGACACCATGCTGCACACGGCCGAACGACCGGGGAATCCTGACAAAAAGACGGACACCGTGTCGAATAAAAAAGTGGAGGAATGGATTTCCTTCATGAAGGAGCGGGGTATTTCCAAGGTGGTTGCCTTGTTGGATGAGAATGAAATTACGGGCGTGTATAGTGACTTGACGGGTCTGTACCAAGCCGGCGGTTTGCAATGTACAGTGCAACCCATGAGCGAAGAGGGAGCCTCCAAAAAGATCCTGAGCATTTTACGGGTCGCGGCCGCGGCGCAGGAAAAAGTGGTGGTCCATTGTACCGGCGGTGTGGGACGAGCGGGTCGCGTCGCGGCCGCGTGGTTGGTTGATCGCTACGGGTTGACCGCGGAAGAAGCAACAAAAGAGACGCTGGCACGGGCGACTCTCACTGGAATCAATCGCAAAGGTGATGCAGCCATGTTGATGGATTGGATGGAAAAGTAATAAGTATAATACCGGTAGACATGTGCCTCCATGTTGCTATTATTAGCTGCTACACTGAGTGAAGCGTGTTCCTTCTCCCCCGTGACGCGATGATATCCTGGAAGCCTTATAGTACGGTAGTACGCTAGGTACATCGTCATCGTTAGAATAAAGTAGGATGGCTACCAAGCTTACCAGGTACGCTCTCTAGAGACTCGCAGCTTGTAAGCACTAGTCGTTTGTCAAGTCAGAGTGGGCGAATGCCCTATACCCTCTAGCTCTAGCTACCGTGCCGTACTGTACCGGTAGCTATATCCATTGATGATGCTAAGGTACCGGTACCGTATTACGCGGTACGATTGTTGCTTTTTCGATCGAAAAGAGTCTAAGAGAAGTATGTTAGAATCTGTTGATTCCGTAAACACTAGGATAGTTGTTATAAAGATCTGTTACTGTCTTCCTTTCTCTCTAAAGGACTTGTATTCTTCAAACTGTTGTCTTACTAGATTAGATCATAAAAGTGAGCTGCTGTTCCCTACACAAGGTACTCAGGTGGCTCAACACTTTTCAATCCTTCACGTTCGTCATTCTCGTAGAATGACCCTTCTTAGATTTGAATCGGATCGGTCGACCTTTTCGACTTACTCCAACACACAAACA
>Ga0307981_1003370_pt1 | contig 12002 bp, 12 predicted proteins | sample OrgLakmetagen987_FD_201849 | JGI IMG/M metagenome (GOLD analysis project Ga0307981, IMG submission 201849) | Saline water microbial communities from Organic Lake, Antarctica - #987 | ecosystem: Environmental > Aquatic > Non-marine Saline and Alkaline > Saline | place: Antarctica: Organic Lake... | reverse complement strand
ACCGGGCCAAGCCAAGGAGCCATTACCAAACCGCGCCCGACGGCGTCATCTCGGGGTGATCGGATACTCCGGAATGGCTGATCATATGTCGTCGGAACACCTGATCGGATGTGTCGGAATGCGCACTTGCCCAAAGTCATTGTGACAAAACTTCTGCATGTTCCGCTATACGCTGCGCGCCAACGCTTCCGCCTGCTTGATGACCAGCTTATTCGTCGTCTGTGAGAGGGGGCACGGGGGAGACCGGCGAGGGTGAGGATCGCACGGATGGCGGATGGAATGCGGTGACGCCGTTCCCCTTGATCCAGGGCACGGATTGCTGCGGGCGGATCGTTGCCGTGGGATCGGCCGTGGATACGACGCGTATCGGCCAGCGGGTCATCGTCCGTGACTGCCTGTCGTTTTGAAGGTGCGCTACTCGATCGATTGGACGATCTCGGGTGGCGACCTTCTGCATCTCGATCTGCCCGAACGCATCGCGCTCAACACCGCCGACCGGCGGCTGTTCATCAACTTCGAAAAGGTGCGTGTGCGCTCGCTCGAGGACGTGACCCGGATCCGGGAGGAGGTTGAGAAGGTCTGTGCCCCGCTTGGTCACCCCGTGGACGTGATCGTGAACTATGACGGCTTCCAGCTCGACGAAGATGTCGCATCGGACTACGCCGCGATGGTCGCCCACCTCGAGGATAGGTTCTATGAGACGGTCACCCGTTACTCGGGGTCCGCCTTTATGAGGATGAAGCACGGGAAGACGCTTCTGAGCCGCACGCCGCACATATACGAGACGCGCGAGGCAACCGTGCGTGACGCTTGGTTTCTGACCGGTAGCAGTCTCTGGCACCGCGTTACGCGGTGCCAGAGTTGGGCGCTCAGATCCGCTTGCGCAGTTCTCGTTCCGCATGCAAACGATCAAGTACCGTGTGGCGTGCCGTGATCAAGCTTTCGAGAGATGTCAGCATCGCTGCCAACATCTCGCCCCGGTCGGTGAGAAGCGGGATGTCGAGAACACGGCCGACATCGCCAAAATCCGGATCGTGATACCCGTCGAATACACGACGCACTTCCAGAGTTTCCGCGCGGATTTGCTGACGCAGCATTTTTCTGAGCGCAGACAAAGTTCCGTCAGCACTCTCACTCAGCAAGCAGCCGTTTTCGAGCGATGCAAGAGAGCGTTTGATAAAACCCGCATCACGTGCGTTTGCAGGGAATGCGCAAGCGTTCATTTCCGTAACTACGATACGTGCAGAACGGAAAACATTCTCGAAGTGATCTTCGAGTGTAAGAGCCGAGTCTTTTATCATGACCTGTCCTTTCGTGGACGGGATGGCGTGATGCCATCCCTTCAGACGCGGCCTCAAAGAGGAGCGATAAAATAGGTCATGTTGAACGGCCTCTGCGCGCGATCCGTATGCGGTCCCACGAGAGACATTGCTGCGTGGCCAAAGTCGGCGACCGGGTCGTGCCGAGGTGTTCGGCTTATTAAATCTTCTTTGTCTCTCTCCTCTCGTTTTCTCAAAACCTTACTCGTCGGGATGCCGGATCCTGTCGGCGGTTCCACCGGAAAAGCCGCCGACAGGGATCCGCCATCCAGACGGTAGTCCTAACGCCGCCCGGATGATCCAGCCGCCGCGATCCGTCGCCGGTCTTTCTGCCACGCCCGCGCAGCGGCTTCGCTTGTGCACAGAGCACGGTACTCTTCCCCGGCCTCGGATGTGCCATGCCCGAGATGCGTGGAGATGATCCGGGCTGCGTTGTCGGGATCGTGTCGGCGCATGTAATCCGCCGCGAGCGTGCGCAGATCATGCGAGGGCACGCCCGTTGCGGCCTTGACGCGTTCACTCGGCCATTTGGACGGGCGCGCATCATCTGTCAGCGTGAGCCAGTTTTTCCCGAGAAGTTCGCGGTAGCGCATATGGATGAAGCGACTGGGGCGACCGCACAGGATCAGCTCGTCGAGCATATCGCTGATCTCGGGCCAGAGCTCGCCGGCTTCGGTCTTTCGGCCGGTCTTGCCCTGGCGCCACGCAAGATGCCAGGACCCACACGTGTCGCGGCAGAGGTCCCTGCCGATGCACCAGCCGGCCATGTCTCCGGTCCGCGCGGGTTTGTTCATGTCGATCGCACAACAGGCGGCTGTCTGCAGCAAAAGACCCTTGCGCGCGGCGTGGTCGGGCAAAAGCGCAGCGTCAGAGCGCAGTTCACCGATTTTATCGGCGACATGTGCAAAGCCGCCCTTTCGCATGAGATCGCTGATGGGTTCGACCTTGCGCTTTTCGCCAAGCAGGGACTCGTCGCGCAGCGCGTCGCGCATGTAGCGCAGCCCATCCAGAGCCTCGTCCTCTATGCCGCCACAGCGGCCGAGGGCGACGAGAGCATCGAGATAACCAGCGATGCTGACCGGCTTGATACTCCCCTCGCTTGCTTTGAAGGCTTCGCTCAGGCACCACGCCGTGTAGAAGGTCAGGCAGTCATCTGCCGCACCTGCACGGACGAGCTGCGCACAGCGTGAGATAGATGCGACATACCGTTTTCTGGAGGATGCCCTGATACGCGCGGCCCGCAGCGCCGGATACATGGATTGCCACGAGGCTGGCCATGATGCGATGATAGCGCTTTCGGACGTAGCGGGCCGATCGACAGGCGGTGCCTTTCGCGGACGCTGCGCATAATACTCCGCGCGCACGACGCGCGCGGCGGCGGTCGACACGCGCGGCGCGTGTCGTGCAAGGGCCCGCAGCAGTGTTGCCAGCGTGCTCTCGGAGCCTGCCGCGGCGCGAAAGCTTTCGGCGCTCGGAGCCTCAAGAGGTTCGCGCCGCTCTTTTACGATAGCAAAAAAACGCCCCATCACCGCCGCCGCTCCCGGCGCGAGGCTTTCCCGGTGTTCAAGCATGTCGCGGCGGATTACAGCCGGGAGCGGCAAGAGATGCTCTTCCAAAGTCTTTCTCTCGCTCATTGTGAATGCTTCCTTTTCATTTTCTTGAAGAGATCCGGGTGATGCGCGAGGAGTGCTTTGCGCACTTCTGCCGCCGCAGACTGCCCGCTGTCGCACCCGTAATGCTTGCGTACGGTTTCTTCCGTGTCGCCGATGATCGACGCCGCCTTCGCGTAATTGCCCGGCTCCAGAGCGAGGCTGAGCGTTGCGACCGCATGACGGCATTCATGCGGCGTCAGACCCAGCCCGAGCTGCGCATCGCCGAGCCCCCACATTTCTGCCATCGTCGATGGCGACACACAGCCCTCTGGCAGCGTGACACGCGATTTGACCAGCCGCGGCTTCGCCGTTCCCGGAAACAGATATGGGCTGTCGGGAAGGTCCCGCAATTCGAGAAAGCGGGCACGCAATTCGTGCTGCCACCTCCAGAGGATCTCGGCATCTTCATCCAGCACAGTGACAACGACTTTTCGATCGTTCTTGATCTCGCCCGGCAGAAACGTGATCTCCGCTTTTTTACGGTCCTTGATCCAGACGATATTGCCGGAAAGACCCGGGCAGCCGCAGTGGCGCACCCGGATCAGGTTCGATGTCCGCAAGGGTCGAGACAGTTGGATCGCATGCATCACCGCCGCTGCGTAGAGACGCAACGCGCGGTCCTCGGCGTCTTCGTCGGAAGCGGCCCTGGCTGCCTCGATGTCGGCGATTGCCCGTTCCGCGAGACTGTAGGCTCCCTGGACAAACCGAGCTGCCAGATGGGGATTGTCGCGCAACATCGTGCACGTATGTTCAGCCTCATCCGTCATCTGCTTCGGCGTCACGATATACTCGAAGTAACTGATTTTCATCAGATCGATGAGTGCTGTCAGATCTCGCCGAACCAGTCCGTGACCGGCGATCGTGCGCAGATTTGTCAGACGCGCGTTGAGTGTCTGTGTCTTTTGAGGATCCTTGAGTGTCAGCGAACGGTCAGAGCGCTGGATCTGATCTTCGCATGCCGCTTCGAGATGATCGCGCGTGATGAGATCGCCGAGTGTTGTCACGGCATCCGCGCCACGCAGATCGATCGCGGCGCGCCAGATCCACGAGACCGCTCTTTTGTAGCCCTCAAGCGCGCTCGCGGAATTCTTGATCTTTCTGCGCTTGCGCTTGACGGATCCGTTGACGTCGGCAAGGACGCGCTCGGCGTCTTCCCCGGCATCCAGGCGTGACTGGACAGCCGCGGCGCGGTCTTCGGGTTTGGCAAGTGCCTGGTTGAACACGCTGTCGGCGTCCGCGCGCAGCGCCTCAGGAAGCGACGACCACAATATCCGCCGCGCCCGATCGGGAGAGTCTGGCATCTTGAAACCAACCGGCGGCAGGAGAGAGCGAACATCTGGCAACACATTCTGCAGGGTGATCAGGTCATTGATCAACTTGAAACCTTTCCGGATCGATTTGCGGGCTTCGGGTGTCGCGTCACTGATGACGCGGTCGATTTCAGCCTGGATCAACCCCGATGGTGTCGTCCGGCACCGCGCGCGCAGCGGGAAAAGCGATTTGTGCTTGCCGGTCGAAAACAACGCTCCCTGCGCCGTAAAACCTTCGTGGTTCTGCACCAGCGCGATCAGGCGATCCCAGTCCTCACGCCCGGTACCGGGGGCGACGGAACCCATGGCGTCATGAAATCGAACAAGCAGCGCACGCACACGCGAGTTGCTTCGCCGCTTTGCGGTCTCGATGTTTTTCGACTTCGAAACGATGCCATAGGGCTTCGGCGCGATCACCTTGTCAAAGTGAACAAGCCCCGCGGGAATCAGGCCTATATCGTCATCAATCATGTCCATGCGCGCCGGAATTTTATGAAGTTCCCGGATCGCATCGTACGACTCGTTATTGGCTTCAGCCCAGGCGAGCAAATCGCCCATGGACGCGTCGGTTGTTGCGGTGATTTGATGTCTTGTGTGATGTGTCATGTTGATCTCCTCGGGACGAGGCACCTGCGCGGCGCCTTCGTGAAGAAAGGCGCGGCGCAGGCGCCACGTCATGGCGCTGTGGTTTCAGGAATTTGGAGATCGTGCCCGGCGGGGCGTTTCGCACATCGTGTCGCGATTTTCTTTGTTTTCGCACTTACGACCACGAACATGACGCCGATTTATGTTTGTGGGCCGATGTGCGAGGGACGACAGGTTCCTGCTCGTGTCGTTTAAACCGATATCGCGCCTGTGCGAATGAGCGCCTGTCGGACATGCCAGTCGTCCTTGAGTTCAACGCCGAGATTGACGGCGAGCCAGTCCTTTACGTCAGCAGGATTCATTCGAACCGATCCCCAGACATTCCGTGTCGGCAAGCCATCGTCGATCATGCGCTCTACCGATTTTACGCTGACGCGCAACTCCTCGGCGACGTCGAACTTTGTCACGAGCGGCATACGATATCGCGCGATGCGTCGGCCTTTCGGCATTGGCCCGCGTTCGCATGTCCAGACTTCTTGCCATTCGAGTCTGTAGCCGCGGTTGACGCGCTGTGCGCGCAGCTCGCCCGTCTTGATCCGGCTTCGGATTGTCTCGGGCGTGAGAGAAAAATGTTTTGCCGTGTCTTCAACTGTCAGCATGATGTCGCCTCTTTCGTCATTAAAATGTCCTCGTGAAAATGAATTAGGCCCAGAAGTCGGGCCTCCCAAATTGAAAACGCCCGAAACAACAATGGTGGGGGTGCTCTATAGAAAGGATTCAATTGGACGACCCCACCATTGCTGTCGCGACCTCGTCGAGGATTTCGCGACACGAATTATTTCTGCGCCCCCGCAATCGGCACGATGTCCCCGAGCGACGGAGGACATCCCATGTATCAGACCAATCGCTTCATTCCCGACCCCGACATTGCCACCTGGCGCGCGCCGGACGATGCGCGGCAAGAGCTCTACACACGCATGGACGCGTTCATCCGAGCGGCAGCAGCAGGCGATGGTCCGTCTTCTGAACAGGGCTCTCCCGCGCTGACGTTCAAAGTCAGCGCAGGTGTCGGCAAGACAAGTACCGCACTGCGGCTGCTCGTGGCGCACGGCCGGGAATTACTCTCGCGGGGCCATGTGCTCTTCTACGTGCCGACCCTCGAGCTCGCCGAGCGGGCCGCGGCGGATCTGCAAAAGCTCGACGGAGGCCTGCCGGTCGCCGTTATCCGTGGACGTTTCGCGACAGCCCCGCAGACCGGCAAGCCGATGTGCGAAAGATCAGACCTGGTCGCGCGCATCGCGGGGCTCGTTCCGTCAATCACACAGGCCTTGTGTCGCGTGAGAAAAGCGGGCGAAATCGTCGAGGCGCCGTGCGCGTCGGGATGCCGCTATCTTGCGCAAAACGATGCGTTTGGTGCGAAGATCCACTTTCTGTCGCACAACTATCTCGACATGTCTCCACCGATCGATCGCGACACCCCAATCGCGCTGCGGATCATCGACGAAAAGGTCTGGCCCACGCTTGTCGCCGCCGCGGACATATATCTGGAAGAGTTCATGCGGGCCCCTCCCCGCGCATTCCCGGTCGGGCTTCGTGCCGATCTGGCCCTCGCGAAATCGGGGATTGTCACGGCGCTTCAGAACGGATGGGATGTGCAGGCCCATCTTCTGTCACTGGGATGCGACAAGGATAAGCTTGCCTCGCTTTCAAAGGGTGAGGCGGCATCGAGAGACACGCTCGGCATCATGCCCCGCGACAGTTCCGAAAAAATCGATTTCCTGATCGGCACATATGATCGAGCTGCCTTCTACGCATCACGCAAGCGTCAGGCCCTGTTCGATTGTTTGGCATCGGACGAACCGATCGGTCCGAACCGCCTGATCCTTGAAGATCAGCATGGTGCTGCGCACGGACGGCAGATCATCAGACTGTGCCGCCTCAACCAGCTCCCCCGCGATGCGCCGTTGCTGCTGATCGACGCGGATGCCGATCCCGAAATCGCCGACATGCTGGCGCCTGGGACCGAGTTTGCAACGATTACGACGAAGCCGCAGGCCGAGGTTGTCCAGGTCTCGGATCTGACACTGTCGAACGCCTGGCTGCTTGATCAGACACGTGGCACCGATCGCAGGGCCAGGATCCTCCGTGTCATCGAGCGAGAGGTCAATCGCGCCGGCGGCGGCGTACTGGTTGTGTCGACAAAGCCCGTTCTTACAAAACTGCATGAAGATGTCGGACAGCGAGTTGAAAACCCTCTCGACGACGCGCTTTTTAAACGTCCGCTCCTCGGGGCGAAACCGCGCTGGTTCGGGCCGAATATGCTCGGCGTCAACGATTTCGAAAAGTATCGCACCATCATCATCGTCGGTCGCCTTCAGCCGGGAATTCCTGATATCGAGACGCAGGCGCGATGCCTGTTCAGCGATTGCGAGGATCCCGTGACCGCACATGCCGATGGCCCGCTTCCGGAGCAGAGGGCCGCACTGGTCATGCAGGATGGCTCCTTGAAATCAGCGAAGGTTCGATCCCATCCCAACGTCATGGCCGACGCGGTTCTGCGCCAGACCCGCGAATGCGCAACACTGCAGGCCATCGCGCGCCTGCGCCTGGTCTCCCCCCAGACGCCCAAGCGCGTGGTCGTCATGTGCAACATGCCACTGCCGGATCTGCCAATTGATAAGCTGATCACATTGGATGCGCTGTCGCGTGATCTCGAAGATGAACCGGACGTTGTCGGCTATGGCTTGTTTCTCTCGGGCTCTTCGCAGCGCTTTTGCGAAATCAGCATATCTCATCGAACTGCCCGATCTCTTGTGAAGATCCCGAAAAGAGAAAACCCAGCCATCTGGGTTGTCGAGACCGTTGCCAGCGTGGCGCCGGGCAAGTCGATATAGAAAACGGTCAATACCGGACGTCAGCTCAAAATAGAGCGGCGTGATCGACAGAACGTCACGCCGACTTTCTGTGACGGCGCTGTAGATCCAAGCAGGCACGGTCATGCGTGCGCCGAGCGGTCGGCCGTCCTTTTCATCAAGCAGGAATTCGCTGAGAAGGTTGAAATCCTCGAAGCGCTCTTTTCCGCGGCGGCGTAGGGATGTCCTAATCCGGGTTGCGCGTAGACGGCTGACGGCTGCTTTGAACCGCTCATAATCTCGACCGCCGACCCTGCCCATGCTGTCGCACCAGCCGATTGACTTCATTAGATCGTAAGGGCGGAAGGTGATGATAGGAGACGGCGTTTCTCCTCGTTCAACTGCAGCGTTAAGCTGGCTGATCGCCCAGATCACGACATCGAAATCCCAGATGGTTGCTATTCCGTCGTCAGAGGTCGAGGTGATGAATACTTGCTGGCCTGATGGACCTTGCCATTCGATCCTCTCTTGGCCCCTTTTCGCGATGGAAACCATCGGGGCGCTCATCATTTCCCTATCATCGCGTAGCGGGACATCGCCGACGAGCGCAACAAACAGGTCGAGTTGCTCCTTTTGAGTGCTCACCCCGCTTGCTCCTGCATCATGGACTGAAAGGGCTGCACCATCAGTCTGGGCCCTCAGCCTTGTCCATCAATCGTTCAAGCATCTCGCCATAAGTGAACCGCCCCCCGCCGGGCGGTCGACACAACTGTTTGAAGCGCTCGATTGTGTCGACGCGGGCGCGGATGGTGAATTGGCTCTCTCTTGGGGCTTCACGCCGGGACCAGCCCATGCCGGGATCATTTACCACGCTCTCTGCATCCTGAGGCGCCTGTTGTCGCCTCGGCTGAAAGTCGTTGAGACTTTCGAGGTTCAGGCCCTTTCTGGTCATGCTGTAGCCCCCTGTTTGTTTCGAAGTATTTCTATGATTTCGCTAGAGATGGCCGAAGCATTCGCGATGGCCTTGTCGATGCCGTTCACCTCCTGCGGATCAAGCTGTCGAAGCCCACCACCGGAACTGAACAGGGCGGCAAATGCGTCTCGTTCAACAAGTTCAGGTCTGATCACAAGGATTCCCGCCTGGCTCCTCAGTTGCTCACCGATGTGTCTGGCGGTTCGCGATTTCACCGCAGCACGTGTTCTAGTCAGGAGTACTGCTGCCGGGATCTCCCGTCGTGCTGCCCTCCCTGCCCGCTTCACGGCACCGAGGGTGTCGATAGCCGCTTGTGCATCTTGATGCTGCTCTTGGGCTGGAACGATCACCAGATCGGATGCAGACATCGCAAAGGTAGCGAGTTGTGACGCCATTCCTTCAAGATCGACAAGCACAAAGGGCACTTCTGCTGCTGCTTCGTCGATCTCGTCCTGAATGGTGCGTTCGCCGCCTGAAGATATGACCCTTAGGCGTGCCGGCGGATCGGACAGTTGCGCCCAAGCTGCGAGTGGCCGTCTTGGATCTGCATCAATCAATATTACATCGGCAGCCTCAGCGAGCTCGCAGGCGATGACCAGTGCCGAAGTCGACTTACCCGAACCGCCTTTGCTGTTGGCGAATGAGATGACCGGCATTCTTGGTTCTCCGCCTGATACTCTGTCTTCGGTACTAAGCACACCGACAAGATGTGTTGTCAACTGATTTCAAATGATGTCACATCACATGACATCATTTGAAATTATGTGATGTCAAAGTATGTTTCGATCGTAGTCCTCCTCGATCCGTTGTCCCACCAGCTTAGTCACAGCCTGTAGACTCTACTTTCAGCCCAGAACGGATCTCCGAATGACTCGCGTATATCTGCGAGCGCCCCTCGACCGTCAGGAGGCGGCGAGAATTATGCTTAGAAATATAACGGGTGGACTCGCTCCTGGGTTCGTCCTGTTAGCGAGTAGATCCCGTACCGTGCCGCGACATGGCCTGCAAAGCCCCTTGACGCCATATGGCAGTATCTGCCATGAACAAGCATATGGAGGAGGATCTCATGCCCAACGTTCATCTGACTGACCCCATGCAGGAATACGTTCAGGGGCAGATCAAGTCCGGTGCCTACGCCAACACCAGCGAGGTCGTACGAGCCGGTATCCGTCTCTTGATGGAGAAAGACGGCGCGCGTCAGTTCTACGCGCTGAAGGTCGATCTCGAGGATGCCGCCGCCGCGGCCGAGGGCGGCGAGTTCTCCGATTTCGATCCCAAAGCCTTCGAGCCCGATGCCTTCACGTCATAGCCTGGTTTGACGGTGAAACTCTCCCACCGGGCGCGACAGGATCTCGAGGAGATCCGCACTTACACGCTGGAACGGTGGGGCAGGGCGCAGTGGCTCGATTACTACCGCGGCTTGGTGGGCGCGTTGGAGAAGATCGAGGCCAACCCGATGTCGGGACGCAGTCGTGACCTTTTCCGCAAGGGAATGCGCTCGGTGAACTACGGTCGCCACATCATCTTCTTTTCGCCCGTTGAGGCGGCCGGCGGCGCGTTCGTCGTCCTGCGCATCCTGCATCAGCGGCGACATCTTCCAGCGCTGGTCTATTACGACGATCTGGACGGCGCATGAATGCTGCCTTGTCGCCGAGCCAAACCCGGGCGACAACCGTCGACTTGTTGTGACGCCAGGCCACAGTCTCGGAAAAAAGAAGGCCACATGGGTATGAAATACTCACATGGTTGAAGCCCGTCTCGTTGTAAGCAATGCGTTGAACCGCGTTACTCAACTGATTGCGTTTTTTTCGGTTTCCAGCGTTTTGCAAGTTTGAGAACTTCGAGGTGGAGTTCGTCGCTGTCGGGTGTGTTGGGGTCGAAGGTGCCGCCATACCATTCCTTGAGGTCAGCATGTTCGGGATGTTTCGGATCGGCCACAGCTTGCTTGAACATCTCAAAACCAGGCGGTCCACCGATGTCTTCAGGCGGGCACGAGCCCGCCAGTTCCGTCAATCTGGGATAGATTTGGCCGGCTTTGGCGTCGAGGGTTTCGCCGACCTCCATGCGGTGCATCCAATCGTCTCCGAAGTCGTATAGGTAGGACAGACCAGTCCCGCCTGCTTTCGTGATGGCCCGATCCAGTGTTGTCTTGTCCGCAGGCAGGTCTTCCGGGCTGTACACGAAGTTCGGCGCGACCCAGCGTTCAGCGCCCCATTGATAGGGTGCGCCGATGCAGAACTGATACAGGTGGGCGTTTTGCCAGCCCATGGCGGCCTGGATGGTCAGGTGCAGGCGGTCGAGGCGGATATTAGCGGGCACTTGTATTGTCCGCGTGACAGCAGGTTCGGTGTCTTCAAGCGTGACCTTCAGTTCGATGATGCTCATGCGCGTGCCCCCTATCGTCACTCCTTTGTAATTCCAGGGCAGGAGTTCGTCGATATCGGATTGTTTGTGGCCGCCCGCAATGGCGCTGAGTGACGGTTGGCATTGGCCGGATCGTCGAGAACCCGATTGATCCGGCGATATCGGTCCTGCTGGCGAGCGACGCGGACGGGCAGGGGAGCGGAAGGTGCTGGACGGTAAGGCACCCGCGGGTTCGGCGACACCTCCTCCCAGAATTGTCGCCGAACCCACTCTCGCCGAAGCGTATCGGTGCCACAAAAGCCGATAGCAGCGCATTCCCTCCCGATTGCGCCACTGAGCACCAATACAGAATCTAATTGTATCAAGATTTTATGCGGCTGTCGCGCTTGGCGTTGTACTGAAGCCAATCGAACGGGATCCCAACACGAGCCTCGCCAGATCCTACGCGCTGAGGAGGCTGTTCGAGCAGGAAAGGATGCGGTGAGGCTTGGTCAGTTATGCGAGACGGATCGGCCGCTCTGATGCACCTCGGCAGATTGGCAATTCAATGCTTTTGGAAAGACGGCGGTGACGCAGGGAGGAGGAGAGCGTCACCGCCTTGTATCGAAAAGCTCAGGGAGGAGGAAGAGCTCACGATATCAATAAGCTTAAGATGACATTTGAATTCACGATTGGAAAGCACTTTCGCTGCAATGCAGCATTACGTTCTTCGCATAGCTTAAAAAACGAGCACCCCTCGGCGAGATGCCCAGGCCCGGGCTTCTGGCAAACGCCAGGTGTGGGCTCTTTGCGACGCATCTCCGCCCGGCTCTGGCGCGCTCAGTGCGCGTTCCGGGATCATCCGATCACCGGTTCCGATAACATCCGATCAGTGATTCCGATTTGATCCGATCACCTGTTCCGGGGCATCCGATCAGTTGGGTGTTCCGGCCGGGATGCGCGTCGTT
>Ga0307981_1003369_pt1 | contig 12004 bp, 8 predicted proteins | sample OrgLakmetagen987_FD_201849 | JGI IMG/M metagenome (GOLD analysis project Ga0307981, IMG submission 201849) | Saline water microbial communities from Organic Lake, Antarctica - #987 | ecosystem: Environmental > Aquatic > Non-marine Saline and Alkaline > Saline | place: Antarctica: Organic Lake... | reverse complement strand
CATATCCGAGGCTAAATCCGTACTGATTCCTTCGTCGCTCATTCCGTCAGTTTCGTCAAGATCGGCCCTCGACAGCCTTCGGGGACGTTTCGGAGGAGAGGCCTGTCCCGAGTGCTTGGAGTCCAGCGATTGGTAGAAAGAAGTCAAGAGGTTTTCTGCCTGCGCTTCACTAATACCTAGTTCTCTGATCTCTTCGTCAAGCCTACTTTTCAGACTCTTCAAGTCAGTACGCATTTCAGCGACAAGCGCTTCAACTCGCGAACACCTTTCCTGCGTAGTTGCGGCAGTTTTCTCGTTCAGCATTCGAGTGCGACGCTGTCGATACAACTCGTTTCGAAGCTGCAGTACCCGAGCTTGGAGATCAAGATGCTCTTGACGCTGAACTTCCAATTCCTTAAGTGCTGGTGGCACACCAGTGTTGTCGGGCAATCCAAGCACGCCAGCGCCCTTGGTCAAGACCATATTGAGCTCAGAATCCAGCTCCGTCAAATCGATCACTGGCATAAGCGCACCGCGTCCACTCGATGTCGGAAGCAAGCCCGAGCCAAATGGCACAAGCCTAGGCGTCCGTTCCTTGTCGGCAATAATTGCACCCTCCCCACTTCCAGTAGTTTCGTCCACGGCCATATTTGCGGTTGTATCCATAGGGTCAGAACGTGGCTCAGCAGCTTCAATGTCGGCCATTGCTTCCATATCAAGAATACCACCGACCAGAGCGGCTGTTTCTCCCATACCCTTCCAGCGCTCAGCTAAACGTGCATCCGAATAACGCGACGGATCTTCCAGGGACATAACCGAGTCGACAGGGTAAAATCCAACACCAAAGGGCATGCGGACGGCAATACGCGGTGCCAACATATGTTTTGCGGTAATCTTGCCAGTGGACTCGAGGTCGTCCTTCTTTTTCGCGCCGTTGCCTTGTTTCTTGGCACCAGGCGCCGCATCACCCGCCTTGGCATCCAATTCCATCGCCTCGGACGGCGCAGCATCGACATCGGGCATGGGCATATCAGCTGAAGTATCCTTAGTCCCCGACTGAGCAATCAGCTTCTGAGCGGAACTCTTGATGGTCAAGCCACTGTGCGGTGCCTCCATCACGTTGAGTCCACTTGGGCCATAGACAGAAATAGCAATGCCAACGCCATACGGAGTCTGGACTTTGTCGCCGGCTGTCACCCAGCCACTAGCGACCTTGCCGGACGAAATTGTAGTAGAATGATCCCAGTCCTTGAAGCTAGCAGCACCCACTCCTCCAATACCAGGCGTCTTGTTTGCCATCTCTGTGACTGGCGCCGTGTCCATCAAAAGTCCCTTTTCGTCAATTTCTGCTCCTCTCGCGCTAAGCACAGCAAGCACATCCTTCATGACATAACTCCCCTTTCCAGCACCGCGGCTGCGCGTCCGCGAAGTCAACAAATCCGCCGCGTTGACGCATTCTTGATGAGCAGAGGAGAGCTCTGCATTCAACTGTATCCATTCGTCGTTCAAGCATTGCAGGTGATGGAAGTAATGGCGGCGCAAGTGGTTCTCCACCATTTCAACGCGCTCTGCTTCCGATTGGGCATTCTTGAGCTCTTCACGAGTCTTGTTAACAGTCTTGCGGTAATTACTCAAGTCCACTTCAATATCCGCGGGGCGACGCTCCCAGCGAAGCATGCGGTGCTTCTTCTTGGCACCAATCGACTCGGGAGGCCGAGGAGGATTAAAGGCGGTCACTGCCTCAATCTCATGCGGCGAAGGCTTGTCGCGCTTGGAAGCACCGCCGTCTCCATTAGGCGCCACAAAAGCAGTGGATGGAATGATCATGTCGCTGGCTCGAATCTCAATCGTCTTGGTACCGAGACGTACACTATCCGACATTCGATCGTCTTCTGAAGGAGCCGCGCCCTCTTCATCCACACTCTCCACGCCATCATCTTCACGAGCACGCTTGGCCTTGGCCTTGAACGTAACGGTACTGGCAACACCTGTACTGGATTGAATCGAACGAGCCAGCGCCAAGTCCCCCTTGATTTCGTTTTTACGGAGCGCATACATGCCATCCACTTCGGGTAAATAACGAGTTCTGGTGCGGCGTTCTTCTTCCGTCAAGGCATCCGAGAGAAAGGAAGCTCCCAAGGAAATTGGAGTTTCCTTTTCCCGAGCCAAGTCGCCGAGGGCATCCCTGGCCAACTTCTCGAGAGGATCCGCTGCTAGATCCCCCGCACGTCCTCGCGTGCTGTACGACTTTTCTTGTACCGCTTCCTCTTCTTGCCCCGCTTCTGCATTCAGCGTTTCTTCCGTTTGCTCGAGTCCCTTGTCGGTATCCATATCCATCGTGGCGCTGGATTCTTTTTCTTGAGCAGCCGCATCGTCCACGGTGGTTTCTTCTTGAAGAGAAGACTTTTCCGAGGCGCCAGCCGGAGTAGCACCGGGGTCATTCAATGACGCGGCGCTGCTCTCATCGTCCGCAGGGTTTTCCGTCACTGCATCTTGCGTCAAAAGCTCTTGGGTGGTTTCTTGAGACAATGGTTCCACAGGAGTTTCTTGCTGTTGGGGGTCGTTGCCGCCCGAGTTCTTCGAGGCGTCCATTTTAGTATCCGTTGGTTCGGGCATTGTCAACGATGAAAATGAGCACCCAGCAAAAAGTATAGAAAGAAAGAGAATTGACTTTCGACCAACAACAACAAACGTCTGCGATAACGACACGATGAGAGAGTGCAAGGTGTGAGTCGAGTCGAGTCAGTCCAATCGACAATGATTATAGCGAGCGAGATGGAAAGGAAACTACGCTCTCACTAGAGTGTTCTTCTTAGGATACGGAAAGGAACGGTGAAACCACCAATACAAAAATCTCGTGCCGATGAGGGTATCTATTATTCAACAAGCGTCTGTTTCGTCGAGTGCGCTCTTAGCAATACATCTATATATATATACCTAACACACAGAGAAGCGCCTCTTTTCTCCTCACTTCAAGCAACTACGTACACTACGAAATAACAGCAGGGTCGGTCGCAAGAGTACAGTGTTGTAAGTGTGCTGCTATTCTTGATGAATGCCTACAGAGACTTGTCGTCGCTTGTCACGGTTGCAACGGCACGGCGGCATCTTTCATCATTCGTCGAAAGAAGCCAAAAGCCCAAAGCCCTCACAGAATCCGGAGTTTCTTGAGACAAAACTGAGCTTCAACTTTCGACCCACCCATGTCATTCGACGCGCAACCACGTCAGGTGTAAGGAAGGCTTCCGTGGTTGCGAAAATAATAGCCGCTGACGCAGAATTTCCTCCGCCACAAAAAGATACCCAACGAAGAAGGGAAGAATGCTCCTGTCAAAACATCGCAAAAAGGTATCTCTTGGACCATGACGAACCTGTCCATGAGGAGCCGAAGCCCCACAGCCTTGACGAGTCATGGGCACGATGTAAAGGTCAAGAGTTTCCCTGACGATCAGGGCAAAGATTCTTCCGTAGAATTTCAATCAGCGTCAGTAGACGTGCAAAGTCCTGCACCTGCCGATGCCGCCCTCCAAGCCCTAGTATTGGTTCCCCTTTCAAAAGGTTCTGACCGTAACCCATCACACCGAACAGGGCGATGGACCCTTGACGAAAAGGTCTTGTTTCTATATGGTCTCGAAAAGTTTGGCAAGGGGCGATGGAAGAAAATGAGCGTCTATTTGCCCAATCGGTACGTGTCAAAGCTTCTTTGCAATGGTTCCCTCCCTTTCCGGTCGTACTAAGCCCGATTTCTCACCACCAACTTGCGCACCCCTTTTCAATATATTCATTCACATTCACAGATCACTCGTCCAAATAAAGAGTCACGCACAAAAGGTTCTCAAGCGAATGGATGCGGGAGAAAACGTCTTTCGACGAATCGACGACAATAGCGCCCGAATGGAGTTACTCGTGGCAGAAATCCATCAAAAATTGGGAATCGAGGCACCTGCTCTTCACAACCCCAGGACAATGCTCCACCAACACCAGCACCTTTTCATTCAACAGCAGCAACAGAAAACGCTGCGACCAAAGCAGCAACTACTGCAGTCACCACCACCACCAGAAGCACCACCACAAGATGGAGCCGAGCACATTATTGCCGCCTTGGCTCTCTCTCAGTTGGGAGCACCTAGTGCTGCTCGCTAATACTACTGTAGCACTGGAGCTGCCCTCGATGTTGTCGTCGCGAATGCAGTACGGAACCACCTCAACGCTTTCTATCAGTCCCGCAATCCCGTCAAGGTTTGTCCCGTGGTGGCCGGGAACTGATCTTGCCTTTGTACAAAGCACAAATACTAAAAGGAGTGAGAGAAACATACTCTTTTTTATAATCTCATCAGTCGCCATTACGGTTATTCGTGAAAGATTGCCTCTTTACGTCCGTATTCTACCAGACTAGCTAGACAGTACCGCGGTCTTAGTCTATTCGCTTACCAGCTAAATGATACGTTTCGCACGTGTCAATCTGAACGTTGATAACCTTACCTCGCAGATCATCAATGTCACCATCGCAGTACACAATGTAGCCGTGCCGAGTACGACCCATTACTTGGGTGGGCACCTTGACGTTGCGTTCTTCCACGAGCACGTCTGTGGTACGACCCATCATTCGTTGGCGTCGCTCCGCAGCGTGTTGCAGATTCAGTCGATTGATGCGCTGCAGTCGCTCTTGTTTGACAATATCGGCAACTTGATTCTCCCAGACTGCAGCAGGTGTGTTGGGTCGAGGCGAATAGGCGGCCGTATTGATAGAGTCAAAGACTACCTCGCGCATGAGCGCCAAGGTATCTTCAAAGTCCTCTTCGGTTTCTCCTGGAAAACCAACAATCACGTCGGCTGTAATGGCAGCGTCTGGTATTCTCTGTAGGTACGATAAGAGGGTAAGGTGGAGAGTAAGTAAAGCGTCCATATAAAGAGAGAGAGAGAGATGACACAGTATGTGTGTGAACGATGGAGTGTATCATACATACCGATCGAATGCGGTCCACAATGTGCAAGTACTTCTCGCGAGTGTGCCCCCGGCCCATTGCTGCTAGAATAGCATTGGAGCCACTCTGAAAGGGAATATGAAAGCTCTCACAGGCAGCTGGAGTCTCCGCTACAGCGTCCACGACACCCAGAGACATGTAACGCGGATGGGATGTGACGAAACGTAATCGCTCCAGGCCAGGAATACTACCAATAATTCTCAGAAGATCGCTGAATTTAGACTTCGGTGATTGATCTCGTCCCCACGCGTCAATGTTTTGACCCAACAGCGTCACTTCCTTGTATCCTTGCTCCACCAGCTCCGTCACCTCACGCACGATACTTTCCACGGGTCGAGATTGTTCCACACCTCTGGTTGTGGGAACAATGCAGAACGTACATCGCTCGTTGCACCCGTAAATGATATTGACCCACGCCGCTACGGTCGACTGGCGACGCGGTTTGGTCGAGTCCTCCATAATGTGACTAGCCTCTGTGGCCACGACTTGGTTTCCGTTTGATACATCTTCCAAAAGATCGCCAATTCGGTTGGCATACTGCGGTCCCATGACCAAGTCAACTTCCGGCGCGCGTCGCAGTAGATTTTCTCCCTCTTGCTGGGCCACACATCCAGCCACGATAATTGCCACGTCGTCGCCCTCGCGTTTTCTCTTGGCGTGTGGTCCAATGTACGAATACACCTTTTGCTCGGCGTGATCGCGAATGGAACAGGTATTCAAAACAACGACATCTGGTAGCTTGCCCTGTTTCTCCTCATTCTCAAGAATGGGTCGAATGCCCAAATTCTGCAGCTGCCCTTCCATGCGCTCCGAGTCAGCCATGTTCATTTGGCAGCCCATGGTTTCCAACTTGTACGTCAGGTCAGTATCTTCGTCGCCCGAAGTGAGCGCCCCACTCAGCACGCCCTTGAGCTTGCTCGTTCGCGCCACAGCGTCTCCATTTCCACGACGCGATCTAGTCTTGAGAGTCGCCATGCGTCGAACATCCGCCATGACATCAACGACTTGCACCAAATGGTAGCCTCGATCCGACTGCACCATGACGATATCACCTGGTTTGGTGGTAATAAGGATCAATTGTTCTCTGGCATGCTTGGGAAATATGCCGTCCAAGTGTTCATTAACGGCCGGATTCGTCTCTTCGTCAATGGTCACCCAACCAACGGCTCCTCCCTTTTCTCGCGTTTCGGAACAAGCACTAATCTGGGAGGCCAAGTCTTGAAAGGGCGTTGCTGCCGATCGCACTTGATGCAAGCTGGCTTCGGCGAGCGCTCGCGTTTCAAACAGGATATGGTGAATGCGCACGGCCATGAGGAACTGGCGCCCGGCTCCCGTGGCGATAATTTTGCGAGCGTCCGATTCGGATCCTCGCGCTGTGGGATATTTGGCAGCGGGTGTCGTGATTCCTGACGACGACGACGGTGGATTGGGACTGGTCGATACCATGCCGAGTGGTGTCACGGCAGCAGAAGAATGCGTTGCTGCAGCTGCAGCTGCTGGCCTGGTTGGGTGTACCGAGTGGGGTGCAAAGGCCCGAGCGATTCTTGGGTTCATGAGGGCTATCGACGCCAACACTGACAGGGTAGACACTAGAAGCCTCATTGTTTCGTTGTTTAGTTCGCTAGCTAGACTAGTTCGCTATCCGAGGATCTATGATACACAAATGGAATCAATCAAGAAGCTATTTTATACCGTACATCATACTAAGTAGTACCGGTACGGTACATCTGCTTTGCGGCGATCGTTTCGATTTTGATTTTTGATGGTCGGCACGAAGTTTGGGCACACGTTCGCGGGCCGGGGCGGCAAAAAATGTCAATGACATTCGTGAATGAACCCACCGTGGTGTCCCGAGATCAAGATCTCAAAGTTGAAGTTGAAAACTGATGCCGACCCACGCAAAACGACAACTACTGGTAACGACGAAACGACCAACGACCAACAGCAAGCATCACATTCCTTCGCCCTGTAACAACCATACCGATACCCAAGAAGCTCACCATGAAGCAGTCTCTTGCCCTCCTCGCCCTCCTCTGCTCGGTGGCGTCCGCCTTTTTGCCCGTGTCCAACAGAAAAGCCTTTGCTCCATCACTTCCCGCCTCTGTCGACGACAAGACCGAAGTCCGCGAATACTTCAACACGGAAGGTTTCAACCGATGGAACAAAATCTACTCCGAAAGCGACGACGTCAACACTGTCCAGCTCGACATTCGCAATGGTCACGGCCAGACCATTCAGAAGATTATCAACTGGGTCAAGGATGATGGTGATATCCAGGGCAAGAGCTGGTGCGACTGTGGCTGCGGCGTGGGCAGTCTCTCGATCCCTCTCGCACAAATGGGTGCCGACATTTCTGCCAGTGACATTTCCGACTCCATGTCCACGGAAGCTGGACGTCGCGCCCAGGAACTCGGTATCACAAACGCCAACTTCTACACTTCGGATCTCGAATCGGTCACTGGCAAGTACGATACCGTTACCTGCGTGGACGTGGCCATTCATTACCCCGAGTCCAAAATGAAGGAAATGGTGCAACACTTGTGCAGTCTCTCGACGGATCGTGTCATTATTAGTTTCGCACCCAAGACGTGGTACTATGTCTTGCTGAAAAAGTTTGGTGAACTATTCCCTGGACCCAGCAAGACAACCCGTGCCTACTTGCACGAAGAAGAGGTGGTCCGTCAAGCACTCAAAGAGTCGGGCTTTTCAGTCGCTCGGGAGGAAATGACTGGCACCAACTTTTACTTTTCGCGTTTGTTGGAAGCAAGACGTGTTTAAATAGTACGGACATGAGTGCTGGCATGTTGGTGGAGTAGTGGTGCTGTTGGCGTGGCGTGGGTTCGCCCTGTCGTCTGTTAATTACTAACATTAAAGTATGCCCATTATTCAAGACTTGTAGCTGTCTCTCGGTGCGGTTGCTGGCTGGTATTATTGAGAGAATTGTAGGCTGCAAAGTTCACGTCGTGGAATGCTGACTGCTCAATCCATTCAGTTTAGCTGCTCCGGCGGGCCGGGGTTTGCGAGTATAGTACTGTTACGACGTAAGTACAGACAATCTTACTCGTGCGACTACTAACGTCTACGTCTGTGATCATCGGTAACTCTCTCCAGCTATCTTGCTAGCTAGAGTAGGCTGCTAGCTTACAGTAGACTAGAAGTCTGTAGAGTAAACTATGATATTCGTCCCCCGCTCGGCGGCGGTACGGACGGACGATGGACGAATCGCTCACATTTTGTGCGCAATTATTATTATTATATTGTGACATTTTTTTTCGTATCTTCGATAAGAAAACGCCCGGGCATCCCCAACTAACTGCAGATCCAAGAGGTCTCCATTGTTCCCCCTCGCAGAACTAATGAGGGCCCAGTGCATCGACTATACCACCATGGAGGAAGAAGAATCGAAGACCTCCATGTTTGTGGCGGGCGGCCAGGTACGGTAACGGTAGTAGTAACGGATCCCTCAAAGAAGGAATGCGATCCAGTCTCTATTCGTCGCGTCCACATTCTGTTAACTTGCTCACCCTTGTCGTAGATCGTCCCCGCTCTCTCCAAGTTCTTTGTGGATCGAGAAAAGATTACCGAGATTAAAGATCATTTGCTAGATGTCGTTCACCTCGGAGACATGCTATTTCTGCTCATTTTGGGATGGGGCTCGGTACCGTTCTTGGGTGCCCTCTTTCACAAGTTCTTCAAGAATAACAACAAACCCTACGAGACATCCTATTTTATGCTCATTGCCGATCACGTGAGTCAAGCGGCGCGCATTGCCTTGGTCGTCTATGCCGTGGATTGTGCTGTGGTCGTCTTGGGGACGCTCGGCTTTACCTTTGCCCACGTCAAACCAGTCACACAAGTATTTGCCAAGGTCATTTACATTGCGTGGGCTTCGCAGCGAATGTCCATTTTCAAACGATACTTGCTTGGTCGGGCAGTGTCGCGCAAACCCGATCAGCTGGGTCGCGTCAGCATGATTGATCGATTGGTGGATGGCGTCATTTACATCTGCACAGGTCTCTTTTTGCTCGACACGCTTAATGTAGAATTTGGTGTGGGGTTTGGTTCCGTCTTTGCCTTTGGTTCAGCCGGTACCTTGGTGGTGGGTCTCGCTACCAAAGACATTGCCGCTATGTTTGTTAGTGGACTGACTTTGACAACCTCGAATCGCATCACCGAAGGAGACGACATTCGCTTTGGTGACGGGACTACGGGCAAGGTGGAAAAGATTGGGTGGATGCAAACAACGATTCGTAACTACGACGAGATGATTGAGGTTGTACCAAACAGTGAGCTGGGTAACCAACGCGTCAAGAACATTTCGAGGGTTAAAATGTGCCAAGTCAAGCAGCTTTTGCGATTTCGTTACGAAGATGCCGACAAGTTTCCTACACTGTTGCCGGCTATTCTGGAAGAGATCAAGGACGCGTGTCCCGAGGCTATCACTGACGGATCGAGACCCTTTCGCGCTATCTGGACGGCTTACAAGGAATATTACTTGGAAGTAACTGTCGACACCCACTTCAACGTACGTTGGCCCGGACGACGATCTACAGTATTAGTGCATGGAGGCGGCCTCCTGTCATCCCCCAACTCACACCTTTTTATCTCATCCCAATCACCTGCCATTGTATCATACTATCATAAACAGATTAAACCCATTGGTCAAGCCTTTCAAGAGAACCGACAAAAGGTGCTTGAAGCCATCTATCGTGCGGTCAAGAAAAATAAGTTGGAGTTCGTCACTGCATTCTACCCGCACCCGATGTCCTCGAAGTAGTCTTTACATAAGAGCTACTATCAAAGTCGTGTAGGAAGTCACTTTGTAGTCTAGCTTTACTACTAGAGGGGTACCTGGTACGGTAGGCTAGTAGTACTGTATATGGTAGGAGAGACGTTTGATAAATCTTGTCGACTGACTCTAAAACAAACCAAGGAGAAGATGCAGATGCAGACGCTCGCGACTCGCGATACGGCCGCCGTGGTTGTGAGTTGTGAAATGGTGAGCACTTCTTGAGGCGTGCGATGTCGTCGTCAGTTTCCGCTTCACCCAAAACGCGAAAACGCATCGGCCATCGGCTAGTTGAGTTAGTTGGTGATTGTTAGTTGGTGACCGCTATCATAGGATCAAGGTATCAATGGGCACTCCGTAAGAAGCCTGCAAACTAACTCTAAGAGGTCTGCTAGACCCTACAAAAGTGATACAGTGCCAAACAACCTAGTTTACTGCGTTCTTATGAAATGCATCTCCTGCAACAGTCTTTGCGATGTACAGCGACTATCATTCCCGCGAATATTGGGTGCGCTTCCGACACTTTCGAGTACGAACACGGGCGAGTCCAGCGAATGAATCAACGTTGCCCTTGGCCATCATGAACAGAAAAGTGTTATTGTCTCGAATAGTATGCAACGCCCGACCAAACAACGGTGCACGCAAAGTACCCTGCGTCTTTTTCACAGCGACGATGCGAGGCCGAAGCCTGTTCATCTCCAAGCGGGGTATGATTTCGTCTCGCCAGATGGTTTCGTCGTACTCAGCATCTATCATATGAATATGCTTCACAATAGTGTTCACCTTCAGCATCTCCACGAGACACTGCGTACGGTGGCTCTTTCTTGCTTCAGACAATAGCAGTAGACGCCAGCTGCTGTCTATACCAAAAGTGGCCGTACACATAAGATGTAGGCAGTCGAGTGCTGGATGATTCGCAAGCGACTGGCACATGATAGTCCAGCCTTCATCGGTGATGCCAGTAGCCTCGAGATTCAACTCTTCGATGCAGAGGTTTTCGGCAAGTGCCTGTAGCAGAAAACGAAGCTCTTTTGCGGAGATTACCCCCAGACGACTCACAAGGTGCTTGATGCGAGTGTTTCCGCGAAGAGCCTCCGCCAAGGGGCGGGCGTTAAAGTGGCACTGCTCGAGGGAGGTCGGACCACGATTACGCCGAATGCCATTACAAAGGATTGGTCCTTCTGCTGTTAGGCGACAGTTGTGCAATGTAATCGCAAGATTGTCCCTGAGATCTTCCGTCGCCACGAACGCCCGGCAGTGGTCTTCGTTGAACTCCAAGCTAAAGAAAGTTAGTTTTGGCGTATGGATGTGTGTAAAAAATCGTGATAGAGCCGGACCGGAGAATGGACAGGGAGGTTGATTCCTCAATCGTCTATTTTAGTACGATAGATTGACACGAGAAGTTGTCTTGTATGTGTTCAAACCTTGAAGCAAAAGGTCGCAAGCAGCGGTTTGGGCCGCTTGGGTCGTCTCAGGTGACGCCCAGATTGAAAGCTTTGTACGGATACCGTCATTATCCCATACGATAATGTCCAGAATGAAAGTATATTCGATCCCCCTGCCTCCAAAGGTGTTGCCTTGAGAAGTGTAATGAAACCCCCTTCTTCTAGCCAAGCTATCTTTCCTAGAAGGAAGGAGAGAAAGGCCGCCCATATCCATGTACCATTTGCGAAGCTCTCTTGCCCCTGTGCGGTGAGCTCAAATTCGCCCTTAAAAAAAAACCAAGGACCAACAACGACGATAAGCTACTTCGCCGATAAGAAATCGCAAGCGAGTAGATCGCACAAAATGGTCATCCATAGCTGGTACTTCTGTTTGAGGAGAAGATGCAGACGCTGGGGATACGGCCGCCATGGTTGTGCGAGTTGCGAGTTGTGAGATTTGTCACTTTCCGCTTTTTGATATCTTTCATCTTTATTCAGACAGGAAAAAAGAATTTGGCGTTCGGAATGTCTCTTCACTATTTTAGTAGACTACGAGTACTTGAAATCCTTCCCGGTTGAAAAAAGGATGACGCGATGCAGTCGTGCTTGATCAGAACTACGTACCTCCAAATGAGTGGTCACGAAAGAGCACCGATCTCTGGCACACGTCTCAAAACGCTGCGACGCAAGGACGGTGATCGTCCTGCGCGCGTCTTTTTTCCTCAAGCTCCTCGTTGTATGTGTGATATTTTGCGGTCGGTAGAGAAGACACGGCGGAACACCGTAGAGCAGCGCCACCGATCGTCGAGTCCATAGAATCACCGCTC
>Ga0307981_1003366_pt1 | contig 12008 bp, 9 predicted proteins | sample OrgLakmetagen987_FD_201849 | JGI IMG/M metagenome (GOLD analysis project Ga0307981, IMG submission 201849) | Saline water microbial communities from Organic Lake, Antarctica - #987 | ecosystem: Environmental > Aquatic > Non-marine Saline and Alkaline > Saline | place: Antarctica: Organic Lake... | reverse complement strand
AGTTCATTGAGCGATGAACCCCACACCGCCGCTTCCAACAACAATACTGAAATATCTGATTGTAGTATTTCAGGGGTGGACTGCCGTGCAAGTCGATGATGTTGCTCTTGTGCCCACATCCTATAGCATGTCCCCGCCATTACACGGCCTGCTCTACCCGCTCTTTGCGTAGCTGAGGCCTGCGATATTTTTTGCATACTCAACTGTGTAATGCCTCTGCGCAAATCAAAATGCGCGCGTTTTTCTAGGCCGCTATCTACCACCACTTCAATACCTTCGATGGTTAAACTGGTTTCTGCAATATTGGTTGCAAGCACTATTTTACGTTTTCCTGATGGGTCTGGCATGATGGCTTGTTGCTGTGCATCTTTGTGCAAATCAGCATAAAGCGTAACAATACTCAAATTTGCTAGCGTGTCTGCTGGCAACAAAGCTAAGAGTTTGCTCGCTGCTCGCCTAATTTCACCCGCACCGGGTAAGAATACGAGCCAGTCTTGTTGGTGTGCATCAAACTTTTCAACAATTAGCTTGCACACTCGCTCTACAATATTTTGGTATTCCTTTGCTTTGCCTTGGCTGGGAATGTATTGAATATCTACCTCAAAACGCTTCCCTTCACTTTGTAGAAGCGGAGCATCCGGCATAAAGCCTTTAAGTGCCTCAACATCTAATGTGGCCGACATCACCAACAGCCTTAAATCATCTCTAAGGGCTTGCTGAACCTCTAAAGTCAGGGCTAATGAAAAGTCAGCGTGCAAGCTGCGTTCATGAAATTCATCAAACACCAATAAGTCCACTCCGGGTAGTTCAGGTGAAGACTGCAACATACGGGTCAACACGCCTTCGGTTACAATTTCAAGGCGAGTTTTATCGCTGGTTTTGTTTTCACCTCTAATACGATACCCCACTGTTTGTCCCAAAGACTCACCGAGCTGCTGCGATAAATACAAAGCAATATTGCGCGCCGCAATTCTGCGTGGTTGCAGCATAATAATTTTACTGTTTGCAAACATAGGTAAGCTGAGTAAAAACAAAGGCAAACAAGTTGATTTACCCGCGCCCGGAGGAGCGACAACTAACACATTGCCATTAGCTAAGTGTAATTTTAGCTCAGTAAATATATCTTCTATAGGAAGCACGACTGGTTGTAGAGCCTGTATGTAAGGTTTTTAGCGAATTGGTATTATGATAGCAAAATCAATGTGAGCATAGACATAATCTTACGCCGCTATATTTGTGAAGGTTTATATACGCCACACAGCGAATAAGAGGATGAATATGAGCACTGCTTGGGCTATGCTAGCGCCTATAAAATAAGGAATTATTCAATGCGACTATTTTTTTCATTCTCTAAATTATCGTTCAGCTCTATCATCGTAAGTTCTATATTACTAAGCTCTATTTTCAGTGTAAGTTCTCACGCGTTCGCCGCTGAGCTTGAGGGTTTTAGGGCCGGTCCCGTCATTCAAGGTTATGGTAAACATGCGGCCGTTGATGGTTTAAGTATGGACAGCAAACATAGCTTTAAAATTGCTTTTGATGTGGGCGCTGGCGCTGATGCGGGTGAAGTAAATCGACGTTTTGATAGTCTCGCTCGATTCATAAATATGCACGTTGCCGCTGGAATCGCAAAAGAAAATATTGAATTAGCATTGGTCGTTCACGGACGAGCCTCTATCGACTTACTGCAATCATCGGTATATCAACGAGTACATAGCGCAGATAATGCAAATCAGCCACTATTAAAGGCTTTAATGGATAATGGTGTGAAAGTTATTTTATGTGGACAAACCGCAGCCGCCTATGAAATTTCTGAATCACAATTAATTGAAGGCGCTCGCATCGAGCTGTCTGCTATGACAGCTCATGCGCTTTTGCAACAACTGGGCTACACCGTCAATCCTTTTTAACAGGACAATCTGCTAAATGCGTTCTAACCAATTTCCAACGAGCGAAGATACTAAGATCAATTGGCGAATTTTTTCTAAAATTTGGCCCTACCTTGCGGAGTTTAAAACTCGGGTTTGGTTAGCTTTGAGTTGCCTTATCGCCGCAAAGCTGGCGAGCGTTACGCTTCCCTTCATCCTTAAACATATTGTTGATAACTTAAACTTAGACACCGCCAAAGAGCAAATTATGGGCGTAATTATCGCGCTTATTATTGCCTATGGTGCCTTGCGCCTAGCAAATGTCATGTTTGGCGAAATTCGCGACACACTATTTGGCCGCGTCACCGAACGCGCTATGCGCAGATTGGGTTTAACCGTATTCCAACATCTACATCGTTTAGACTTGGACTTTCACCTTTCACGTCAAACCGGTGGTTTGTCTCGAGACATGGAGCGCGGTACCTCGGGGATCAGTTTTCTAATGCGTTTTATGGTCTTTAACATTGGCCCAACCTTGCTTGAAATCACTATGGTTGTGGGCATTTTGTTTTATAACTATGGCTTTACTTTTGCCACTATTATTCTTGCTGCCGTGGTGGTTTATGTCTCCTTTTCTATTCGTGCAACCGACTGGCGCACAAAGTTTGTGAAAGAGCTTAATCGAGCCGACAATCAAGCGAATACTCGTGCTATCGACAGTTTGCTTAACTTTGAGACCGTAAGGTATTTTAATAATGAGAAATTTGAGTCAGACCGCTATGACACTGGCCTTGAGACTTGGGAAACTGCTCGTCGTAAAAATCGCTTAAGCTTGTTTGCCTTAAACGGTGGCCAAGCTTTTATAATCGCTCTGGCTATGACCTCTATGCTTGCTATGGCGGCTTTTGAAGTCGCCAATGGCAATATGACTATTGGCGATTTTGTATTGGTCAATGCCTTTACCATGCAAATCTTTATGCCTTTAAACTTCTTGGGCTTTGTATATCGAGAGATACGTGGCTCATTAACCAATATTGAAAATTTGTTCATGCTCTTAGACCGCGTCCCTAAAATTCAGGATAAGGCTAATGGTAAGGTTTTGCAGGTAGCAAAAGGAGAGATACAATTTAATAATGTTTCCTTTGGCTACAACGACTCTCGTCAGATTTTGTCAGATGTCAGCTTTACTGTAGCACCTGGCAGCAAGATAGCGGTGGTAGGCGAAAGTGGTTCGGGCAAGTCTACATTGGTTAAATTACTATTTAGATTTTACGACCTTAATGCCGGCAGTATTTGTATTGATGGCCAGGACATCAGCGACGTCACTCAAGATTCTTTGCGCGCTAGTATTGGTATTGTGCCGCAAGATACCGTTTTATTTAACGATACGCTTTATGAAAACATATCTTATGGTCGTCCAACAGCCAGCGACGCCGAAATTCAGCAAGCGATTAAGCTAGCACATTTAGATTCTTTTATTGCCAAACTTCCTGAAGGAACAAACACTCAGGTAGGCGAGCGAGGTTTAAAACTTTCGGGCGGCGAAAAGCAACGTGTAGCGATCGCAAGAGCCATTTTAAAACGCCCACCCATCATGGTGTTTGACGAGGCAACTTCATCCTTAGATAGCCAGTCAGAACAAGCTATTCTTAAAGCATTGAGGGAACTTGCACAAGGCCACACTAGCTTGGTAATTGCGCATCGCTTATCGACCATTGTGGATGCAGACAGAATTTTAGTGATGCATGAAGGTGAAATAATTGAAAGCGGCGGACATGACCAACTACTGGCGCAAAACAGCCACTACGCAAAACTCTGGCAGGCTCAGCAAAAACAGGATTCTAAGCAAATTAAAGACAAATAAGACCGTTTGTTCTATGTTGCTTGCTTGTTAAATTCGGATAACCAAGGTAAAAACTCGCTGCTTGGCATGGGTCTGGCTATACCATAGCCTTGCGCAAACAAGCATCCAAGTGCGAGTAGTACATCACCATGCTTATCGGTTTCTACTCCCTCGGCGATTACTGTGAGGTTGAACACTTTAGCAAGCTCAATAATGCCCTGAATAATGGCTTTATCATCCATATCAACCAGCATATCTCTAACAAAAGACTGATCAATTTTCAGATATTTAACCGGTAAGCGCTTTAAATAAACTAAAGATGAATAACCCACGCCAAAATCATCGATAGAAAAACTGACGCCTATCTGTTTGCACTCCTTAATAATGGAGGAAACCAACTCAATATCATCTAGTGCGCTACTTTCAACAATCTCTAAGTCCAAGCTTTCTGCTTTGTAGTTTGGATATATAGCTAAATATGCTTTTAAGTCACTGACAAAGTCAGGTTGTTGCAGATGTAAAGGGCTGATATTAACGCTAATGGTAATATCATCGTTAACACGGCGCCATTCATGTAATTGCTTTAAGGCGGTTTGAATAACCCACTTACCAATTTCGATACCAAGGGTGTTACTTTCTACCTCAGGTAAAAAGTCTGCCGGTGAACGCAAACCCTTATCGGGGTCATTCCAACGAATAAGCGCTTCTAAGCCTACTAATTGTTGCTTTTTCAGGTCTACTTTCGGCTGGTAATACAACACAAACTCATTATTTATTAGTGCTTGCCCAATACGCGTTAACTTCTCGTTATGGTGCTTGGTAGCAACGTCCTTTTCAATATCAAAAATATGATAGCAATTCTTGCCATTTTGCTTAGCGATATACATGGCTTGGTCGGCATGACGAAGCAGTTGGTCAGGATCACTCGTATCAAGGGGGTATACCGTCACACCAATACTGGCTGAAACATTTAGAATTCTTTCGTCTACAATTAGCGGTGAAGACGCAGCTTCTAACATGCGTGACAACACCAACTCTCCCTCAGATGGTTTTGCTAGGTTATCAATCACTGCCACAAATTCATCGCCGCCAATTCGTGCAAGCGTATCGCCTTCTCGTAAAGAGTGCTTTAGTGCTTCACCAAGCTTCTTTAAAAGCTCATCTCCAATATCATGACCATGCTTGTCATTTATTGCTTTAAAGCCATCTATGTCGATAAATGCGATGGCTAGAAAAGTATTACTTCTTGAAGATTTAACAACCCCTTGCTCCATCCTATCTGCGAGTAAGTACCGATTAGGTAGACCCGTTAATGAGTCATAATGAGCAGACAGTTTTAGCGCTTTATTTGCACCTGCCAGCTCATCATTCGCTTTCTCTAACTTTCTCTGAATAGCTTTTTGCTCAGAAATATCTTGAAAGATACCCGTAAGGCGAACCGAAACACCATTTTCTTGAGTGACTACGCAGGTGGTTCTTACGTCTATTTTGCGCCCTTTGGTTGTATAGGTTTGCAGTTCTAGGTCGTAGCCAACGCCATTATTTATAGCCTCGTAAAGCGCGGCGGAAATAAGCGTTTGTGATTCTGGTAAAAAGTAACTGACGCCGGCGTCGACCGTTGGGTCGAATTCTTCGGGGCTAGTGTCATGAAGACGATAGGTTTCTTTAGTCCAAAAAAGCTTACCAGTACTTAACTCTAGTTGCCAACCGCCAACTCGAGCGATTTTCTGAGACTGATTTAATAACTGGCTGGTGACCACCAACGACTCATCGCTTTTTTTACGTTCGTTGATGTCAAAATGCATGCCAATCATACGTTTTGCTTGGCCGTTCTCCCATTCCACAACTCTGCCGGATGCGAGCGCCCAAATATAATGGCCAGACTTGTGACGTATCCTCAACTCAACTTCGTAAACGTCAGTATGCCCAGTGAGATGATGCATTACACTTTTTGTTGCAACTACAAAATCCTCAGGATGAATCCACTTTGACCAAACTTCTTGCGCCAGCGGGACAATTTCACTCTCCTCGTAGCCAAGCATATTTGCCAAGTGATTATTATAAGTGAGTTTATCCGCTTGTATTTGCCAGTCCCATACTCCAATTGCCATAGCATTGACGATCAGCGAGAGTCGCTCTCGATGATCGTCTTGAGTTTGTTCAAAAGTAGTTAGGTCTTTCATTATCTAGCTGGCCCTGATTAGCTATTTGTCACGATAAAATCCGTCATCATCTTGTGTCATGTTCACCTTATAGGTTCATATCGGCAAATGTAAAAAGTACTAAAGTGATTGTCAGGCATGCAGAAAATAAACGGATTTTTTATGTTTCAGGCTAATTTTTCGATTACTCATGTCGATACCATTAGTGAGAAGTATTTTGGAATATTTTTGATTCTGAATACCAACATCAATCGACACACTCAATTATATAATAGGAATTGATACCATGTTTAAGAAGACACTGGCCGGTGCGCTCTTATTACTTTTTGCCAATATATCAATGGCAGAGCTAGTAGTAGTTGTCCACCCATCAAATGCGGACGCTTTAGATTCAAAATTAGTACAGCGTATATTTTTAGGTAAAGAAAAGAAATTTCCAAGCGGCAGCGAAACCGTCGCCGTCAATCAAAGTGCTGATTCTAGTCTTCGTCAAAGTTTCGACCAAGATGTCCTAGGGCGCAGCTCAAGCCAAGTTTCGGCTTACTGGTCAAAGCTTGTTTTTACTGGCAAAGGCGTACCGCCAAAAGAAGTTAGTAGCGACGCAGAAGTAATTGAGCTCGTATCACAAAACCCTGCTGTTATTGGCTATATCGACCGCGCATCTGCAACCGATGCTGTCAAGATTGTGGAACTATAAGGAGAAGAATAATGAAAAAATTGATGACCAATTTGTCAATCCTAGCCACATCTATGCTGGTAATAGGCAACGCAAACGCCGACGTACGTGTTAACGGATTTGCTAATTTTACCGCTGGCATCACTGCAAGCGATGACGCACTCTATGGCTTTGACGATAGAGTTTCCTTTTCTGAGCAAAGTTTATTTGCCGTTCAGGTTAGTGGCGATATCAACGACAAAATGACCGCGACTGGTCAAATCGTGGCGCGCGGCTCTGAAGACTTTGACGCTTCATTTGACTGGGCATATATTACCTATGCCGCGACCGATAATACCAGCGTGTCTGCAGGCCGTTTACGGTTACCCTTGTTTCAATACTCAGCATCGTTAGATGTTGCCTATTCGTATCATTGGGTCATTGCTCCCCAGTCGATATATAATGTACCATTTAACAATATTGATGGCGTGCGCATCGACCACTCAGGTTATGCTGGCGACTGGGAATATAACTTTCAGGCTACGGGCGGTGCAATAGATAATGATTTTGTATTAGGCGGTCAACCTGGTCAGATTGCCATAGACAACGTTGTTGTACTTAGCGGTGAGCTTGCCTACGAAAGTTGGAAGTTTAGGGGGGTTTATGGCATCGGTAAAGTAACATTTGATTTACCCGCACTCAATCCCGCACTTGGGCAACTTGGTCAAATATCAGCAGAGCTAGGTAGCACCCTTGCAGCCATTGATGATACCGGCACCTTTTCTGGTTTGAGCATAGTCTATGACAATTTCAATTGGTTTGTTGCAAGTGAATTTACTTTGCTAGAGATTGAACAGTCTTACTATCCTAAGAACACTAGCTACTATGTCACCGCGGGTTATAGAGCAGGTAAGTGGACCCCATTTATCACTTATGAAAAAAATGACTCAAACAACGACCCTAAATTTGTCGAGCAAATAGGTGGCTTCCCAGCACCGTTTCAAGGCCCGTTAACTCAATTAGTTGTAGGCATTCAACAAGGCGTTGCGTCTGAAGATTCCACGCTGTCTGTTGGCATACGTTACGACTTTGACACAAACGTTGCGTTAAAAGCCGACATTTCTAAGAATACGAATGACATAAACGATGATGAAAATACATTGATGCGCTTTGCTATTAACTATGTATTTTAATAAATTACAGGTTATCAGCGTTTAAGAGCGTTAATGTAATATCCCAAAAGCTGCCTTTATTTTGAGGCAGCTTTTTTTGTATTCGGCAAACGTAGTCTAAGAAATCATATGCGCAAGAAATTCAAAAACTTTTAAACTGCTGGTATTTTGTACAAATCAGAACTAAACTTTTGTCTAAATAGTCAACGAGCAAGGCAGGTTTGATGTGTCAAAAAGTGTGGCGTTTGAAACATCTTTACTTAAGTTCAAACGTGAGCTCGCAAGTAATTTAGTTTTTGGTTTTTTTCTTGTGTGCTTGGTCGGCCTACCTATTTCCTTGTTGCGATGGTTCAGTATTGGCTATCAGTTTGTGTTTTTACATCACATTCTGATCACCATTATCGTTTGCTATAGTTATTTTAGAAGAGATAAAAGTAACTATAAACTCGACCTCCTGATTATTTTAGTTCTTTTAAGCTCAATGATTATTTCTGGTACGCTTTCCTTTGGTTTGCAAACTGGCGCTGCTGCATTTTCGGCATTTTGTGCTGGGCTTATCGCAATCGGTTGGGGACTAAAAAGAGCGGTGTTGTATGCCGCATTTTTTGGCCTGTTTTTGCTCGGTATGGGATATCTATTTATTAATCAGTATTTTGATTATGCTGTCTCACCTGACAATTACAGCCTCACCTATGGCGCTTGGGGAATTGTTGCGGTTGGCACTAGCTTAATCACCATATTTACCCTCATTAGCGCAAAACAAGCTTTTAATCATATTAGTGCCTTGGTAGAGCAAATAGAGGTACAAAAGCAAGATATTGAAATACTGGCCAATACCGACAGTATGACCGGCTATTGTTGCAATCGACTTTCTATGTCTCATCTGAACCAAGCCATTAATGTAGCTGCCAGAGAAGGTAACAAAGTAGCTTGCGTGTTTATTGATTTAGACAACTTTAAACAAATTAACGACCAATACGGGCACTCCATTGGCGATACAGTACTGACAGAAGTGGCTGCTAGGATGCGTTCAGTTTTAAGAGAAATAGATATCCCTTGCCGCGTTGGGGGTGATGAATTCTTGTTTATCTTGCCTGGCATTCACAATAAAGGCGAAATAGACGCTATATTAACGCGCATGAAGCAACAATGGTCCCAGGGTATTGAGATTGAGACCGACACTCTGTACGTATCGGGCAGTATCGGCGTCGCGGTATATCCTGACGACGGGCAAACTGCAGATGATTTGCGTAAAACATCTGACTTTGCAATGTATCGGTCTAAAAAGAACGAAACCGCAATTTAAACTCTTATACTTCTGTAAATACTTTTATGCTTTTATGCTTATGCCAGACCTGGCGGCATCGTGACGACGATCATGGCCAGAGCGAGTATCTAATATTGTCTTCATCTTGCGTTTACGGCGGTCCTCACCTTCGCGCTTTTCAAATACTATCACATGCGCGTTTAAAACTGGCTTAGCACTATCTGGATTACTTTCGGCTTTTTCAAATCTGACTGAATTGAGCTTTGCAGGCTTGTTTCTATTTATTTTGTTTGGAAGAAACTGTGAAGGGATATACATATCTCCTCTCCTTATTATTATTTTTATTTTTATTTTTATTTTTATTTTTTAGTTAGCAGCAATTATTTACAATCTTTATCAGGCAACATACAGTTACCCAACATCTGTAACGGCAGGCAACTTACTTTCTTTAACTATTATTCTAAAAATAACAAAAAAAACATCATAAGCCTATAACTTCAAAATTAATTTAAAGATGTAGAATAAAAAAGACCGCTGCATTTTTTCATGTCGCGGTCTTTCTAATCTTGCTATTTGCGTAATTTCAGCACTCACTTTCTCGGCTTTAACTTTTTGCCTGCTTTAAATGGTCAGCCACTAAAAACGCCATTTCTAGCACTTGATCAGCATTTAACCTTGGGTCGCATTGGGTCTTATAAGCTTGGGCTAAGTCGTCGTCACTAATTTGATAAGCGCCACCGGTACACTCAGTAACATGCTGACCAGTCATCTCTAAATGAATACCGCCAGCATGTGTGCCTTCCGCCGAGTGCACATCGAAGAATTGCTTAATCTCGCGCAAAATAGCATCAAAGTTACGTGTTTTGTAACCGCTCGAGGCTTTAAAGGTATTACCATGCATTGGGTCTGAACTCCACACTACATTGCGCCCTTCTTGTTTTACTCGACGTAACAAACGCGGTAGGTTCTGGGCTAAATTGTCAGCGCCCATACGAGTGATTAAGGTTAAACGGCCTGGGGTATTATTTGGGTTAAGTGCGTCAATCAAAGCAATTAGCTCGTCTTCTTGCATGCCAGGGCCCACTTTTACCCCGATAGGATTGTGAATGCCGCTAAAAAATTCAACATGTGCATGGTCTAACTGGCGCGTTCGCTCGCCAATCCAAAGCATATGTGCAGAACAATTGTAGGGTAATCCCGTAAGCGTATCGATGCGCGTAAGGGCTTGTTCATAATTTAGTAATAGAGCTTCATGAGAGGTATAAAGCGACGTTTCATGCAATGCTGAGGTGTTCTGGCTATTTATACCTATTACGTTCATAAAACCCAGCGTGTCTTCAATACGGGTAGCAAGGTCTTGATAGCGCTCTTTAAGGGGGTTATTCTCTAAAAATGCCATATTCCAGCGGTTAACCTGCTGTAAATCAGCCAGTCCGCCTTGAGCAAAAGCCCGCAATAAATTAAGCGTGGCCGCACTGCGATGATAGGCATCCAACATACGATCAGGGTTTGGTTCACGAGACTGTTCTGTAAACTCAAAACTGTTAATAATATCACCACGATAGCTAGGCAAACTCACACCATCGATTGTTTCAAAATCACCTGAACGAGGTTTCGCATACTGCCCTGCCATACGCGCAACTTTGGTCACTGGCGTTTTGCCCGCAAAAGTCATTACCACCGCCATTTGCAAAATAACTTTGAAAGTATCGCGGATTTTAGGGGCGTTAAATTCATCAAATGATTCGGCGCAGTCACCACCTTGCAACAAAAAACCTTTGCCCTCGCATACAGCACCAAGCTGTTTAAAAAGTTGTCGAGTTTCTTCAGCAAATACTAATGGTGGGTAACTAGCAATTTTACCTTCGACATCTTGTAAAGCTTGTTGATTGTTATATGTTGGTTGCTGCAAAATCGGCTTTTGACGCCAACTGTTGGGTGTCCACTGACTCACGTATTTTCCTTTTTAATTAGTGTTAATAAATGCGGCGTGACTATCGTTTATTATTAAATTTTTGTTTTATGCATATTCTATTCTAAATGGTATCACATTTACTATCAGTCGGGAGCGCTGATTAGATAGCTTTGCGTGCTGTTGGAATGGCTGATTTCTGTAAAACGCTGCTCAAACAATTGCTCTAAATTATACGCTGTTAATACCTCTTTTTGCTGACCACTTTGCACCACCATTCCATCTTTTAATAGGCAAGCATGAGATGCATAAACCATTGCGTGGTTAAGTTCATGGTGACTCATGACCAGTAAATTACCCATTTGTTTAAGCTGCGCAAACAACTTCAAGGCTTGATACTGATGTTTAACGTCCATTTGCTGTAATGGCTCATCGAGCAAAATGAGTGCTTTCCCCTGCTCTATCATAGGCCACACTTGCAACAAGTTGCGGGCCAAATGCACCCTTTGTTTTTCTCCGCCAGAGAGTTTGCCAAAAGGTTTGGTTAGCAAAGAATGCAGTTCTAAATATTGCTCGATTAAAGGTGGGCACCATGTCTTCGATGAGAGTTTTACTGCCGCAAAGAAGCTAAATAGTTCTGCTACGCTAACGCTAAACTCTGTGCTATAAGATTGAGCCACTAAGCAACGGGCACTGGCAAGTTGCGCCAGGGAAACCTCGCGTATATCAGTGTCACAAAAACTAAGCCCACCTGAAAATGCCGATTCAGTGCCTGAAATTACGTTAAGTAAGGAGCTTTTCCCAGCACCATTTGGACCTAACAAAAACCACCACTGACCAAGTTTCAACTCAAGACTGATATCCCGAAGTCGTGCATCTAGTGATATAGAAGATAAGCGTAACAATGAAGATCCCGTATTTGTGTGCGTGATAAACGCTCAAGAACGTTTTATCATCCCTTAAATAGGCTTTACAATCAATCTCACCGCAATATAAGCGGAGAGTTAAAAACATACAATTTGCTTAGCTTAACTCTACTTGAGTTTCACTTATTGAATATCATCAAAAAAGTGTGCAATGATACAAAGCTATAATAAATAAAAGAATGATTATCATGCAAACTTCAGTC
>Ga0307981_1003365_pt1 | contig 12008 bp, 15 predicted proteins | sample OrgLakmetagen987_FD_201849 | JGI IMG/M metagenome (GOLD analysis project Ga0307981, IMG submission 201849) | Saline water microbial communities from Organic Lake, Antarctica - #987 | ecosystem: Environmental > Aquatic > Non-marine Saline and Alkaline > Saline | place: Antarctica: Organic Lake... | reverse complement strand
GCAGGCGGGTTGTCCGGCAGTCGTTCGGGCCGAACATCGCCGCGCGCTACACGGCCCGAACGGAGCGGCCAGCTTGCGCCTCAATCAACGTAAACGGCGTCAGTCTGGCGCGCGCACCATGGGAGAAAATAGCATGACCATCGACAAGCAATTCCGGGCCAGTTTCGTCCGCCGCTGGCACACCAATCCCGATCTGGCGCAGACCGTTGACACACTGGCAGGACATGGCGGGCGGGTGGCGCGCGTCATCCTGAAGTTGTGGCCAGATGCGTCCCGCGCCCTGCTGCACTGGGCGTTGGTGCATGACGACGGGGAATCCGTGGTCGGTGACGTGCCATCCACGACAAAGGGCGCAACGGTGATCCACGAGCAAGAGCGTGCCGCGCTGGACCGTATCTGGCCGGGGTTGCCTGACCTGACGCCAGACGAATACGAGCGTCTGAGATTTGCCGATCGGCTGGACGCCTATATGTGGGCGCAGCATCATGCGCCTCACACGCTGACTGGCGACGGTTGGCCTGAATGCGGCCGCTGGATCTTTGCACAAGCCGAGGCGCTGGGCGTGTCGGTGTCGGTATGAGGGTTTGACACGACAGTCAATAAATGGCAATAATGCCCCAAAGGAGTCTGAACAATGGCTGAACGAGTGAGAATGTCGCGGGATGACCGTCGTGGTGTGATAATCCGGGCGGCCGTCGCCTTGACGCGGGCGTCGTCAGGCTGTGTCAATTCCTGGACGCGCAATGACGTGGCCCGGAAATGCTCACCCCCTACCAGCATCGACACCGTGAAAAATTATTTCACAATGCCGGAGTTGCGCGAGGCGGTTCGGGTGGTGCTGGCAAAGTAAAGCTAGTCTCGGCGCTCCATTGCTTGTGCGATTCGGTTGAGTGCGTCGGCGATTGAATTTCCGGCGTCCGCAATGGTTGTGGCCAATCGTTCCGCGTCAGAAGATCGGTGGTCAATTGCGCGTTTCATTTCGCCGGAAATTTTGTCAAGTCCGGTTCGTGTTTCGGAGTATTCATCTTCGCCCGCAATGAGCAAAAGTGCTTCGGCTATTTTTGACAGGTCTGTCATCGCTGTAGTCCTTTATGAGGGTTGACTCGGTGAGCAACGCTTACCATAGTGGTAAACCTAGCACAACCGCGCAGGGGACACCATGGAAAAGCTGAACGACTATCTCAAGGGCCGGACAGCCCGCCATCTGGCGCGCAAGGTGGGTGTTTCAGACGCGCATATGTCTCGCCTGAGGCACGGTGAACAAACCCCATCGCTTGCGTTGGCGCGGCGCATAAAGGAAGCGACCGCTGGCGCTGTGGACTACGATGCGTGGGGTTTGACATGATCGATGCAGCGCAGGCTTACGTCGCGCGCGGTTGGAGCGTGTTTCCCGCACCGATTGGCGAGAAGAAATCCCTGATGTCGGCAAAGAACGACCGTCTTGGGCGCAAGTGGGGGGCCACACGCGAACCTGAAGATGTAGTCAATTACTGGAACAAATGGCCCAACGCTAACGTGGCAATCGTCACTGGTCCGCAATCCGGCATATGGGCATTGGACATAGACACGCCTGAGGGTCACGCCCGCGACGGGTTTGCAAGCCTCGCCGCACTTGTGGCGCAACACGGGCCATTGCCTGAGACGCTGACAGCAGAGTCACCTAGCGGCAGCCGTCACCTGTATTTCAACTGGCCATCCGCAGGGGGAATCCGAAACACTAACAATGTTCCCGGTCCCGGGCTTGACGTGCGTGGAGAAGGTGGGATGGTCATTGCACCGCCGTCTGCCAAACCTGACGGCAGGCGGTATATCTGGGTGAACTCGTCACCCGTGGTAGACGCACCGCAATGGCTTATTGACCTCGTTACGCCTGACGCGTCGCAGATGCCCGCGCCACGCCGCGCCACCCCGTCCGCGCTGGGCGAGGTCGAGGAAATGCTGGCATACATCGACCCGGACGCGGGCGGTTACCAAGGATGGCAGACGATCCTATCTGCCATTCACGATGCCTCCGACGGTTCTGAGGATGGCATGGACCTGGCCGACAAATGGTCAGAACGCGGGGCGAACCACAAACCTGGTGAAGTGCAGGGCAAATGGTCCAGCTTTACGCAGGGTAAGGGTGGTGGTTCGACCATCGCGACTATCGCTGAAATGGCCAAGCGCGCCGGTGCTGATGTGACAGCCATCGGTGCGCGCCACCGCCTGATGAACATGCCTAGCCCGTCGCATGTCCCGGCCGGGATGATGCCCAGCGCGCCGCCGACCGGGATGCCACCGGCGCCACGGGCGGCAAGCGTGGTCGATCTGATCTGTGCAAAGATACAGGAAAATCCGCACGAATCGGTTCACACAGTGGCCGACGAGATAGCCCGCCTGAACCCGGTTGATCGGGAAACCGTGTTTGATTACTGCAAAGACCAAGGCGTCAAGATAAAAATGCAGATTGCCGTCAAGGAGTCTGTTGCAGGCAGCCGAAAAGCGGCCATGGACTTGCGCGGACTGATCGCCGACAAGAACGGCGGCCCTGTCCCGAACATGACCAACATCAAGCGGGTGCTTTGCACTGAGGAAGGCTGGACAGGGACGTTTGCCAAAAGCTTGTTTGATGACGCGGTTTGGCTGCGCCGACCTGACACCCGGCAGTTGAATGACGATGACGTGCTGAAGGTCATGGAGATCATGCAGAGCGACCTGTTTCCGTCCATCGGGGTCGAGACGGTCCGGCACGGCGTCCAGGCGGCAGCGGCCGGCAATACGTTCCACCCGGTCAGGGAATATCTGGAAAGCCTGCAATGGGACGGGGTGAGCCGGGCCGGGTGGCTGTTCACCGCATATTTTCCGTGCGCGTCTGAAGATCCTGAATATCTGAGCGCGGTCGGTGAAAAATTCCTGGTCGGCGCCGTGGCCCGCGTGATGCACCCAGGGTGTAAGGTCGATACGATGCCTGTCATTGCGGGCAACCAAGGGCAGAAAAAATCAAGCGGTCTGGCCGCGCTGGTCGGTGATCAGTGGTATGGCAATGACATGCCTGACATGACCCAGAAAGACGCCAAGGAATGGCTGCGCGGCAAGTGGGTGGCGGAGATCGGCGAGTTGTCCTCGATGCGCGGCAAGGACATTGAACACGTCAAAAACTTCCTTTCCACCACGAGCGACAGCTACCGTAAATCATATGGGCATGTCACCCAAACCTATCCGCGCCAGACAGTCTTTGCCGGGACCGTCAACGGCAATGAATATCTGTCGGACGAGACGGGCAACCGGCGGTTTTGGCCCCTTCAGATGATCGAGGGGGCGACCGTTGATGTCGCGGCGATCGAACGTGACAGGGGGCAGCTATGGGCTGAGGCGCTGCACCTATACCGCAACGGCACGGCGTGGTGGTTTGATGAGGGCGAGTCGGCAACCCTGTCGGCACAGCAGGCTGCGGCCCGCTCGGTGGACATTGACGAGACCCGCGTCGCTGACTGGCTGCGCGGACAGGAGGGGCCTGTGACGGCTGGCGGTGTGGCCCTAGCGCTCTTTGCAGATGCGCCAGGCAACAAGTCGCTGTCGATGCGGGTGGCCCGCTATCTGCAAGGTGCGGGGTGGCGCGTGTCCAAAACGGTAAGGGGATCAAAGCACTGGGACAGGGGGCGTGGGGCGGAACCTTACGTCTCCCCGTCGTGCGGGGGGAATGTGATGCCTCTAATACCGCGCCGATAAATTGCCGTTAAATTAAAGCCCCGCTCCATTAAATTGTGGCGGGGCTTTTTCTTTGTGGGGTGTTCCATGTCAACCCCGATTGATTAGGTCAACCCCGCCTTAAAGCATTGATTTTGAAAGACGATGCGGTAAGGTTGACTAGGGTTGATCTATCTATAGAGTTATGGACAGAAAAAAGAATAAGGTGGTCTATAATTGCTATAATTTATAGAATGGTAATAGCATTATTTTTCTATGGTAGCCCTCCAAGGAAATTGCGATTAGATCAACCCTGTCAACCCTGTGCGCGCCAATGCATTGGCATCAAAAGATTTTTTCCGTGGTTGACCTGTTTTCTCAGGGGTTGACCACTTCCCCCTTGCACGCCCCGGCAATAAGTGGCAATATCGGCCGAACGCAACAGGAGACGCACCATGCAGATGCCCCGGAACAAATTTGATACGCACGCCGCCTGCGCGCGGATGGACCCAGACAGCACGCTCCATCACCGGGAGCGCTGGCCCAGCCTCGCCTTTGTCTGGGATGAGTTGGACGACCTGCGGGCCGGGGCGATCGACCCTGACGACCACGCGTCGGTCGAAAACGAACTCAAAGAGGCGTTGGACGAAATTGATGAATTCGACGCCATCACAAATCAGCGTGACGCGCTATCAATGGCGGTCAAGCTGTTGCTGGAACCGTGGCCCGACAAAGACAAAATCGAAAACATTTTGATGGGGGGAGGGGCATGATGCCCGCTCCGCGCCCCGTGGCGCCCGCACCCCGCCCCGTGGCGCCCGCTCCGCGCATCACGATGTGGCACGGTGAGGACGGGCGCTGGATGGCTCACCTCTACTGCAACGGGGTTTACAGCCATTCGATCCGTGACACACGTGAGGAAGCGCACGCCGCCTGTGTCAAATTCTGGCGCGAGCATACCAGGGAAGGAAGGAACGCGAAATGACGTTTGACCCCGTGACGCGCGCCGCGCATTACAACGATGGCCCGATTGAGGTCATCAACCTTTCGCGCCGCCTGTGCGGTCCGCTTGCGCAGATCGTGCAATACGTGATGCGCGCACCCCTGAAGGGGGCGGAGTTGCAGGACTTGCGCAAGGCCCTGTTTTGGGCGGATGACCTGATTGAGACGATGGCGCGGGAGTCGGTAAGTCTCGCCTGCATGGCCGAGCCGGACTTTACGCCAAGCGAGTTTACGAGGCAGATGACCGATGGGCGCGGTCGGATTATTCGCGCGGCATGGGCTGCCGCTTGGGCGCGTGACGTGCCAGCGATTTGGCGGTGTTTGGAGATTATGCGCGACGCCATCGTGGCGGAAATTGCGCTGATGGAGGGCGAAGCATGACCGTCCGTCCGTGGAAGCCGTCGCCCACCAAAGCGCGCAAGGCGGCAGCGGTGGAGAACGTCACCCTAGCGCAACCCGAAGCCGCGCCAACGCCTGAGCGGCAAGCCAGGGGGATGCGGCCCGGCCCCACGGTGTGGCGCGACGACTGCCAGACGCCGCTACACCGGGCGCTACGATACTGGCACATCACCGAGCGGATGTTCCAATCCGGCGAGGAGTATATCGCGCTGCGCCGTGCTGCGATGGCGGTGCGGGGGTGCGCCAGCGGTCGGGACTCGCTTGATTTCACCCGATACGGCGCAAGCGAATCCGGCCCCGAATACGCCGCCAGGATCGAGCAGCGAGACACCAAGTGCGGGCGCGTGCTAGGCCCGCTGAGGGGCGCGGCGGAGTCTTTCCTAATTGACGAGTGGCAGCCTCAGCGCGGGTTTGATCTTAAATATGTGTGGTGGCAGGATGCGCGCGCCGCCTTGGTGGTGCTAGAGGTGTTTTTCAAAGGGGCTAACGCATGACGACGACGCTTGACCGCCCGCGCGACCCGTGCAACATTGGCCTTGTCGGGTCGTCATGTGCCTGTCTCATCCTGTTGCGACTTCCGCCTCCTGCTAACGCGGGGGGCGGTTTTTTATTGCCCGGCGTAACCGCTTGACGCGCTGCGACGTTTGCGATACCGTTTGCCCAATCTCTACTTTTGCGCCCGCCGGTTAATGCCGCGCGGGTGTTTCGCGTTTAGGAGGCCCCGCCGCGTTAAGCGCTGGGGATAGCGCCAATGGCAGCACGTGGTCGCCCCGCCGGTTTTAAAATGTCCGACGAGCATCGGAGTAAAATCGCAAACTCTCAAATCCTCAATCGGTTAATCTCCCATGCTGTTGGAGATATTGAGCTTTCCGCAACGCAAGCGGCGACCGGCATTGCGTTGCTGAAGAAGGTGATGCCAGACCTGCAATCCGTTGAAATCAGCGGGACGGGCGAGGACGGCGCAATCGGGATCACGTTCAAAACGATCTATCAAAGCGAGTGACAGAACACGTTTTCAGGGTCCGCCGCTATCAGCGCGCCCTTCACGAGTCGTGGATCACGCTAAAGAAAAAGCGATTCATCGAGATTGCTCACCGACGCTGGGGAAAGGACGAAATCGCGCTTACGGTCACGCGAGACCTAGCACTGAAACGGCCAGCGTCTTACTGGCATTGCCTCCCGGAATACGCTCAAGGACGGAAAGCCCTGTGGACCGCAGTTAATCCGCACACTGGCAAGCGGCGCATTGACGAGGCTTTCCCGCCCGAAGTGGTGGAGACCCGCAACGATCAAGAGATGTTCCTGCGCTTGAAGAACGGCGCGACCTGGCAGATCGTCGGGTCGGATCGGTACGATTCTCTCGTCGGCGCTGGCGTTGCTGGCGTTGTGTTCTCGGAGTGGGCGCTCGCCAATCCGTCGTCGTGGGGTTATATTCGCCCGATGATCGAGGAAAATGGCGGGTGGGCCGCGTTTATTAGCACGCCGCGCGGTAACAACCATTGCAAGGCGATGTTTGACCACGCTCAGGGCAGCGATAAATGGTTTGCGGAAATCAGCAGCGTCACCGACACGGGCGCGGTTACCGCTGAGGCTCTAGAGGAGGCTCTTGCGGAATACCGCGCCATCTACGGCGGCGACCTTGGGCTTGCCATCTTCGAGCAAGAATATCTGTGCAGCTTCTCGGGCGCTCAAATCGGCGCTTATTGGGGTTCGGAAATGTCCCGCGCCGAGAGGGAGGACCGCATTCGAGAGGTTGAGGTAGACCACGATCACCCGGTTCATACGGCTTGGGATTTGGGCAAAAGCGCAAACAACCCGATATGGTGCTTTCAGGTCATCGGCAATCAGCTTCGCATTGTGGACTTTCACAGCCCGGACTCCGACGACTTGGCCGATTGGGTCGAGTGGCTTAATGCGCGCGGCTACAACGGGACCGACTACGTGCCGCACGATATCATGGTGACGGAGTGGGGCAGCAAGCGGACGCGATACGACACGCTCAAGTCGCTAGGCCGCAAGCCTAAGCGCGTGCCTCGTGTGAGCGTCGCTGACGGCCTGCAAGCCGGGCGGGATACGATAAACGCGGCGGTGTTCGCCTCGCGCTGCGGGACCGGCCTGGACGGGCTGAAGTCCTACAGGCGCGATTGGGACGATGAGCGAAAATGTTTCCGGGAGACGCCGGTTAAGGATTGGGCCGAACACATCGGATCGTCCTTTCGATACCTAGCGCTTTCGTGGCGTGAGGTGGTCGCGCCTAAAGAACGCGAAGTGAAAAAGACCGACCTGCAATATGCGGTTGACGATAGCGGCGTGATCCGGGCGAATATGAGCGTGCGCGAGGCCGTCGAGGCCCGCATGAAGGCGAGAAGGAGGGCCGACTGATGGACTACGACAGCGCGCCCGAAGGCAAGGGCGCAGGCCCTTCGAAAATGTCGCCTGACGACCTGCGCAAGCTTGGCAAAAAGTGGTGCGAGCGTATTCGTGCGGCTGAGAAGCGCGAGCAAGACTGGATGGACGAGGCGGAAGCCGCTGAAAAAGCTTACACCGTCGATACCTCGTCCGAATCTCGCGGCGAGATTCCCGATTTTAACATTCTCCACAGCAACGTCGAAACTATCGTTCCAGCGATCTACAACAGCACGCCATCGCCGGACATTCGCCCGCGCCACAACAACCGCGACGAGGCGGGCAAGCTGGTAAGCGACCTGCTAGAGCGTGCCATAGCGGTGCAGATTGACGACAGCCGCCTAGACGCTGAAATCGAAGCGCTGGCGCAGGATGCCTTCCTAGCCGGGCGTGGCGTCGTCAGGGTGAAATTCGACGCGAGCGAAGAGCCGCAGCCGCCAATGGAGATGATGGACCCGAACACGGGCGAAATCACCCTGATGGAGCAGCCCGCGAAGGTCGTCGGCGAGCGGGTGATGTTCGAGAATGTCTCGTGGCGCGACTTTCGGTGCGGCAACGCCAAGCGGCTGCAAGACCTCCCGTGGGTGGCGTTTCGCCATTGCCTGACGCAGGAGGAGGCGGAAAAGATTGACGCCGACCTGTTTGATCAACAGCGCGAAGGCGAGTCATATGGCGATGATGATTTCGATTTAGACGTTTGGGAAATTTGGTGCCGCGAAACGCAAAGCGTGTATTTCGTCACTGACGACGGGTCTAAGGTTCTCGGCGTGACAGGCGACCCGATGGGGCTGAGCGGGTTTTTCCCGATGGCGTTGCCGGTGCAGCCAATCCGGGCGACCGGGCGGATCATGCCGATTTGTCCATACACCGTCTATAAATCGCTCGCGCAGGAGCTTGACCAAGTCACGCGCCGCATTCGCGCGATTACATCGGGGCTGAAGGTCGTGGGCTTCGTTGCGGGGCCGACTGGCGACCTTGAGCGCTTGGCCGATCAAGAGGACAACACGCTTGTTCCGATTGCCAACCTTGAGGGGATTGCAGCGGTAGGCGGCATCGACAAGGCCATTATGTGGTGGCCGGTTCAACACGCCATCCTTGTGCTGCGTGAGCTTTACGTGGCGCGTGAACAGGTCAAGCAGGGGATCTACGAGATCACTGGGATCAGCGATATCATTCGCGGTCAGGGCGCGGCAAGCGAAACGGCCACGGCGCAAAATATCAAAACGCAATGGGGAAGCCTGCGCATTAAGAAAATGCAGCGGCTTATCGAGCGCCAGGTCCGCGACCTGTTTGTCATCACAGCCGAAATCATCGCCATGCACTTCTCAATCGAGACGCTGCAAAAGATGGCTGGCATAGAGATTCCGCCCGAGGCGCAGCGGTTGCTTCAAAAGCCGATGGACCATTATCGGATTGACGTTGAGAGCGACAGCACCGTGCGAGCGGACGCCACGTCGCAGCGGCAGGAAAAGGCGGAGTTTTTGAATGCCTCCGCGCAATACTTCGCCACGATGGCACCCATTGCGCAGTCTGCGCCTGGGGCCGTTGGTCCGATGATCGAGATATTCGCATCCTTCGCTCGCAGTTACAGCCTCGGCAAGTCGGCTGAGGATGCGATTGAGGAGATGGTGAAGGCGGCGCAAGAGACGGCCAAAAACCCGGCTCCGAATCCGCAGCAGGAAGCCGCCAAGGCCGCGATGCAGATGGAGCAGGATGCTCAGGCCAGCAAGCAAAAGCTGGAAACCGAGCGCCTGCAATTTGAGGTCGAGAAGGCCAAGCTGGACGTTCAGCTTAAGAGCGCCGACCTTGACCTGCGCCGCGACGATCAACGCCTCCGCGAGGCCGAGGCGGATTTTAACGCCGTGAAGGTCGCGGCTGAGCTTGACATGGAAGAAGATCAGCAGCGCGCTGTCAAAATTGGAGATGCCTCATGAGCGCACTTAGTGATCCGCCGAGCAACTGGAAAACCTGCACGCCAAGCGACTCCACCAATATCGCAGGGTGTCGCGGCGTGTATGTCGGCGTTGGCGGCAATGTTGCCGTAAGGTCAACCGCGACGGGCGATGTGGTGACGTTTGTTGGCGTGCCCACGGGGCAGCTTGTGATTGGCTCGTTTGATCGGGTTATGAGCACCAACACCACGGCCACGACCATGTTGCTCGGATACTGATATGCCGGTTTTCGTTTATCGCGCGGGGCGGATGGTGGACAAGGCGACGGGTGAGGCAATGACTTCGCCTGACGCGCCCCTGGCCCTGCCAGCGACGTTTGGCGACCTTCCGGGCTATGCCAGCCCGATCGACGGGCGATGGGTTGAGGGGCGGCGCGCTCGCCGGTATGACCTTGAGTCAAACGGCTGCGTTGACGCCAACGGCCTGCGCAAAGGCCCGCGCGGCTTGAAAAACGAGCGCTTTGCTAAAAAGCACGGCGCGGAGCATCTTCTTGACCGCTGACCAAGGAAACACCATGTCCGACGACCTTAGCGCGGCTGCGGAAGCACTCGCGGGCGACGCCATTCCCACCGATCAAATCGACCAAGTGGAGGAGCCGAGCGAGGACGATGCGCTTTCGGCCATCTATCAGCGTATGAACGGCGACGAGGCCGGGCCTGCGCCGGAGGTTGCCGAACCGGACGAGGCCGAGGGCGACGAGGGCGACGAGGGCGACGCCAAGGAAGGCGAGGACAAGGAGGTCACCGCCGAGGCCAAGCCCGACGAGCCTGCGGTGGAGGCCCCAAGCGGACTGCCTCGCGCCGTGCGAGAGCATTGGGCGGCGATTCCCGAGGCCGCGCGAACCGAGATTGAGCGCTCGCAGCGGGAAATGAGCGACCGGCTTGCGGATCAGGGGCGGCAAATTCAGGGCATTTCGCCCATTCGTGATTCACTTGTGCGAGCGGTCAAAGACCTGCCGAGCCTTGCGAATATGCGGCCCGAGCAGGTGGCAAGCGAAGTTTTCGAACTCGCGCAATTCAACGATGCGTTCAAGCGCGACCCTGTGGGCACGTTTGTTTCGCGGATCAATGCCCTCGGCATGGGCGCGGCGATTGGCGAGGCGCTAGGCGCTCAGCCCGCGACGCCAGAGGGCCAGCAATTCGGAACGATGCAGCGCGAGATTGCGGCGTTGAAGCGAGAGCTTCAGCAGGCCAGCGACCCGCAGCGCATTAACTCCGCCATCGAGCAACACTCGGCGCGATCCAACGCGCAAAGTGAAGTGCAGCGGTTTGCCGACAGCGCCCCGAATTGGGCAGATGTTGAGCAGATCATTCCTGGGTTTATCCCCGTGGCAAAACAGATGCTTGGCGACAGCGCCTCCGGTAAGGACGTGCTTCAAAAGGCTTACGACCTCGCAATCTATGCAAAGACTCCCGCTGTGAAAGCTGAGGCCGCCAAACCGGCCCCACCTCAGCCCGACCCCCAGCGCGCCGCGCAGGCGATGCGAGCCAAATCCGTCAATGTCAAGTCCGGCCCGACCGGCAAGGCGCGCCCTCTTTCCGAGGACGATGAACTCGCCGCAATCTTCCAGCGGGCCGCACGAAAATAAAAGGACTCTGAGAGATGGCAACGCCCTCCTCCGTGTTCACGGAAATGGTTACCTCTACCGACCGCGCTTGGTCGCAGGGTGTCACCGACAACGTGAGCAACCACAACGCCCTCCTGCGCCGCATGAAGGCGAAGGGGAATATCCGCTCCGAAGACGGCGGTTATGAGATTGTCGAACGGCTGGAATACGCCGAGAACGGCACCTATCAGCGCTTTTCGGGTTACGACGCGCTGAACACCAACGCCAGCGACGTGCTGACCACGGCGAAATACCCGTTCCAGCAGATCGCGATGCACGTCACCGCGTCGGGGCGTGAGCTTAAAATGAACGCGGGCCAGGCCGCGATGATTAAGCTCGTGAAGTCGCGCAAGAAAAACGCGATGAACACCGCCGCCAATCAGTTTTCGGTTGACCTGTATTCCGACGGCACGCTGGACAACCAGATCAGCGGGCTTGCCAACCTGATTCAGACCGACGGTCAGGGCACGGTCGGCGGCATCGCTGCTGCGACGTGGGCGTTTTGGCGGAATCAATATCGTGAGATGACCGGCACGAACCTCGCCGCGTCGCCAAGCGCTGCGAACGCGGTTTCGCTCAAGGCCGACATGAACGCGGTTTGGCTTTCGACCTGTCGCGGCGCTGACAAGACCGATCTTATCGTGACGACCCACGATATGTATTCGCTCTATGAAGCGGGCGAACAGCAGCTTCAGCGTTATGCGTCAAGCGAAATGGCGAACGCTGGATTCGAGACGCTGAAATACAAGTCCGCCGATATCGTGTTTGACGATAACACGAACTTCGGCACGACTGACGAGAAGATGTATTTCCTCAACACGGACTACCTCTATCTCTGCCAGCACAAAGAAGCGTCTTGGACGATGGACAAGGAAAAGACGCCGACCAACCAGGATGCCGTTGTCATTCCGATGTATTGGATGGGCAACCTCATCACCACCAACCGCGCACGTCAGGGCATTTTGTTCGACGCCGCC
>Ga0307981_1003363_pt1 | contig 12014 bp, 10 predicted proteins | sample OrgLakmetagen987_FD_201849 | JGI IMG/M metagenome (GOLD analysis project Ga0307981, IMG submission 201849) | Saline water microbial communities from Organic Lake, Antarctica - #987 | ecosystem: Environmental > Aquatic > Non-marine Saline and Alkaline > Saline | place: Antarctica: Organic Lake... | reverse complement strand
GGGTGCTTGTTCTTCATATTGACAACTTGTACGAAGAGAGACGCGAACTTAATAACCGCCTTATGTACGACCATTTGACACAAGCTTTCTCGCGTAGTTTCTTAGACATCCGCTTGGCAGAAGCAATCAGTTTATTGGAACGTGAAGAGCTGAAGAGCCTATCGGTTTGCGTCTTTGACGTAGATAATTTTAAAAGCATAAATGATCAATATGGTCACGCCAGCGGAGATAAGTTGTTGAAGCAGATTACACAGATTGTTAAGCAGAATATTAGAGTGTCTGATTGTATTGCCCGGCTTGGCGGAGATGAGTTTGTAATTTTGTTTGCCGAGACGGAAGATAAAAACAATGCCATAAACACTACGGAACGTATTAGAAAGATGATTAGTGAAACACTATTTAGTGCTAATGATCACCAATTTAATGCAAGTTGTTCTTTTGGCATCGTTAGCGCGATGCACGAGCAGTTAATAATCAATGATTTTGCTAATCAATTGCTTTCCTGCGCAGATGAGGCACTTTATAGTGCGAAACATAAGGGAAAAGATGCAATTGGAGAAGCTGCGTTGAGTGACTTATCTTAGCTGTATTGATTAATGTCAAAGCAGAAACTATCTCAAAGTGCCCAAGTCCGCCTAAATTCAACAGCCTGTCGCTTAGATATCATGACCGTTTTATCATTCTTTAATAAAACACAAAAGGTGCCATTTTCAAGCGCTTCAATCTTGTCGATGTAATGGGTATTAATCACCCAACTTCTACTTGCTTTGAAAAATATATTTGGCTCGAGTCTTTCCAAAATGGCGCCAATAGGCCTATATATCGCGGGTGCTGCATTTTTTAAATGCACTTTTGTGTAATTGCCTAGTGCTTCAAAAGCATATATATCGTCTACACTGACGAAGTAACACTCGTCTTTATCTTTAATGAATATTCGCTGCTCTGGGATAAGCTTCTTATGGGCGTTGATTATTTTTACTTTATCTAAAGCTTTTAAAAGACGCTCTTGTCTAACCGGTTTTAGTAAGTAGTCTAAGGCATTGTATTCAAATGATTTAATTGCATACTCGTTAAACGCGGTAACAAAAATAATATGAGGAATTTGCTGCGCCTGTTCTAATACGTCAAAACCATCACCGTCAGGTAAGTCGATATCCAATAAAATTAAATCGATACTATGTTTAGATAGCACTTCAAGCGCTTCACTGACACTTGCGGCTTCGGCAACAAGTTCTACATTATCGCACTGAGATAGCTGTTGTTTTAACTCTACACGAGCAAGGCGACTATCATCCACAATAGCAACGCGCATTTTAACGTAACGCCGTTTTTTGCATATTTTCACCAGAGCGTTTTTTACTCGACAAAAGCTCACTTGAGCAATGTTCGTAGGGTAGAACAACCACAACCTTAGCAATTTTATCATTAATACTGAATTGCAGTGAAGGCGTAAGTTCCTTGGATTTTGAGTAGAGAATAGCCAGGCGCTGCTTTATATTTTTCAAACCAATACCTGGGTTTAATTTGCTGTTATCGATAGTGTCGTTGCGCTCATTAATATAGCTATCAACTGGGTTCGTCATTTCAATGTGTAGACTCTTTTGATTCTCTTTCCACACATTTAACGACACCAAACCGCCTTGTTTTAGCTGACTTATACCGTGTTTTATAGCGTTTTCTGCACAGAGCTGTAATAGCATTCTAGGTATTAATGCATCCTCTGAGCCTGCTTGAATATTGGCCTGAAAGTTCAGGCGGTCTTCATATTGGATTTTGCATAGGGCGATGAATTCCTCTACCACTACCAGCTCTTTACCGAGAGCGATTTTACTATCTTTATGATGCTCTAAGGTATACCTCAACATATCTGCCAATTGCGCTAAAGCGTCGCGAGCTTTTTGTGGTTCTTCTAAGATGCTCGCGCGGATGTTGTTGAGGGTATTAAATAAAAAGTGAGGGTTTAATTGTTGTGATAAGGCGTCTAATCGACTGCTTGCCAATGCTTCTCGAGTGGCATAGAGCTGCCTTACTTTTATAAACAGTAGATATGCACTAGACCAGAAAACGAGCGCACTTAACATGTTGAACCAATTACCCCAAAAAATACTGTTGACCATAAAAGAAATACTGTCATTAGGGATGACTGGAATGAGACCAAAGAAACTAAATAAGAGTATTGTTGCAGCTAACATTAAGCTAGCAAAGCCGGCACCAATAAATGACTGAGCTAAAAAATAGGATATTTGCAAAAAGATTGAATGGTTAGCGATGAAGCGAGTAAATACATATCTTATAAAATATGAATACAACGCTGCAGAGCCAATTAAGCTTGTAGCAAAATAAATTTCATGTTGCCCTAAGCCTCGCCAAAAATATATGGTACCGACAATGACGGTATACACTGATATCCATGCAAAAAATTGATAGTAGTGAAGATATTTTGACTGCATTAAATACTCTGAAGAAGTACTTCGCCGGTAAGTAAATCATGCGCAGCGTTGTCAAAAGAAACGGCTTGAGCATTGAGCATAACGACCGCTCTAGAGCCATCTAGGTAAAAGCCTAAGAAAGTACTAAATCCACCTGTCATGCCATTATGCCACGCATATTTATTGCCTTTTTTGTCTTCCATAATTAACCATGCTAAGCCTTGTTCACAGCAGGGCAGTGTTTCAGCATATGTATTTAATAATAGTTGCGCAATGCTTGAATTGATTTTCGATTCAGTCATCATGTGCTGAGTGTATTTGAGCATATCGTCTAACGTTGAGACGATAGCGCCCGCACCTGATGCTGCATTAAAATCCCAAGGGTTTACAGCTTCACCAAGGGTGTTAAAACCTTTAGCCAATTCCTTACTATGCTTGCTGGGGCTGTCAGCGAGATAACTATTCGTCATACCTAAGGGCTTGAATACTTTAGCATCAAGCTCGCTTGATAAACTAGTTTGCATATTTAACGCCAGCGCCTCGCCTAATACCGCATAGCCGAAGTTGGAATATTCGTAGCTAGCCTCTTCAGCTATTGTGTCTAGTGCTGTTAAATCGCGCTGCAAGTCTTTGCGGCTAATATGAGCAAAAGGATTGTTGATGTCAGCGTTAAGGCTCAAGCTTGGTGGGTTACGCTCCAACCCACTGGTATGTGTGGCCAAATTTTGTAGGCTAATGGCTTTAGCACCTTCAAAAAATGTGTCAATCGTGCTACTCAGTTGCACTTGATTTTTAGTGATTTGCTCAGCGAGCAAGTAAGCCACAAACGTTTTGGTGATAGAACCAATTTCATATTGCGTCGTGCTTGTGTGGGAGCCTAAATGCTTAGTCTGTACTTGGCCATTTTCAATTATTGCGACGCTTGCACCATGTTCTCCAAATGAAGGTGGCTCAAAAAGTAGGTGGGCGTTTTTATCACTTACCTTAGTTAAGGTAAGTGCCATTGGCATACCTTGGATAAAGCTACCGGTATAACCACTACCATCATGTTGACCAGAAAATTTTGCATTTAGCATCGGTGAGATAAACGTGAGCTTACTATCATCAATACTTACTTCAACTACCGGGATCCCAAAGCTGTTTTGAGCCGGGCTATCGAGTGCAGCAGAGTATCCATCTTTAATAACGGCTATATGCAATACTACTGGTAAAACAGAATTAGCATTTATGATCAGGTCGCCACTGTATTTACCTTCGTATTTCATCCGCTCGAGGTCTTTTTCAGTAAGTTTTTGTAACGTAAGTGACATCGCTTTTCCTTGCGTAAAAATGCCATTAATCTTGTCACCATCTATCTGCCCCTCAAAGCTAGCTCCTAAGTCTTCATCAATAAAACTTAGGGTGTCAGCTGAAATATTAAAGCTGCTAGGCACTTTTTCAAACATTCCTTGATTAGGGCTATTGAGCGTTAAGCTCGCATTGTTATCACTAATACTAATTCCAATTGCTAAGGTCACTCCCTTTTGAACCTCAAGCTCTCCGCGCCACAGTCCGTCGAGTGAGGGTTTTTCTTCGGCACTAAGTCCTGTTACAAGTGAGAGCTGAAGGACAAACGAAACAAGAATAAAACTCAATGCCTTTTTAATAATATGCATGACGACTCCTCGGTAATTGATTCAATATTAGATTAAGAGTATGCAATTTACCTCTTAATTTATGCAACTTCATGAAAATATGACGAGCGGGAGGTGTTGATGATAAGCGGTCACTGCAAAGGAAAAGGCCGTCATTCTGATGCACAAGCCTGTCATTCCCATGCACAAGGGCGTCATTCCCATGAAGATGGGAATCTAGATTACCGCCTGCGCGGTAAAGACGGATGGGGGTGGCAATGACACAGAGCGCGTCATTCCCATGCATAAGCCCGTCATTCCCATGAAGATGGGAATCTAGATTACCGCCTGCGCGGTAATGACGAATAGGGGGCGGTAACGACGGATGGGGGCGGTAATGACGGATGGGGGGCGGTAATGACGGATGGGGGGCGGCAATGACGGATGGGGGCGGTAATGACGAATGGACGTGGTAATGATGGCCATTAATTACCTATAAATTTCAATGATATAGATAAACTTTAAAAAAATTCATAATTTATCCTAAAGATTGTGTTGGGACGGCCGATACCCATAGTTGAGACGCAATACATCTTAAATTTGTATTGCGATTATGAGGTCTCTGAGTTGGGTGTAGTGAACCCACCTTAGAAATAAAAGAAAAGTAGCCAGTGCAACGCCATGTTCAGTCGTTCACGCAACGCTGGCTTTCTGGAGGTAGTATGTCTTTATTCGTTAACACAAATGTGTCTGCACTAAACGCGCAGCGCCAATTATTTGATTCATCCAACGCCCTTACCAAATCGTTTGAGCGATTGTCTTCTGGCATGCGTATTAACAGCGCTGCTGATGATGCCGCCGGACTACAAATCTCTAACCGACTCACGTCGCAAGTAGAAGGCCTTAATCAAGGCATACGTAATGCCAACGATGCGATTTCATTAACGCAAACTGCCGAAGGCGCATTGGGCGAGACAACCAACGCTTTGCAACGAATTCGTCAGTTGGCTATTCAATCGCAAAACGGTATTAACTCTGATGATGACAGGGCTGCTTTGCAAAAAGAAGTGACCGCGCTCACACAAGAAATATCTCGGATAGCCAGTGACACTGAATTTAATAGCGTTAATTTACTTGACGGAAATTTTTCAGCCGTATTTTTAGTCGGTTCAAATGCCGGCCAAACTGTTTCAGTTAATCTTGAATCCTCTTCAGGGTTTGGCGTTACTGGCCTTGGCTTGTCAGGTTTGTCAGTATCGTCAGTAGGTGGCGCATCTGCCGCTATGGCAGCCATTGATACGGCTATTTCAACCATTGGCGGCGCTCGCGCTGACCTAGGTGCATTAGAAAACCGCTTTCAGTCTACCATTCGTAATATGAGCAACGTATCAGAAAATATAAGTGCTGCACGCTCTCGTATTACCGATACCGATTTTGCTGCAGAGACCGCAAATTTAACGCGAAATCAAATTATGCAACAAGCGTCAATTACCGTATTAAGCCAAGCATCACAACGTCCACAATTGGCGTTGTCGCTGCTAAGTTAATATCGGGTACAAAAGGATTAACGATTGCGTTGAACGGGCGGTTCACCAGTAACTCTAGGTGCAACCGCTCTTCCTTTAACAGAGTAGGAGAACATTATGGATAATATTAATTCGCAAATTGGTCAAAATATTGCAAGGGAAAGTGCAAGCATGATTAACGAGAAATCGTTTAATGCAAATAATCTAGTTGGTATGGCGACGGGTGCTAGTGCGTTTACGCGAAGCGAAAACCCGGCGATTACCCAACAAGTAAAAAATGCCGAAAAGGTCATGACTAAACTGTCTGAGCAAGAACTCAATGAGCAACAAAAAAAGCTTAAAGTTGCTGAGTCTCAGGCCGATACAAGCGTAAGAGAGGAAAGCGTAGATTTACGCACAGCCCTTGGCGACGTGAGTGATTTTATGGCGGCGAGCGGCACTGCACTATCGTTCAGTGTTGATGAGCAGTCTAATAGACAGGTAGTGACTGTTTCTGACGCGGCAAACGGCGATGTAATAAGGCAAATACCTTCCGAAGAGGTACTAAGTTTTGCCGCACGCATTAGAGAACTAGAGTCTGACTTGGGCAATCGCGTTGGCGTATTGTTAGATAAGCAGGCTTAACATGAGGTGATTTATGAGTATTCAGTCTTTGGGTGTAGGTTCAGGTTTAGATCTTGAGTCTTTAGTTTCGCAATTGCTTGCCGCAGAGCGAAATCCAAAAATTCAAAGATTTGATGCTCGTGAGACACTCCTCGACAGCGAAATATCTGCCGTTGGTAAGGTTAAATCAAAGCTATCAGAATTTGAAGATGCGATTAAAGCGCTTCAAGATAGCGATAACCTCAGCGGCAGAGACCCCGTTATAGAAAACCCTTCTGAATCAAACGAACCATTCTCCGCTTCGCCGTCAAACTCGGCACTTACCGGCAGTTATGAGATTGCGATTGAACGCATGGCAAGTGGCAGTCGAATTGAGACTGCGAGCGCTGCTGATGGCGGTTTTGCGACACCGGATGATGTGGTGTTGACCTCCGGCACAGCCGATATAACATTTAAAATCGGTAATACCGGTGATGAGTTCACTGTTTCCGTAACCGCTGGTATGACACTTACAGAGTTGCGTGAGCTGATTAACGACGATGAAAATAATTTTGGCGTGAGCGCAAATATTATCAACACCGGTACTGCAGACGGTGGAGCAAAGCTTGTATTTACCTCCGATGTAACCGGCGATGGTAACGATTTGAGTATTGTAAATAACAATGATGCTGCCGAGCTAAACCGAGTAACAACCACCAACTCAACTGAAACCGCAGTGCCACCTGCAGATCCATTGATACCAGCTACTTATCTTAGCCCAGTTAGATCTGCACAAAATGCCATTGCCACTGTTGATGGTATTGAAGTACAAAGCGACACGAATAAATTTGAAAATACCATACAAAGCGTTCGTTTTGATGCCAAAGAGCTTTCCGACCGAGATGTAAATGGTGATGCCATTACTTCACGTTTAAACATCGGTTTTGATGTCGAAAACCTCGAAGAAAACATTCGCTCATTTGTTGACGTTTATAATAGCTTAATTGATGAGTTGAATACTTTAACTAGCTATGGGGCTACTGACGCTGATAGAGATGGTGCTTTAGCAGGTGATAGCACGGTTCGAGGGATTCGGGCTGGTTTGTCCAATGTATTAGGCGCTAATGTCCAAGATTCATTAATTGGCAGCTTATTTGCTTTAGGCATTGAGTTTACCAGTGACGGCAAGCTTGAAATAGGCAGTACTGACTTTGGTTTAGGTTCAGGTAGCGAGCGTTTAGAGACGGCGTTAAGCGATAATTTTGACGACGTTGCCTCGTTGTTTACCAGCGAAAACGGTATTGCGACCCGACTGCTTGCCTTTACGGAAGAATTCACTAGTTCCTCAGGCATATTATCGTCGCGTGAATCGGTAATTGAAGAGCAACAACGTTCATTAGAGAGTGAAAGAGAACGATTTGATTTGCGTATGGAAGGCGTTGAGTCGACCTTACGCGCTAGATATTTAAGTTTAGACCAAACCGTTGCGTCATTACGACAAACAGGCAACGCACTATTTGCTGCATTAGGATCATAATATGTCATTTAAAGCGATTAATGCTTATCAAAAAGGTACATTAAAACAAGATTTGTCGAATGCCGACCCTCATAAGATCACATTGATGTTGATGCAGGGTGCGCTTGATAAACTCGCGTATGCAAAAGGCTGCATAGAGCGAAGCGATTTGAAAGGTCGAGCAGAGCATGTCTCAAAAGCCACTGCCATCTTTTTAAACTTGCGCGATACACTTGATATAGAAGTAGGGGGTGAGTTTGCTCAAAACTTATATGCGCTTTACAACTACATGATTGACAAGTTGGTATCGATTAACTCGGATAACGGAGTTGCCGTTATTGACGAGATTTCTGGTTTATTTTTACCGATAAAAAATACCTGGGCACAAATCCCAGAGTCAGCTAAACAAGAAGCTTACGCGCGAGCTAGTGCGTGAGTCAAAGCCTCTGCTTTTCGCACCAATATACACCCACCAAGCTAGAAAAAATTAATCTAGCATTGGAAGTGCTGCTGGCAGAAGAAGAGCCCGATGAATCACAATTGATGATATTGATTGGCCAACGTGAAAAGTTGGTCAACTTATTGCTTAACACCTTACAAGAACAGCAAAAATGCTGTTTTGCTGAAGCGGAACTTAAGGTAAATGAACAACTTGTTCATATTGTCTCAGAGCGCACGCAGCAGGTGAAGGTAGCATTAGCAGGTTACGCTAGGGCTTCCAAGGCGATTAAACAATATCATCAAGTGTGACTAATGCTAAATGACATAAGACTTCATCTACACCCAAACGAAGAAATACAAATTGCACTAGAGAAAGAGCAAGCCGACAAGCTACAGCAGCAGTTTATTGCTAATCAGGCTGCATTCTCCCAGCACATCCCGAATATTGCCGCGAATATACAAAACCACGTCTCTACTCAGCTCAGTATCTTTGTCGACAGCAAAGGGCAGATGAACATTATTGATATTGCTTCGGGCAATACCTTTTATGGTTTTGATGTTGACCACGAGATTGATAAGCAAGTAGAGAATTGGCCAGCGCACAGTGTTGTGCTGGATTTAAAAAAGCTTGGCAGTCAAAAAACTGTCGGTGCTAAGTCGTGTTTTGATGACTTTGTTGATTATACCCAAGCGCTTGAAAAGGCAAGCCGCCGTAACCCTGCTGACACTTTAGTAATTATGGGACTGGGTAAAGGCCGTCACATCAATACATTGATAGACAGTAGCGCTGCACAAAATATTATAATTTATGAGCCTAATTGGGAATTATTTTACTGTTCTTTGTACTGTAGCGATTGGCATCAAATATTAGCCAAAGCCGCGATTGCTGGAAAACGCTTATTTTTGCAACTCGGTAACGATGCTTCCAAACTTTATGAAGATTTAAATGAGCTCAAATCCGCTTTTGAGGTTCGCCATTTATGGTTTTATAAACATTATAACCACGACAGTTTCGACGCTATTTTTAGTAGCCTTAGACAAGGTGAATATTACCTCTTGGAGTCACCTGTACTTATTACAGAAAATACTGACTTTAAAGACTACATTTTACCGTGGACTGCTTCTTTTGATGTATCACAATGGCATGCGATTGACCCAAATAACGAATTGCTGCGTGATAATTTAGTCGCATTTAAGCACTACTTTCCAGCATTACACCTACAGTTTTCAGATTATGAATACCAACAGTGGCAAGCAATTATGCATCGCCAAAGTGGCGAGGTGAATCTATTTCATCGAAACAGTGCCACCCTTTTAAATGTGGAAAAAGCAAGACAAACAGGTGAGGCCTTAGCGAGTCATTTCCAACGTTACCCGAACCGCGATGGGCTGATATTTGGCTATGAACAAGATAAGTTAAAATATTATTTGCACAATACCTTTGTTCGTCGTACAGCAACTATTTTAAGAGCGCAAAATGATGAAATAGGTGAGTTGCCCGAGAACATTAAAGCCTTAATATTTTTTGGTATCGACTCTGGTTACACTATTGAGGCGCTGATACAGTCAAACAGTATAGATTGTTTAATATTATGTGAACCCAATCCTGATTTTTTTTACTCCACTCTTTTTGCTATTAACTGGGCCGACATATTAAAGTGCGTTGACCAAGCGCAGCAGCGCATCTATATCAATATTGGCGAAGCTGGGTCACACTTATTTAGCGACCTTAATCGTCAGTTTGTTAATATTGGCCCGCATGTCCTTAACGAGACTTACTTTGTTCAAGGTTATCAAAACAAATTACTTAGCCGAGCGATAAAGGATTTACGTGATCAGCTTAAAGTGACATTCACGCTCGGTGAAAACCTTGATCATGCACTATATGGTATTGAGCATACCAAATATGGCTTGGCTAACGGTGTGCCGGTAATGGCGGCAAAAGCACCAAGTCTGCTACCAAAATCTTTACTAGAGTTACCCGTTTTTATTGTAGGTAATGGCCCATCTTTAGATGAAAGCATTAAGCTGGTATTAGAAAATCGCGAAAAAATCATCGTGATCAGTTGTGGTACAGCTTTACAAGCCCTTTATCGATATGGAATAACGCCAGATTTTCACGCTGAGGTTGAGCAAAATAGAGCCACTTTTGATTGGGCATCTCGGGTGAATGCGCCTGACTTCCTCAAATCGATTACCTTAATCTCAGTCAATGGCATTCACCCCGACACCAGTGCATTGTATAAAGACACCTTGGTCGCTTTTAAAACGGGTGAAGCTTCATCCATATCTGCCATGGCAATGCTAGGCGAAAAACGCTTCTCACAGTTAAGCCAATCTTTTCCTACGGTATCTAATTTAGCATTGGACTTTTTTACCACCCTTGGCTTTAAGCAAATATACCTGCTTGGTGTCGATTTAGGTTTTGTTGATTATGATAATCATCACAGCAAAAATTCAGGGTATTTTGAAAACGGAAAACCGATTTACGATTATCAAAAAAACTTAGCGAAAAGCATGCCTATTCGAGGTAATTTTAGAGAGCAGGTATTCACAAAAGCTGAATTTAATTTGTCTCGTACTATGATGGAGCAGCTTTTAACTCATTATCAAATTGATGTGTTTAACCTTTCAGATGGTGCATATATTCAAGGGGCAGCGCCGCTAACACCAGAACAAGTCTTAATTGTAAACGATACGATTAATAGCGTAGACATGCATGCCGCATTGCGCAAAGCCTTTATCGATATTGAAGGCGATATTCGCGGAATGTATAAAAGTGCCTACTCTAGTCGTTTGCTCAACGAGCAGGTTGCGGTGTTAATGGCGTTCACAGAGTGGGACTTAACTAGTACTGCACAAGTCAACGACTTGGTTTTGCAGCAAAGGGAATTTTTGAATGACAAACTGTACGAGGGGAAGTCGCTGTTTGGTTACTATTTTTATGGCAGCCTCAATTATATGTGTGCAGCGCTAACAAAAGCAGCAATGGCCTCTGATGAACAGCAGGTAGTGGCAAACGCGAGTAAAATATTACAATATTGGCGCCGTCTGTTAGAAGATTTTAGTGCAATAGTGTCAAATGGTAACTATGTATTTGATAGTGCCACCGCCTTTGTGCAAAAACGAGAAGCCTTAAATTTAGCAAGAATGCCATCTATACGAGATATCCAGCTATGCGTATTTAATCCCCAAGCAAGGGCGTATTTTGCCACTTTCGTAGATTCAGAGATTAGCGTGGTCGCCAATTTGCCACATGACAATAAAGATACCTTGGTATTTGTTTGTAGTGAAGCTGATACAAAATTGATTATGGCAAACGCTGAAAAGTTGAGAGCTAAGCAAAATGTACTGCTGATGTATCATGATATTAAGCAGCTCCCACAAGATTTTATACGTTATATAGAAGACCATCCCAATCTCTGTTTATGCTACATACCCGCTTTTGCGCTAGGCTCAGACGCTGCTTTGTATCTTGAGGGAGAGCGCCCAATCAGCTCTGCTTTGGAGGTTTTTCACTTTGCCAAAGCGCGATTACTAGATGCTTCACGTTATTCGTGGATTATTTTTAAACCACAATTTTGTGAAACTGGCTTAAATCGTGCTTTAGAACTTCATCAAGATGAATATACGTCAAATGCCACGCAGTTTATTGAGCAAAATATGCAATATGCGATGCATCAATCGCCAGCATATTCGTTTAAACACTATATTGGTATTACTGACACAAACGACAATGATTTAAGCATCACCGATAGCCTTGGCAATAGGGGGTTATTAATCCAACGTCCGCTGCAAGCTTATGAGTTACTCGGTGAATGGAAAAGTCGTGAAGAACTAGTAGAAATACTTCAACAGTTACAGGAGCACACGCTACGTGTTTGATAATAAGAGTATCTTAATTACC
>Ga0307981_1003361_pt1 | contig 12015 bp, 9 predicted proteins | sample OrgLakmetagen987_FD_201849 | JGI IMG/M metagenome (GOLD analysis project Ga0307981, IMG submission 201849) | Saline water microbial communities from Organic Lake, Antarctica - #987 | ecosystem: Environmental > Aquatic > Non-marine Saline and Alkaline > Saline | place: Antarctica: Organic Lake... | reverse complement strand
TGATTGTAAAGATTTGAAGGTAAGAACTGATGGATGCGATAGCTCTGGAAAGTCTGTGACTTTCGCCACCATAGATGGGGAGACCGTGCTCTTCTCATTCTCTGGTAAAGCAGTAACGATGACTATCGATGCCGCTCCCGTACTTTCTGATGTCTGGGATGTTTACGTTGAATCAGATGGCACCATGATTGTCGTTGGAGAAATCGACCTCAATCGAAGGGTCCAAATTGACATCATGCCTGCAACGAGTGAATGTACTTTGCTTTCTCAAGCTAAGCAGGTTCAAGCTCTTCTACTATTTGCCATCAAACACATTTTTGCAGAAGCACAATGCGACAATGATTTTTGCTCTTCAGTGCATAAATTGATTTGGTATCCTAAGGAATTTCGTCTTGATGTGACGTTGGCTGGGATCGGGTCGAATGATATCATACGCATCGGGATATCCTCTTCTTTGGTCGCACAAGGGCTAATTTCGTCTCTTTATGCTCAAGCCGTCGCCGCGCAAGTAGCGCTTTGTTTTGGACCTGAGGGAAGATTTCCGGATGTTGTACACAACGACATTTTGTGTCGCCAGGCACGTTCACCTCTGTGTACTTCGTGTGACAAATTTACCTCGCCGTCGAATGAAGAGGAATTTTTGTGTATTGAATGCGAAGATTCCTACGAAATTACTAGCAAAGTGCCCACTTGTTGGCATTGCGAGGATTGTGACTACGCTATTTGTAACGACTGTTGGCCTGTTCAGGATTCTTGTTCAAGAATTGTCTTCGATTCTCGTTTTATGTCACATCAAGCCTACTTGGAGGGACGTGCTTTCATCGATAGCTTTCAGTCCCTTATTTTGGAAGCCAGAGAAGTGCTATCCTTTGGAGATCCTAATGCTTGGTTTGCCCCTACAATTAGAGCTTTACGCCTCATATGTACACTCCAAGATGCAGAAATCAATGACGCTTTTGTTGACATGTTGCCTCCATTTGCTACTGCCTACGATGGCGTGCTTCGCCTACACGGCAATACCAAACTGCTTGAGGCACCATCTGTACCCCAAGCTGTCATCGAATCTCTGCACGACTGTGGTGGTGCTGGCGCTATCAGATTTTTGTCGACGTCATTATCAAGTGAGAGCAGCCAAACGGGATCCATTGAGCAACTTCGTGGCCGACCCGAAAGTATGATATGGATTAGTGCCATGAGCCGAATTCTGGAAATATGCGAGAAACCACCTGATCAAGGATTGCATTGCGAAATAGAGTCCCCCCATGTACATACAGGTGAGTGGCGGGGCGCCGAAATGGCACAGTGGTGCTCGCTCGCAGACCACCCAGAAGGTATTTTTCTGTGCACACACGAGGGCGGAGTCCTTGCCAAACCACACTGGAGCTGCTGTGGCCTAACAGACTTGCATGCGCCGTGCTCTCAAGATATCGAAAGCGACAGCGCGAATGCCAGTGCTGCTCAAGAGTTGCCCGTTGGTCTTCTTGGGTTGAATGGTTTTGTGCATCCCGGATGTGCTGCCTTGCGACCCGACGCTCAGGGGCCATATACTTGCGAGCGGTGCGAGGGTAGTTTTCAGAAATGCTACGGAGCTTATGGAGTACGGACGCGCGACGGTACTTGGCGGCACGCCCGCATCAATGAACCTGCAAACCTAGATGAATATCCTGAATCACCGAACCTCCAATGGTGCTCACAGCGCTGTGAAGACGGCACTCGCATGAGTCTCGATGAAGTGCCACCGGACACTTTTGGAAGCGCTGCGTCGAGCGGTGGCGACGTATTTCCTCTTTCATCATCCAACAGTGATGGCGCAAAAACGAACAGCAGAAGCCAGTACGCACCTGTTACTGAGCGCGTGAACGACGAGGGTGCACCAATGGCCATGTCTTCAACGCTGTCAACAACCAAATACTATTGTGGGCGCAAGCTTGGCGTGAATCGTATCCCTGGGTCGGACGGCCACTGTGGCCCGAACAACGGCCCGCAGTGCCCGTCATGCCAACGCTGGGCGCCCCCTAATTCATCACACGGAGCTGGAAGTCCGCGCTGGAGCCGTTACCAGCTTCGCTGCGAAGTGGTTCCCATGTGCGGTCTCCCTGTTTATCGCAGCCCTGAGTTAACCTTAGATGAAATGGAACTTTGCAGCAGCAGCAGCAGCAGCACCAGTAGCACCAGTAGCACCAGTAGCAGCAGCAGCAGCAGCAGTGCTCCCAATTTGTGTGCACACCTCCCATGGGGCGTCTTTCCTTTGGATACGCTCGAAGCCGTGCTCGTTTACAAGTCTGGTGGTGGATGGTTGAAATTGCACCCTCACGCGGTGGACCGCCTTCGAGAATTGAAACCGTTGAAATCTACACCAAACGCTCATGTGACCCCAATCGTGCCCTCGCATGACAACAGAAATGATTCTGGAGATGGTTCTGCATGGTGGGTTCCGCTGATGTACCAGGGTCGGTCCGCGTTTGTCCGTTTGGCAGGCCCCGCTGCTGTCGTGTCTGCTGCAGCAGCGCCATCTAGTAGTATGGCTAACCCATTCGTGAACGTGGACGGTGCACCGTTGCGTGGGAGTCCTTTAGTAGGAGGGTTCAGCTGTGGGCGACCCTTAGCTGCAGCTGCAACCAAAGCAATTCCAATGAAGAAACGCGGAGGTCAAAGCACAAGCGAATCCAGCCGCAGCCGCAGCCAGAGCAGCAACAGTGCAGTCGTGCCAGCCGGCCCCTCGACGATTATGGCAGCAATGATGAGCGCAGAGACGAGTGAAGAAGACGACGAAGAATCAAAAGAAGAAGTAAGAGCCGCCGAGCATGGGTCCAAGAGCACTGCCTGCTGCAAACCGGGTGGCCAATGCATTAGCTGTATTACTTACCGCCCTCCGCAGAACCGCGCAGGGCTCATCGTTTACCCAGGTTGCGATTATGTTGTATTGTTGACTTTCAATCCACGTGTATGACTTTCTTTTGGCGTACAATGCAGGTCCATCCGCTGATTCACAAGATTCTACTTGGGGAAGCGGAAGCTGGAGGGGTGGTTCTCCGTTCGGTGGCTTCTTCTCGCGAACAAATCGTGTTGCTTCCGAAACGCCGCCCGCTGCACCACCTTCCAGGGTGCATTGTGGACGCTTGCTGCCGCCCTCGTCTTTTGATGAAGTTGAGCCCATCGTTCCAACAACGGCAGCAGGACCTCATGGGGCAGGATCTTCTTCTCCAAAAGCCGTCTATCGTTCTCCGTCTTCAATCCATGATAATCCGAGGCCCACGCCATGGATGCGTTGCTTGCCATCGAGAAGTACTCGTCGCGGTAACAGCAATGGCAGTGAAGCCAACGATAGTTCATCGGGGTCTGCAGCAGCGCAACCAACTCCCCTGGGCATGTGCTTGGACTGTGCGGCGGTGAGCGTCGTGCGCCGGGCTAAAACTGCTGCTGCTGCTCGTGCAACTGGTAGCAGTGCTGCTAATACAGTTCACTCCGCCACGACCACACTGGAAATGTGCCCGAACGGTCATGTGCTGACGCTTCATGTTATTCCCCGACCAAACTTTACGTGCGACGGCTGCGATGATGACCTGCGGGTTGGGGAACATGTATTCGCGTGCCGCCGTTGCGACTACGACCTCTGCAGAGAATGCGTGGCCATAGCAGAATCAGAATCGCAGCCCAACACAGAAGGCAGAAGCTTACTCAGTGGCAATGGCGTAGATGAAGAAGTATTCCCAACCAGTTGGCTTGTCCGTCGTTCTGCTGGTTCTGCCGCGCCTTCATCGTCATCATTATCAACATCATCATCTGAATCATCATCATCATCATCATCATCATCATCGTCGTCGTCGTCGTCATATTCTTCACTCTCCGCGACTATTGCTGCAGTGTCAGCTGCCGAGGCTATACCTGCACTAGGATCATCATCGCTACCACCTCTGCCACTTGCTGCTACAGTTCAAGCTGACCTAGTAGTCTACGAAGGGCCAGCAACGAGTACTGCGCGCCTTGGCACTTTGAACTTGCCGCCCGGCGCTGCCGTGGCAGTGGTGGCTACAGCTGCACAAACTCCAGGTGGTTGGGCTAAACTGCACCCTACTGCCGCAGCCAAGCTTGACGCAGCATCTTCTACTGGTGATAGCACGAGTGGTCGTGGTGAAATGGTTGGGCTTGTTAAAGAATGTCCTTCGATTGCTGCATCGTCATCATCATCATCATCATCATCAACTTCATCATCGCTAGACCTTCGCCATCGAGGCTGGATCTGCCGCCGCTGGTATCCATCTGATTCGGGAGCAGCGTCTGAATCATCTTCTGGCAGAGGAATCAATGAGGACGAGGACGATGACGACACCATGGATTCTAACGATGCCGAAGGTTTTGAGTTGTTTTTGGATTCGGAAGTCGAGCCATCTCCTGAGGCAGCTCCTGTGTATGAAACAAACGATGGTAGTTCTGCAGCTACAGCAGCGGCTGCGGCAGAATTGGCATCAACGCCAGCGCTTGAGGAAGCTGTCAAAGTGAGTACCGTTTACCTTTAGGTGTGCCTTGGTGTCATAATCTGACTGTGTATTCCCACTTTTGTTGTTGCTTTTTGAAGATGCAAGAGTGTTATTTCGGGTTTATTCCCGTTGTCAGACCAACACTCATGCACATGTTTTTCTTTTCCGTAGCAAATATACACACAACGATATCTACGTACTGTTTGGCCCGCCCGCTTTATGTTTTACATGTGTTTGCTCTCAGGCTGGTGACGCAGAGCGTTACCCTATTCTTGCAGGCCAACTCCCCTTGGAACGCCGCCTCGAAGTGCTCCGCGATCACACTAATGGCAATGCGCGCAGCCCGACGGATGGTCCCGCAGCGCTCGCGTGTAGTGCAGCGCTCGAGAGGTCGATAAGGGCTGCACCTCCGATACCTCTCGAAGTCAGGTACGCGCCTGCCTTGAACATGTGTGCCGCCAATTCGAATGCGACGATCCCTGGCACGTTTACGGTGAGCACAGAAAGCTCAACAACTGCTGCTGGCACCTCATCCGCTGGTGCTAGTGCTACTTCTGATGCTCACCACAACGCTGTAGTGGCGGCCCTCGGGCCAAAGCTGGCTGCGCAACAAGTATTATGGGCTTTGCGCACTTCAACGTCGAAAAAGGCGAGTCCTCACGCGGTCTCACCTCCTGGCGTGGTTTCCATAGCGCTTGCTCCAACGCCGAGGTCTCAGACCAGCAGCATCAGCATCGGAAACCGCGACGACAAGCAACAACAACTGCAAATACTCGCCCAACTCAAGTGGAGCCTCGACCCGACCATAACCCTTGCACCTCCGAGTGTGTTGCTACCGAGCCTCGGTGGAGCGAACAATAGCGCGCCTGGCGGTGGCTCGACTCCTACCAGGAGAAGGAACATCCAAGAGTTCATGAGCCACGGCAGCCACGGCAGCCACCGCAATCGTGGTGGGTTCGAACGCCGTGTGAAACAAGGCAATCGCTTGTGCGTCCTCGGAAATCGGCTCACGCGCGAGGACGCCAGGAGTCTCGCAAGAGGCACCCTACTTTGGTTTGACCCCGTTTCGGGAGGCAAATACAACCAATGCGTGCTGGACACCACTGTTTTTTACGCCCAATACGATGCGGAGTCCATCTTTACACCATACCAAGTCCAGTGGCCTGACGGGACGATGAAAATGGTAAGAACAATGTTCGCTTCGCCTTTACTACAGTATGTCAGTTTTTGTCGAAGCATTTGAAATAGGCACACACATTTCAGCAAATTGTAAAATTCTGTGAACATTGCCGTCATCGTATAGTGGTCACCTCATGTAAACATGGTTATGCTCAGGTGAATTGGCAAGATCTGCAGTTTTACGAACATGCGCCAGTTTCTGGAGGGGAGCAACAGGCTTCAAGCGGTAGTGGCGCCATAAACGTGAGTTCGATTGGCGAGGAAGGCCAGGAGCACTTCTTGCATCCTGGAGGCCACCGCCTGGTGTTCGTGCCCTCTGGCCCGGGCGAAAACTGGTTCTGCGATCGTTGCTCGTTCGAAAATGACCCTTCCAATGCCAACGTACCCAGGTACCGATGCCACGCGTGCGACTTTGACCTTTGCCAGCGCTGCTGGAACCGCACTCCAGAGCCACGTAATGCTAGTGAAATTGTCGCGAGGGCCTCCGGACGTAGCAATCAAGGAGACAGTAGTCAGCGAGAACCTGAGCCGCCGCTGCTACATGTCGCCTTATTCTTGAATTACGGCGTAACAGGAGATGACGGCCTTCATCTGGTCAAGGTGCCCTCCAAGCTTCCCGGTGGACACACATTCGCTCGCAGCGACAGCAATAGCATGAGCAGAAGCAGCAGCAGCAACACTCTCTGTAGTAGCAGCGGCGAGCCGCACGACGAGTTGCACCTTTCGGAGCTCGTTCTGGGAACGTTGGGCCACTGGCAATGCCTTGATTGTTCCGCCCGCAACGCACTCAGTGCGAAAGTTTGCGGGGGTTGCTACAGCTTTAATGAACCAGAAGGTGCTGCCGCGGATTCTGCCCAAGCTACGATGGCGGCAGGTTCGGCCTTGAATTCTCCAGGAGGTCTTAGCCGCGAAAGCAGTGAAGACAGTGGTGGCGGCGACGGCGGAAATGATGAACATTCGTCTTCCGTGCTCACAGTAACGCTCTCAGAGCGCAATGCAGTCGTTTTGTCGTCCACGTGGCGCCTGCGCTTGAAGTCCGGCAAACCAGGTGCTTTTGAACCCACTTACTTCAGCTGCTGGGTCAACGGAGTGAAAGTGGGCGTGGTGTGCGTGCCGTCGGAACCGAGCGACAACGACGGCACTGAGAGCGCAGGCGACGGGCATTTCAATGTGGAACGCTCATTTCGGCACCCAAGTGGAGTGAGCCAAGGCCTTTCTGATACCCTCGAAGTAACGCTTGAGCTTCAAAGAGTGTATGGTTTCCACCCACATGCGTGCGACTTACAAAGCGGCACGGTCTCACTGTTCGGGTCCAGTGACGCCACTGCATCCTCCTCATCGTCGTCGCCATCGTCGAGTGCGATGGACTTGGTTGTCGATCCTCATGAAGTATCTGCCCAAAGGTCGATCGAAGCTTTTGAGCGACTGTTAGAAAACGGCGCTGCGACTCGAGCTGCTCAAGCGACTCGCCTCCTTTCGGATGACCCACTAGGTTCCATGCTCGCCGACGCAGGCGCTGGCTTGGTGCACCTAGAGGTGACAATTATCACCTAAAGACGGTTGAATTTCTTCGCTGCAGTGCTTTCTTATCCTTGCATGATTTGCAAGCTTGTGTTTTTTCCATTTCACCTTATTCGCCTCGTTTCTTTTCTATACCTTGACGGACGCACATGCAAAACTTGCACGAATGCAGGTGTGTGGGCTTCCCCTCTTCTCGTGGCCTCCGAGTGGTGCTGTTCTCATGCCAAATGCTGCACGAGCTCGCACCTGCCTCGCGAAAGGTTGTCTTGGGTCTTCCATAGCATTTGTTGTCCTCGCAGATGTACCTGTTCTTCCTGACGATGATGTTGCTGGCGACAACTCTAACAGCAGTAGCAGCAGCAGTAGCAGCAGCAGCAGCAGCAGTAGCAGTAGCAGTAGCAGCAGTAAGGCTATGACAGATTCGTCCGTCAACGAATGGGTTTGCAGTGCTTGTAGTTTCATCAACAACGAGCCTAGGAACCTTTGCAGCATCTGTGAAACGTCTCGGTCGAGCATCAGCGCCGGTGCTATTCACATTACAGGAGAAGCCAGCGCAGAATTGCGGATGCAGCGAGCTCGGGCCATTCTCACAGACCTTGCAGGCATTTACGTGCGCCTGCCTGATCGCATCGTTCACGGTGCCGCACTCTTTCACCGCCTTCCAGCGGATACGCCAGTAGCTACAGCAGCCAAGCCCAAACCAGGGACCTTCCAGGAAGGAGACCGCGTGCGAATGACAGTGGATTGCTCGGACGCTGTCTGGAGAGGCTGCCCAGGCAGCCGGTTGAGTTTCAGTGTGGGCTACACGGTACTGTGGTTGCACGATGAACATTTTCTTGGTTTCTTTTGTTGAGCCGCAATCATTTTTGCTTGGTTATTCGTAAACCCTTCAGTCCATGAGAGTTCTATTTCTTGATTCAATGAGTTCGTGATACCTGTACTGTCTGTTTTTTTTGTTTCTCTCACTTGTTTTTGGCAGGTCGAAGTTCGAGAAGTGCGTGGCGCTTTCTTCAATTCATATGATTTTGTTTCTCTTTGGGCGCCGATTTCGGCCGCAGGACGTATCGACTCGACAGGTCGCTCCACTGGCATTCGCAGCAAAGGCAGCAGTGGTGGCCCAAATACTAGTGGTGCCTTCTACCTGTACCGCAGTAATGATGGCCTCGGCAAATGGATCGTTACAGACCGCGAAAGTGACTTCGTCTGCAACAAAGGGTGTGAAAATAGATTTTGTTGTTTTCTAAATTGTGAATAGTTGAATCAAGTAATAAATGGCGCGTTAAAACATTTGAATACCTGCTGCTTATCATCCTATCACCTCGCACTTGTTATCAACTCTATGAACAGGCTCATTCGCCTCTCAGAGAGCCAGGGTGCGCCTGCGCTGCCTCTTGACTTTCCAGAGCACTCGCTTACTGCATCACAAAACGACCATCGCAATGCACCGAGCTACGTTAGTTCTGCGCTTCCCTCAAGAAGCATCACTAGCGATGTAGACCGTCGATGCTTCACCAATAACTCAACTGCATTCTCAGCGACCGAAGTTCGCGCGTTTTACCCTCACACGGACTTCCCCGTGGCAGTGCAGCGGGTTAGCGGTACAATAACTCCTCAAATTGCCGTGCTGAGCAGCAGCAGCAGCATTGGTCATGGAGTCTCTGCAAACGAGCCCATCAGCATTGAAGGTCACACCAAGGCAACCTCCCACTGGTTTTGTGCGCCCTGCGGCGGAAACGCTTCTCCCTCAGCGTTTGGGCATTGTTTGCACTGTGGACTGCCGCGCAGAAGTTCAGAAGGCAACTTCAGCAGCAGCATTGTCAATTCCCTTGATGACTCAACAACAGCAGCGACGTCATCATTGGTGGAATTATTGCCAGAGGCCGACCTCTCTGCGGAGGTAAGGATAGAGTGTCATTGAATAGCCCCCACTCCCCCTCTCCCCACTTAGGATCTGAATGTGATGCTGCGAATGCCAGCTTTCTTCTTTTTGCATTGTACCCGCAGCCCACAAATTTTACAACTTCATTTCTCCAGAACACTTGCTGACAGAATCCAGTTCCTTATATATGCTCGAAATTTGTCCTGCACTTCGCTGCCTCATAATAATTGAGTTAACTTTGTCTATGAGTGCAATAGTATAACATTGTACATTCTTGGCGCTATTTCAGGTAAAGGAGCAGTATCGAGCCGTGGGGCGCCTTCTTGGCGCTTGTTTATGGCATGGCAAACCGCTTGGCGTTACTTTTGCAACGGCTTTCTGCCGCCAAGTGCTCGCAGCTGCGGCCTCCGTCGAACTCGTAGTCAAAACTGTCAAAGAAGGTGGTTCTTCCCAGGATAGTGACGACGACATCGGTGATGATGGCACAGAGGATGAAGATGACGAAGACGAAGATGCAGGCATTGATGACAGCAGCAGTGAGCTAGGCCAGTTTCCAGCGTCCTTGGGTGGCGGTTGCTTGGGTTATGGCGCGGCGTGGCGTGTAACGCGGAAGCTTCCAGGGCCTGCAACCACACACCCTGCTACCGCAGCGACCGTAGCTGCTGGGAGACGCAATGGAAATTACGCTTCAAATCTAGCGCCCACTCCTCAAGGAGAGCCAACAGCAGGAGAAGAAGCAACGGCGCTGGGTATGAATACCAGCCACACTGAAGAGTTGAGTGACAGCAGCGAAAGCAGCGGAACGAGTAGACTCGCAACTGCTACTAGTACTGTTGACGACACCCTTCCTTCTTCATCACCGTGGGTGCTAATTGGTGGTGCCAAAGAAGCATGCCCAGAGGGAGAGTGCGTGCTCCCCGCCACGATGCTGCAGTGCTTAGGCGTGCAGGATGGCGACATCGTAGTGGTGATGGCTCCCTCCCGAGCGCGCAACCGTGCTGGCCGTTTACTGTTAGGCCCTCCGGGCGACAAAGACCTCGAGCTCGCAGCTTCAGGCGCAACGGTGACCGCAGCGTTCCAGAACGAAGTGTACTGCGGATGGCTGGACCCTTCAGCGACGGCTCAAACTGGAATGATGGCGCAGTTCGGGTCCAGCGCTGAATGCAGAAGAGGGAATTGCTGCGCCGACTGCAAAGCCACACCGTTTCCTGTCAGGGACCATTCTACCGGGAGGGCGCGGTGCCCCGTAGCCTACAGCACTAGCAGTAACAGCAACAGTGGTAGCAGCAGCAACGACGATAGCACTGTGGCTGCGAGCGTGTCTTGGGCCGTCGTTCCGCGGCTGAAAGGGCAGCGCCCAACCAAGCGAAGGCAAGTGGTGCCACGCAACGGTATGGCCGAAGCGCACGACCTCACTTTCATGCTGGCGCTCACCCATGACGTTGACACAGGAGGAAACCGCAATACTGTAGGCCTCGGTGGCGGTGAAGATGACGAAGGCGACAGTGACAAAGGCGATGATGAAGAATCTGGGAACATTGGTGCAGCAGCGCCAAAGCGAGGAAGCACCCTCCGGGCCGAAATCGCTCGTGCTCTCGGAATTGACCGCAAAAATCACAGCAGCAGCAGCAGCCGGGGTGCTACGGAGAACGAAATTGCCCAAGGAGGAATCGACAAAAAGAGTAGTTTGTTGCGGCTCCTAGCGTCTACAGGGGCGATGAATGCGCCGTGCGTGGCTAAGGGAGCTCGCTTTGGGTTTCGGTGGTGCGACGCTGACCTTGAGCTCGTCGTTACGGAGGTGAGACAGAGTATTTGAATGTTTCTTATGAGAGTAGTAGGTAGCATGTGTTCTCAATTGAAATGAAATAAAATGACAGATTCTAATTTTTGTTGTCGTTGTTGTGTCTTTATAACTTTTGCTACCTAGATCCACTTGGGTTCGGAGGCAACTGTTACTTCCGCGCTTCTTGCTCCAACCATGTTTCACACTTTGGACAGCACTCAAGCGGCCGTGCAAGCTGCGCACGCGTCTCGCCGCATAGCCATCTTTGATAGCCATGCATCGACGAGCGGTTCTAACAGGAGCAGTCTGAGCAATCCAGGTGATGCTACGAATAGCAGCCCCGTCATGGATACGTCTTTGTCCTTCAATAGCAGTAGCAGCAGTTCAAGTGACAAGCGCGGCAAGCAGTCCCGAGAACAGGCGCCAGTGGATCCCGTAAATGCTTTTGTGGCCCCCGAGAATGCAAGCTTTCTCAACGGACAACTCGTCAATGATTACTTGGAACTTGCTGCGGCAGACATGGTAAGAACTGCACTTCGTTTGTTACGGGGGAGCATGAAAAGTAATCTTATTTGAAAGTGTTTAAATTGAAGATCGAAGTATATTTAAGGAAAGATGAATTTGCTCGATTGATTTATTCCCTTTATTATTCCAATGTATCAATGTCTTTTTTCGATTCAAAGATTGACTTTTTATTTCTTTGCGCGCATTGTACATCTTTGAGTTCTCAAAACCGTATTGATGTTTTAATGTGCGCACTCACACAGTTGGATCGTGACACCATTCGCCGGAACGAGTTTGGGTGGGTCCTGCAAAGCAAAGTAGCCGATCTCGCGTCAGACGACCTCTTGCCACCACGTTTCCACGATCTCGCGCCATCCTTCGCATCGATGAATTCGATTAACAGATCACCTGTAGCTGAGGCCCTGTCCTCTGCTGGATCTACTATGAGAACAGCATCGTTCAGTCTCTTGGGCACGCCGCGCCAGGAACCTCCGCTTCTCCTCAGGTGTCACTCTAGTGTCGCACCGAGGTGGCCGCAGCTGCAGTTTTCCAATGTTGAAAGGCGCTTTCGTAACGAGCTTTAGCCAGCCAGCGCGGTCCTGCGCCAGGGTTGCCCATTCCGAAAAGGTGATCGCTTTACCGCCGTCGTCCACGAGGCCGAAGTACTTCAG
>Ga0307981_1003358_pt1 | contig 12019 bp, 7 predicted proteins | sample OrgLakmetagen987_FD_201849 | JGI IMG/M metagenome (GOLD analysis project Ga0307981, IMG submission 201849) | Saline water microbial communities from Organic Lake, Antarctica - #987 | ecosystem: Environmental > Aquatic > Non-marine Saline and Alkaline > Saline | place: Antarctica: Organic Lake... | reverse complement strand
GGAGAATGAACCACTTTGACACCAAACCATTAGTTCCATGATCATGACAATTCCAGCTAGTACCTGTAGAATTGAACACAGATCATGACATGTTCCATGGCTTCAGCCTGAGATTGTGAAGCTACCAGGACCTGTAGATCTCCACATAGATTGACACATCTTCCATGGTGTCAGCTTGGCTTCAGCTTGGCTATTCTTCAATAAACCTCAATCGGACGGGACTTCGTTTGATGGACTTCTGCTACGACGGATGGACAGACCGCGTTCCACAAAAGGCGCCAACTTCAACTGATCTCTATCAGATTTCCGGGTCTCACCATTTCTCAACAAGAACAACACAATGGCCATCACACAACTGCGCGGTTCGAGAGGAATAGTTATCTGTCGCCCAGGATATGGAAGAGATGGGCCAAGCACAATGAAACTCTGCGCTTGCGTTCCATCTTTGAATGAATACGGCATCCACGCAATATCTGAACTCTACTCTTCATGACGTCGTCGTCGCTGGTCGCAAGATCCTCTGAACGAGAGGTCGAGCGCCGTCGACAAGTTGGGCACCTACTACATTCTTACTGGACCAGCGAAGGGTCTGATCTATCAGGATTAGCTCCTGTTCTTTTGGACGGACGACTCGACCTGCTAGGTCTGTACGTCACCTTTCAAGACGAGAACGACGATGAGGCAGTCGGTAGCAACTCTTCACCGTCTGAGAAGGCAGTCGATCGGCTTCACCACGAGGACCTTTCCTACGACCAATTTTCGTCCAAGTATATGCACCCGAACATTCCCGTCGTCATTCAAGGGCTCACAGACGACTGGAAGGTAGCGTCCAAGTGGGTCTGCGACAGCGATGGAAATGAGGTGCCGAACCTGGAGTACTTGCGCGACAGGTTTGGAGATGATCATGTGCCCGTCCACGAGCAACTCAGGAATGGTTTCACTGCGACCAGACCTGTTCAGAGGGAAATGAATGTATCGGAATACGCAGATTGGTGGATCGATCATCATGAACACCTGCAACAGGAAGATTCACACGGCGATGTCTCCTCTGGTGAGTCCGACGGTAGTGACCAATCGCTCTTGTATTTGAAAGATTGGAAGTTTGTCGCGTCTCACTCGACGTATGATGCTTACGAATGGCCGATATTGTTCCGAGACGACTGGCTCAACCAAGCCATGGGTAGCGCCTACAGATTTGTCTACTTAGGCCCAAAGGGGACTTCGACCGTCCTGCATGCTGATGTACTGCGATCGTTCTCGTGGTCGACCAATGTTTGCGGTCGCAAGCGTTGGTATCTCGTTCCTCCCAAGTACACGTATCTCCTTCGAGACTGTTTCGGTATGAAGCTGGCTAGTCACCTACATGCTGATACACACGACGGTATGGCCGTATTTTTTCCTGGTCTAAAAGAGGCACGCAGACATGCGATTGAAATAAGACAAGAGGCTGGCGAAACGATATTCGTTCCTTCGAAATGGCATCATACGGTCGAGAACTTGATGGACACCCTTTCAATCAATCATAACTGGTTGAACCGAGCCAACATCAAGTACAGTTGGGATTACCTCAAATCTGAATTGAACGCTCTGCAAAAAGGCAAGGTCAACGGACAGCAGCTATCCTCGGAGACGGTCGCTTCGAATCCAAACTCGAAGGACTCCTCTCAAGTGGGCGACGATTTCATCTTGCTCTGGCACGTACTTTCTAAGAAAATTCGGAATCACCTCAGCGAAGTCAGCGCAAGCGGAGTTAACGAGCACATGGTAATGGACATGGAGGCAATCCTGCTGATTTTAAGCGAAATGAATTGCATGCTCGAGGATGGATCAATCCTTGGCTTTGTTCAGCGAAGCGATTGGAATATGCCGGACCTGATAGCCTCGATTCGCGCATTTTTATTCAATAAATAGGCGCGATTCTACTAGTCTAAATACGACGTCATTCTATTATACCCTGATGTCATTATGGGTTGCAAAAGTCTTGGTTTATTTCTTGAACAAATTCCAAGCTCTAAGCACGTCTCCATTGGCACCCTCTAGTGCATTCAGGAAACGATATACTTCCTTCATCGAACGCAACTTTTTCCCACGCGGCAATCCTGGTGGGTACCAGTACCTGTCGGTGCCACCTTTTGAATCGCCTGACTGCCGCTGGAAGACCTTCTTTATCCAACCCTCTGGCCATCGGTATCCGCTTTCGAGCTCCTCGTCGGGTTTCCCTTCCCGAATCATTTTCGCCGGTGGGCGCCCATTTGGCCTCGCTTTGAAACGCGGCATTTGCTTCGATGAAGCATCCTGCTTGCGATTGGTACTGGCTTTGCGCTTTTTCGTTGCGATTCCGTCAGATCGGCTCGTGCGAGTCTTCCTACGATTGGCCTTCCGTGCCGGAGACGCACGGCTGTAACGTTCCCTAAGTGCTTCGTCTAGTTCGCCCTTCATGCCCCGAGTCACAGCAAAGTGGGCCAGCCTTGGGTCGACACCCACAACTTCGCACAACTTCTTGAGCATGTAATCAGCATCTTTCAAAAATTCAGAAGCGATGGCATATGCGGGGTAGACGATTTGCCAAATAAGATACCAGGTCTCATTTACTCTGATGGGTCCGTCCGTGGTAGACGGTATCGAAGTAGGAACAGCGGCGAGTTCACGTCGTGCATCCTCCTCACGGATACCTCCATACGGCGCCATGACAAATTTCTTGGAATACTCCAGCGGAATTGCGAAGTCGCCCAGCTGTGGTTCAAGATTGGCGAGTGCCATGCAGTCAAAGTAAGCAAATTTTTGAGCGACGCCAGCGAGGTATGCCTTCGGAGTTGTGTTGTTTTGCAGGTAAAAGGCGGCCGAACCCTTGACTGTTGACAATAGCTTTCCAAGGGGTCTCGACAGCACGGAATCCTTGCCAACACCCGAGTCAAAGGCTAATGAATCCGGAACTTCGTCGCCTCGCTTCAGGGACGCTCTCAACTCTTCAGCAGCGGTCTTGGCTGAGTGGAGCAAGTACCCGAGCAGGGTCGCCTTGCCTTCGTTCGAAAGAATCCCAGCTGATTCCTTTAGCAAAAGGTGAGTAGCGCAATCAGAGAGTGATTTCAGTAAACGAGCCCCCATTGGGCACCACACAGCAGGATCGCCGAGTGGTGCAGGGAGCTTCTCTCGCATTAAAAAAAATATTTCCTCGCGAACTTCAGCTTGGATCGCCATCCCAACAGCTTGCAGAGAGTCAGACGAAACTCTGATTGATGTCCTGTCATCTTCCATTTTCGACAACAATTCTCTGCAGTACACGAGCGACGCCTTGTAAGGATACACATTTGGATCATCATCCGTCTCCTCCTCCAGATTCAAGATTCGGCGGGTAAAAGCTCCACGCAGCCAGTAAATGCGACGCAAGGCAACCCATTGCAAGGTTGAAGGCGCTTCGCTGCTCGCCGGTGCGTTCCAGTGCGCCTTCGCCATGATTTGGATCGGTTCCCAAACGTTCTCATAGATAAAGTCGAGCATCGCAACAATGTCTGAACACTCCAGCATCATGATGGTATTCTCGGCGTCCTCTCGTTCTGCAAAGTTCCGTTTCAGCTCAACGGAACTATCCTCGTCACTGTGAAGCCCTCGGTAAAGATTCCTCCTACCGTAACCCTTTCGCTCGCGAATAGCCTCGTACGCAATCCCGTAATTCGTCAGTAGTTCCACCGTTTCGCCACTCTTCATTGGAGACTCCAGTCTGAGAAAGTATTCGACAGACCGTTCGTTGTTGTGGCAAATAAAGACGTTTTGAACGAGATCGGGGTTGTGACCGACCTCGTTGACGTGCATTGCGATGTTCATTTGAGCGAGATCATGCGGAATACCCGTTGCATCATCGGTGATGTCGATAATCTGCAGCTCGCCGGAAAGTTCTTCTTCGACATCAAAGGGCCATTCGTTCGGTTCGTTACCGAAGATGTAAGATTTGATGGTGAACAGACTATCCGTTTTGCGATCTGTCGGTGGTTATAGACGGAAGAGTTAGACACATGGGAGATAAAAAGAGCGTGGGATACTAGGGCAGGGACCTTTCGCAAGAACATACCTTCTCTCCGAAAAGGACCGTACCGCCCGAGACGGATGCATGTGCCTGGACTAGAGAATTCCGAGGAGGGTGAAGGTTTATAGTCCCTCGCCACGTAGATTCCGAGAAAGCCTATTCCATCTTCTGGCGGACTTAAATCGACCCGTAATGCAGGGCTGTCAATATCGCGGCCCGACTCGTGCGCCTCTATCATGGCCGGTGGCCAAAAAACCCGATTCATGTTGCCGTGCAGATTTTCACCAGTCAAAGAGAGAGTAAAACCGTGACCTCCCGGCGTCTTTCCTTGCAGGGCCTGTGTGGTTTCGGAATAGTATGGTACAAGCTCCTCTATGATCGCTTCGCCTTTCTTTCTTTTTGCCGCTATCAGCTTTCTCGTACCCAAGAATGTCAAGAATGCTCCATTGCCCGCCCCTGGAATACAGGAAAGTTTGCAGCGTACTTCGAAATCGAACAAGGTTCCTTCAACAAGAGACAAGATGGAAGTTTGAATGTAAGAGAGGGGGTTCGATGAGAGTGGCCGATACTGTTTGGAAACGAGACATACCATCGTTTTCTCCATGGACTGTGAAGCGCCAAACAGGAAGTTTAGAATCGGGTTCTAGAGTAAGTTGCGAAACGTGATCGACAAAGTTGAGGGCCGCGCATTCATAAACATCCTGTTCTTCATGCAGCCGTCCTGGGGGTAGACTGTCTTCTTCCTCGCTACTTTCGTAATCCGAGAAAATGCCCTCGTGTTCCTCGCATGCGAGAAGACGTGCGTCTGTTGCGGCAGGCTCCATCGGATGACGAACGAGTTTCACCTGTTGCTGCGCGCCCTTGTGTCGGCGAGACATGGTGTAGCGTAGAGACTTTATAGTGTCGTCGTCAAACTGGTCGTTAAGAGGAGGCTCATTGGTGTGGCCGCCTTTGTCCCCGAGCCCATTCAAACCGTCGTCTTCGTCCGTGTCATGTTGCATACCATCATCATGAATGGAATCGATAAAAGCTTCACTCACATGGGTGCTTTCGGTATCGTCCAAATGTTGCTTGGTAGATGATGTGAGAGTCGCAGTCGGGATGCCTACAGTCTCGGGTGGGATATCACGGTCGTCCAACCTATTCGCACCAGCTTCTTGCTCAGCTGGCTTGTTTTCAAGTCTGCCAGAAGCTAGCGGCTGGATAGATACGCTCTTTCCAATATGCGGGTCAGAGAGTTGCTTCAATAGATTCGTGTTACCAGCTTGCAACGTAAACAGTGTCTGTTTTCTTCTACTACCAGAGTCTTGCAGTAGATCTCGTGGTTCCGGGGGTGGCGACTTGGTCGTTGTGCCGGTAGACTTTAGCGAAGGCTGAGAAGCAACATCCATGATATCATCTGGCGACTTCCTGGCAGGGGGTCGCTTTTGCGAGGGTACCGGTTTTGTTGCCGCTTTCATGGCTCGCGCACTTCTTCCCATGACTGGCACACGTCGAAGAGGTGCTGCGACGAATGGATTCGGAGGCTTTGGAGACAACGACGTCTTTCCAGGTTGTGTCGTATTTTGGGACGAGCTACCCCAAGGAGTACTGCTGGACTTGGCAGAGATAGCTGTCCGGACTTGAGCCACCTGGCGTCTCCGTTCTCGTATCTTGGTCCGATCCGTGCAGCGAGGAGGGGTGGCTTTTTTCAAGTTCCGTTCGTGAAGCATGGTCAACTCGTCGTCGGAACTGTCAATATCCAAAGAAAGAAAAGCCCGCTTCTCCCCTTCTGGTCCCATGGACTTTCTCGCTGGTAGCTTTTTATCACCCTCGTCTGAGTCGTCAGATGCATCGTCGCTGTTAGACAGAAAAATGACCGTCTCGTTCTTCTCCCCCGCAATCCTGATGGATATTCCGGCCGGACCTCTTCCACGACTTGCTCGAGTCGGAGGACTACTGTCGTCGTCGTCATCATCATCATCACAGAGATCAATTACGGCATCTGCATTCTGCCTGTATCGATGCAATGGCGGTCGTTTCTTACGCGCGGACAGAGACGACTTGGCGGCTGCACTCGACGTTGCAAGTTCGGCACGGCCAGATACTGTTTCTGAAAAGCTGGCAACGGGACTTGTTGCAGTAGGTCTTACCGCCGCCAACTTGCTGTCATGCGATGGTCCATAGGAAACGGCGGAATCAGCAACAGGCATTCGTCGCTTAGTGTCCTGATTCTCGTCACGATTGGAGCCAAAAGGCACGCGTTGGTGTCCCATTCCCACGTTCACGGCATTCGAGCTTTCACAGGATTCAGGTTTGTATTTCGCCGCGGCGACACCAACGGGACCATCAACGATCATCACGTCGCTGTCATCATCCGATGATAGGATCTCGAAGATCTTCTTCTTGATCGCAAGGCATTCGACCACGTCAAATTCGGCGTCGCTCATTGTGCTGTATACGTATGGTAGCGTGATGATGGTGGGCGCGTTATAGTGTATCGGTGTACCGTTGTACGAATACGAGTACGAATACGAGTACGAATACGATACGCAAGCTTTTGGCCGTTGCTGTCGTCCGTTTCGGCACGCCAACTCGAACAATCTCAACTAGAAGGATGCGCCTGTCGTATCTGGAAGCAGCAGTCGGCAATGCAGTCGGCACTTGGTGCACTGGTGCAATGGTCGATGGTCAATCTGGTTCGCCGGAAATGTGAAATATTCCAGCGGGTAGACGCAACGGAAACGAAAGTCGCGGCGGGAGAAATAATTTCCATCCACGAAAGCACAAACACCTAAAATACAACGAAACATAATATAATATAACATAACATTCCTCTATATTGGTACGAGGTACCAGTAGACTAGTCTAGCTAGTGGTACGAGACTAGGAGTCTTTGACCCTACTGAACCAGACACTAACCCTTTACCTGTAGTCGACAGCCTAATGATAAAGTTTGAGATGCGTTTGGCGAAGTATAGACTGTTCGATTAGTAGACGTTTAGCTCCCGCCCTCTACTGGTAGGTACTCACGAATGGTTTACTTGCGAGTCAAAGCCACCACGGCCATTTGCTTGGCACCTTCAAAGGTCGAATTCCCTCCAATAAAGCCGGCCGCATGCACGAAACGGGATCCCGGGATCTTGGTCAAAGCCTCCAAGTCCTGGTCGCGAACGCCTCTCCACTCCTCCGGCAAGCTCAATCGGTTGACAAAGCTTTGTCCTTCAACAGTGACTGCTTGTATCCTCCACATTCCCGACTGATCTGTATAGAGAACAAACTTAATCAAGGTATCGATCGAATGCTCTTTTTCGAGATCGTACAAATGGTTGCGCCAAGGCAGGCCGCCACTCTCCAGCACAAGAATTTCTCCCGAGGGATCCACCTCGTGTCGCTTCAAGAGGGCCCGTTCCACAAAATCACGCGCGGGAAGGTCCGACTCGACAATGCTCGTCATGACGGCCACAAAGTCTTGTCCACACGCCGCCGAAGCGAGTTCGAAGCGTTGGTCCGAGTCGGGAGTCTCTCCGGCCGCTCCCACTTCGTTCCAACGAGGATTGAGACGACTCACGCGACGGGACAATCCAGTGGCATCGGAATAGACTTGTTCAACACCTTCTGGGAAGATTTCCACGCCTGTATCGATGGCGTCCAAAGCTTCCAAGAGCGAGTTGTAAATCTTCTTGTACGCCAGTGCGAGGCTGTCGTCGGTAATGTCGGGATAATAAGCCTTGAGAACCTCCTTGCCGTAGTGACGGTAGACCAAACCCGACGCGGACAGCTTGGTGCAACGACCCTCTTTATCTTTCTTTCCTGCATCAAAGCGCTCATCGTATCCTCGCTGGTGGTGATCATACCTCAAGGCGGCATGATCGTATTCACCAGCTACATCAATGACAATATCCAGCGCGGCGAGGACTTGCAGATCGCGAGAACGCACCACGGCCGAGTTGCGATAGGCTGGAATCTGTCGCAACATCCAGACTCCCATGGCTTCGTCAGCTTGGAAAGTTCCCGAGTGTGTGCCAATGACTTTGTCGGAGACGGCATCACTCAGCTTTGCCTTCTTCAAGACGGGCGAAGACTCGAAGGACGACATGGTAAAACTGCGTCGAGAAAGATACTGCTGGGAAATGCTTCGAAGCGGCTGTGTTCTAGTAGTAGTCTGTAGTGGTAGCCAAGCAGAGACGACAGCCGACTGAAGCAATGATAATCGAAGGAGGGGTATCGTATTGAGATGGCTACAAAGGAAAGCTCTGTTGCGGTGCATGAGAGTGGAAAATGAACGGCTCTGATTCGATTCATCATCGTCTCTTTTTTGTCGTTCCTTTCGTCCGTTTCCAGATTCTTAGTCGAAGTAGTCACAGTCACAAGTTGACGTGTCTGGAAGAACCATCAAGAAACGCCGATTTTCTCTTTGTCTCGCCCGAAAATGGCCATCAAAGAACATCAACGACGACGACGACAATACAGAATCCTTTCACTATTCACAACTACAGTACTGGTACCGTACCTGGTGCCTGCTCATCCACACCAGTAGTCCCTTCCCTCGCAAGACCGCACATGTCTTCCATGAGTAACGCTGGACGCATCTTTTGGAAGATTGGAAGTCCTCCACCAGCCGAGCTGTCTTGCAAGAATCCGTTTCTGGCAACGCTCATTCCTCGCACAGCGGCTTGGTTCTCTGTCGACGATGAACGGGTGGCGCTGCTGGATGGCTACAATGCGTGCTGCTACACACCACCAACCATCATATTTGGAATCAAAACTTTGCCTCCAGCCATGATTGCCAAGCTCATGGAAGCCAAGGTTTGCACCATGAGTTCGGCCACTGTACGTGAATCACAAGCAGCGTACCAAAAGGCAGCGTGCCTCGAGGGCGACATCCCACAAGACTTTACCTTTGATGAACTCGGTATGAAAGCGAGAAAATCAAAACAAGGGTATCCGGCAGCAGTCGATGCGGCTCCCATTAAAATGCACTGCAGTTTGAATCAAATTGTCAACTTTGACGGCACTAGTGACGGTGAGAGCATGATTATCTTGACAGTCGAAACGTTTCTTGTGGACGGGTCGGCGCTTTCACCTCCAACAGAGATTATGGCTGGTCGAGACATTAAAGCCAAGATTGATGCCGAACTCATCCAACCCGTCGTGAGTCTGGGCAATGGTATCTTTGCTCCGCTGGCTGGGTTGCGCTCCATGCCGCGTCCCCAGAAACAAAATGACGGCGGTTGGGTGTCGAATGCCTTTGAGGGGAATCCTCCGACAGTCGGTACAAGCAATTATGGTGCCATGGAGTGGTCCTACAAGGTACACGGTCCGCAGTGTCCGCTAGGATTCAACCCCATCACGGCACTCATCATGCCGAGATCCATTGGCTGGATTTCCACATACAAAAAGGACGGACGAATTCCGCACATTGCGCCGTACTCGTTCTTTGTGGACGTGGCGCGGGGAAAGCAGCCAATGGTGGTATTTTCGGGCGCTCGAAAGAATGGTGAAATAAAAAAGGATGCACAGACAGATGCGGAAGATATGGGGTGCTTTGTCTACAACATGGTCTCTGAAGACCTGGCTGTCGCCATGAACTACTCTGCTGCCGAAATGGGGCGAAACGAAAGCGAGTTTGAACTGGCCCGTCTGGCGCAGGAAAAGGCGACGATTGTCGACGCTCCCGTCGTCAAAGATGCTCATGTCAAGTATGAATGCGAGTACATACAAACGGTAGACATCGCAAGTTTCTCTCTGGTGATTGGGAAAGTGGTTGGAATTTCGGTGGATGCATCCGTTCTGACAAATGGTAGAGTCGATCACATGAAGGCGAGACCAATCACGAGGCTTGGATACATGAACGAATATGGCATACTAAAGTGATAGGCTTCGCGAGGACTCTACGGCGTAGTCTACAGGGTCGCCGTTCAATACTAGACTTATTCTTTAGCGTAGTTGGCCGCAATCTGCAATTACCACAGGCGTGCGAGTCTTTCCCTGTTCACTGCCGACCTGCTCTACAGCACTGATCACGTCGAATCCAGTTATGACCATTCCGAATCTGTCGTTATTCAGTAAGGGATATATACAAGTTAGTTGCGTGAGACGAGAGCACGACGCGGGTAAGAGCAAGTCACCGTGACCAGGTTATATACATGCATGATTGATTTCGATGAACTTACACGACATGCTTTCCATCCAACCAGTTGGTTTCGGCGGTACACAAAAAGAACTGCGAACCGTTCGTGTTGGGCCCAGAGTTGGCCATGGAAAGGATCCCAGATCCGGTATGCTTTAAAATGAAATTCTCATCCGCAAATTTGGCGCCGTAGATACTCTCCCCACCAGTACCATTTCCTCGCGTGCTACGTATTACGGTAAGAGGCAAAAAAAGTGAGCAGGATTGATACGGTAGGACTGATGCCTCCATTCATTCATTGCACCATCGTCAGGGTCAACTTACAAATCGCCACCCTGGCACATGAATCCTGGAATGACACGGTGAAACGAACACCCCTTGAAATGCAAAGCTTTACCAGATTTCCCTACGCCCTTCTCTCCGGTGCAAAGACAGCGAAAGTTCTTTGTTGTGCGTGTGTGCATGTTGAAGGGGTGAGTGCAAAGCGCAATAATGAGAAACGGATCCGTCGATCGGAACACTTTTCAATTTCACTCATGTTTTCTCACCTCTACTGTTTTCGGTACAATATCGGCACGTAGCTCAATCTCCACGCGCCCCTTGGGCGAGCCGCCAATGGAGATATCAAAGAAGACGACGGGGTTGTTGCTCATGGTCGCCTACGGTCTACTGGTTACTGGTACGGTGTACGGTGGTGGATCGGGTTGTGAGAGAAATGGATTAATGAAATTCACTCTAAATTCAAAAAGTACTTATTCCAATGTCTGATTCTGAAAACGATATATGTACTTAGTAACATTACATCGCGTTTGCCTCGCTCTCGACATTAGAAGCGAATCATCAGGCCAGGCATCAGTCGACGGCGATGGCCATCACATACTGTATTACATCATAACCTCAACTGCATGAGAGAACCGCAATATCATATGTGCAAGCTTAACCATGCGACCTTGACAATAATCAGTGTGGCCAGCTTCACGACGACAAGGCCAAGCTCGACATAAAGAGGCGTAATATCGTGAATCGTGACATACAATGACTGTTTGTCGAGGAGTCGCTGGTGGCTTGCATCACCGAAGCACGGGCCACGGGTAAGGCTAATCCAGAGATTCTGACAAAGCTCAACAAGCAAAAGTAAGAAACGTTTAACGAGAAAAAGCTCGAGGTCATTGACCAAGATATCGAGAGTACGGTTGCCAACGATGGAACGCTTCCTGAAGGTTGGACTCCAGAACAATTCAAAATGCTAACGGGTAATCCCAAAATTATGACGACTATTCAAAGAACCAAGATGCAAGAGGCAATGAAACTCATGTTGACAGCTGGTAGGCACGAACTGGAGCAAAAGATCAAGCAAGATCCCGAGCTTCAAGCGACTATTATGAGAGCGCTTCGATAATGTGACGAGCAATAGACCAAGGGTAGATACGATACGTTGCCATGCAGTAGATTATAAACTTGGCGGTAATGGCTTAGGATGGATATTATCATCAAAACTACCGAATTGTAGCAGAGGAAGGCTTCTTCATCCAAGCGCCAGTGATCTCCAAAGTCGGGTCGTCCACTCGACGGTGGCCGTCGAGGAAATCGTCCGTCAACTGTGCACATCCCCAAATGCTAATTTTGGACAAGCGAATCGACGCTTTTTCCACGAGATAACCTAGTCCTTTATCCGTCACATTGGGACAAAAGCTCACGTTGAGCTCTTCCAATGAAGAAGCACAAGTCGCTGCGAGAACTTCCATGGTAGCGTCCGTCAATAGGTGAGATCCTTGAACATCGAGGTGCACAATTCCACCCAACAGTGCCAGCTGATCTAATGCTCCATCTCTCTTTCGAGTAGCAGCATGCGTCGCTGACTCCATAACCTCGTCAGTCACGGCCTC
>Ga0307981_1003356_pt1 | contig 12037 bp, 7 predicted proteins | sample OrgLakmetagen987_FD_201849 | JGI IMG/M metagenome (GOLD analysis project Ga0307981, IMG submission 201849) | Saline water microbial communities from Organic Lake, Antarctica - #987 | ecosystem: Environmental > Aquatic > Non-marine Saline and Alkaline > Saline | place: Antarctica: Organic Lake... | reverse complement strand
TTTTACGTTCAAGAATACGCCTTACATTCAAAGTCAGAGAGCAAGATATTGGATCTTAAACTAGGAGGATTGGTAGAGAAAAATGATTCTGGAGTCGGTAGCGAGTTTGGCAATAATGAAAGTCTTCCGGTCCCTGCAAAACCTTTGCCTTCGTCAAATACTGGAAGAAGCAAGATTCAAGACACAGGAGACGGTGTAAATAGTATGGCAGATGAACTTTTCACAAAGAAAATTGAAGTGGGAGGCACTCGAGGCATTAAAGAGAATGAAGATGTCAATGCAGATCACAACATAATTGACAAAGACAACGCCGCGGAATCGAAGACAAAGACAAAAGAACTCATCTCACAAATGAGGCAAACATTCTACGATCGATATGGTGGTGAGCTAGAAGCAGCCGCAATGTTAAAACGCGGAATCATACCTGCAGCGGGCACACCCGACGACGAGAAAAAAGCTATTGCGCACACGGCAGAACGCATTATTCTCGCTCGACAGAATACAAGAGAATTCGTCATGAGTTTTGGAGGATATTCGGTTACTGTAGGAAGAGGAAATTATTACAACCAAAGTTACCCGTTCATCCTGCAAGAGGTGCTCAAACCTGTCTTTGAAGCCATCGATTTGGAATTAGTAGTGAGAAACTCAGCAATTGGGGGCATCCCTAGTTTCCCTTATGGCTGGTGTCTTCCAAACTTTCTAGGTACAGATTCTGACGTTGTTTCTTGGGACTATGGTATGAACGAAGGCAGCGAGGCGCAAGCGTTTGAATCATATATGCGGCAGAGTATTGCGACTCTGCCCAAGCGACCCATGATGATCATGTTGGATACCAAAAGATCTAGAGTAGATATGATGAAGGCTTACAATGGTAATGGAGCATTGCTAGATTCCATTGCTGTAGGTAGGGGAGACGTTGTCAAAAAAGATTATAAAAGTATTGGGACCGACGATAGCACGAAACCAATTGGCTTTCAAAAATGGAATGAATGGGGTGCTCCAAAGGGAAGCCCTGGGCAAAGCAATTGGCATCCAAAGAAAATGGAACATGAGTTGATTGCTTGGATGATCGCGATGCGGTTTTTAGATTCGTTGGAAGCGGCGGTCGACATGCTGGACAGTGGTTATATTGTGGACAATGAAGATTCTAAGCACGAAAAGCTTGCTCTTCTCCCACCGCCAATCAGTCATAGTCATCTCCGAAGTGATGGCGGGCCAGAAACTCCTTCTCATATTTTGTACGGGATCCCACTTGATTCAAGTGATCGTTCTGAGTTGGCTCCTTGGGTCATGGATGCAGTATCGTGCCGAACTTCGTTTTTGCCAAATATCCATGGAAAGTTGTCTGAGATCGTTGTTTCTGGTCTTGCCGAAGACGTAGGAGATGATTTAAAATCCAGAGATGATTCGCTGTACACGAGTGGGTGGGTTGTCGATGTTGGAAAAGTTGAGCGAGCGACAAAGCGTAAAGTCGAAAGTGTTGGTGGCCTTGGGTACATTGATATGAAGAATGCGATGTATGGAATCCCAGAATCTGGAACACTTCGTCTGTCGCTTCCTCATGAAAGGCCTGTACACAACCATAGTCATAATTCAGATGCAGATATGCTCGCTAGGCATTGGTTTGAGACCTTGGTGTTTTGCGAGGTGAACGAAAAGCGTGGAAAGGACGAGTGCGTACCCGAAACAGACATGACATTCATTGTGGGGAATGTCAAGTCAGAATCGGTGGTGCAAATCACAAATGCAGCAGCATATCTTAAAAAGTCGATTTGCCTCAATGTAAACATTCCTGAGGACGCTCGGGTGACAGTGAAGGATCCTGGTGATGAGGGAGGCGAGGACGTGATTGTTGAGTTGACGGTGGACGTATCTGTATCTAATAAGGGCGTCACGAGAAAGAATGGGGCTTGCTCCATCTCGCATGTCGTCTGGCAATCGCACTAGAAGAAAGTTTCTCCATTGATCATTGCCATGCAAATTGACAAGTTGCTTGAGTTCGTAGCTTTCACGAAATTCCCTGTAGATAAAGGAAGAATACAGGTGTTATGCGTTTACAACAAATCCCTTGGTCCTTGGAGTACGGCTCAAAGTGAGAGGGTAAAGCATCTGATTTACTAAATTATATTTAGCCCTACATTATTGAGCATAAGTCAAATCAAAGATACTGGTGATTAATGAAATTCGGTTTTTACCTCCAAATTGGAGGATCATTATTATGCTTTCTTCAAGCAATCTTTTTGTCGTTGGTATATCTCACCTACTACACGGGTGGAAGCAAGATTCGGTTACCTTGATTGATACGCATTGCGTGTATCTATGATCGCTGTATCAAGCTATCATTATCTGCAATAATGAACAAAATGCATAAACCGTTATTATAGTTCGTGTTTAACTGTAATAAATGGCCTACCTTCTGTCGGTATCCAACATATCCAACACATCACAAAGACAGACAGCAGCAGCAGCCAGTTATTGGTTATTAGTAATTTCGATCAGCGTTCAGCGTTTCAAATTATTTGTTCTCCTCCTCTTTTATCCTGGCCGCTAGCTAGTCTCAAGAATCTTGACGTGTCTAATCCAATTCAATCCAATCGACACATATAGAAACTCCAATGCTTTCCGTATCATTAATACTGCTCTTGTCACTGGGTTTTGCAGAGGAAGTGTTCACCTTCGCGTTCACATCTACGAGTACTAATGCCCTACTCAACAATCGCCAGCGTCCCGCGTGTACAAAATCGTCACTTGATTGTTTCACTGGCCCCAATTTTCAGGGGATGAATCAGAACTCGTTGAATAGGAAACCCCATTTTTCCCGAGGGTTTGCATTGGCATCTAGTTTTGATGAATATAGCGATTTTGATGATGAAGAAGATGACGACGATGATGACGATTTCATTAACTTGGATGATAAAGCAGTAGCCAACTTCAAGGCAATGATGGGCATCCAGAAAGAATCCAAAGTGGATGATGATGATGATGACGACGACGAATATCCTGAAATCATTGAAGATTCTGATCTATCCAGCATCACCTCTGTTGATGAACTCATCAGTTTCGCCACGACAAAGAGCGAAGGTGCAGACGTTCCATCTACCGACTGGGCCACTCCCCTCGATATCTCAGATATCGCAAAAGCTTTGAAAAGTGGTGTGTGTCTTGTTGCAAATCCTGCAAAGTTTTGCGACGATTTTGCTGTTGACAAACCGCCATCTCTCGCTTTGTTGTCCAAGTTCGGTCTCACTCTCCCCCCACCTCCTGAACTCGGAGCTGATCGTCGCGCAGATTTACTACCTGTTTTAATTCTTTTGGATAGACATCCTTTGAAAGGATGCCATGCACTATTGCTTAATCGTAGAACTGGGTATTTGATTGGAGATTTAGAAAATCAACAATTGGATGAAGATGGAACTACCAACTCCTCTCCTCCTCCAAACCTAGGTGCCTTCATGATTCAGCCATTATGGTTTGGCGGTACGTCATCAGGAGGAGAACAGAGTAATAGTCTCAATGGATTGGATATGATTCATGTGTGTCCTACGGTTGATGGCGCAGAGAAGATAACTGATGATGGATTATTTCATGGGGGTGATCCTGTGCAGGGCCAAGATGCTATGAACGACCCTTCTCTGGAAAGAATCATGACTGGATTTGATTTCAAATTTTTTGTTCAGAGTACTAGATGGTTGCCATTACAGGTAAGTACATTGAAAAGACATTCCAATTTGTTGAATTTTTGTCAAGATGATTAGCTGTCGACTAACTTTACATACAATGTGATGACAGCTCGAGAAAGAAATTCGTGATGGATCATGGTTTGTTGCGTCTGTTTCAAAGGAAGTTTTATTTAAAAGTAGAGATCGATTAGGTGCGAAGCGAGCTAAGCCTTTGTGGACTGAGATCATGGAGCTGCTCGGTGGTGACTATAAGAACATCCGCGATAAGCTTTATGACGATCAATAGGGATATAAATTAGGTTAAATTGATTGTGATGATTCATGTCATTAATATGATGGTAGTCAATAGTCAATGCATTGGTCGCTTGGGTTCTCCAATTCAATGTCGCTGGTTAAGCCTTTTACTCCAGAGTTACATGACACTTCCCATACCTTCGAAGCAGTTGCAAGTTGTTTGTGTCCCGTGCTCATTTTTTTCACAATTTGCTTGTCGTTCCGACCATGAAGCCCAAAACGATATAGGATCGTTCAAACAATTTCCAATGATTTCTTTTGCACTATTTTCAGCAGATGCTTCTTTTGGTTCTTGCTTTTCATGGTTCGATAAAGCCCATGAAGTACTAGATATGGTAGATGATGATATGGTATCTTTATCTTTTTCTAGTGCCTTCCTAATAGACACTCCATCTTTCTCTCTTGTAATCTCCTCTTTACTGGTTGACTTCATCGTTTTGCATCCCGTGCATGGCACTGAAAAATGAGAGATGAGCGCTGCCTGCTTTGCAAATTGGAATAGACTCAGAGGGTCAGCTGCCAAACATTATGAAGTGCAAAGTGCAAACTGAGAATTGGTGAATTGAGAATTGAGTGAAGAAAAAGCGAGAGAAACTACGAAGAGAGATCGTGGCATCTCCAGTTTGCGCGCGCCATCCTCATTTCTCTTACAAAGATACAAAATATAAATTACCATATGGTACCTTTCTTTTTGTTCTGATGATTGATGATTGCGATTGATGATCACGAAGGGGGAGTCATGAGTCATGAGAGACAACATGAGAACATACCACTATCTACAGTAGTATCAACAAATTGTAGTGTGGTGTGCGCAACAGTTATCGCAAGCATAAATGTCATTCACTTCTTCAGAGAGAAATAATACATCACCGAAGACCCGATTAATCTTACTGCTCTCGATAATTCTTAGTGCCTATTCATTTCCCGTCGATATGAAATCTCGGAGAGGAGCCTTTCAAACTATTGCCACCGCCACTACTACTAGCATGGCCTCTTCCAGCACACATCAATTCAGCGAAAATATTCGTTGGGGAATCGTTGGAATCGGCGATGTTTGTCAGGTTAAATCGGGTCCGCCGTTCTATAAATGTGACGGGAGTGAACTTGTAGCTGTGATGCGTCGAACGCCCGGCAAGGCAAAAGAATTTGCAGCAAAGGTCCCAGGAGGCAATTGTGTTGGGTATGAAGGGATCGATAAATTTCTGCAACACCCTGGGCTAGATGCAGTGTATGTTTCTACGAGACCCGGAACGCATCTAGAGATTTGTGAGAAGGTAGCCAAGGCTGGCAAAGCATGTTATGTGGAAAAACCCGTTGGAAGATGTGCAGATGAAACAGAGGAAATTACGAAACTCTTTCGTGAAGCTGAAAAGCCACTGTATACAGCTTACATTAGCAGAGCATATGAGAAAACTCAAGCAATCAAGAAACTCATGAAAGATGGTGCAATAGGAGACAGAGTTAGCAAAGTCACGTATAAAGTCGTTGGTAATGGAGGTGCTCGTGATATGGATGGGGATTTGCCGTGGAGATTGGACGCGGAACAGTCAGGTGGGGGGCTCATCATGGACGTTGGTTGTCATGTAATAGATCGCATTGACTACCTTTGCGGTCCCTTGCTTAATGTCATGGGCGAGGCAGAAAATCGAAATAGTCCAAGAGTTGCTGTTGAAGACTATGTCCATCTCTCAGCTGAGATCGGAAAAGCGAGTTGGGCAGCACTTCAAGGTAATGCTGGTGCGAGTGTTGAATGCACTTGGGATTTTGCATCTACTGAAGAGCCCTACGACGAGCTCGAGTTCCTTGGTCCAAAAGGGTCTCTAAAGATGAAAGGGAGTCCTTGTGATCCAATTAATGTCCATGACGCAGATGGGATTTTTCTGCGCAAACTTGAATTCGAAATGCCCGAACACACAGGACAATCGCTGATCCAAGGAGTTACAGATAATTTAAGAGGGATCAGTGCGAGTGATTTCCTCTCATTTGGTGAGAACGCCATAAGAACGCAGAAAGTTTTAGACAGCGCCTTGTTATCTTACTATTCTGGAAGGGAAGCAGGGTATTGGACGAAAATGAATACTTGAGCTGCAAACCCTTCATACCACATGTACAATGTAATATATTACATTTGATGCAGAATTCAGCATCACCGTAGAAATCAACAAAGCAATGCATGATTGAGTAGGAAACTTTGTAAGTGCCTTTCTACTCAGACTTTGCAATACATGTAGCTAAAAGCAGAGAAGACAAGGATTCATTTGATGTCTGAAAAGGAACAGATGAGGTAATGCATGCTGTGAAAAAGTGTGATATTTTCCTCGTCGTTGATGTCTCTCTGTACTTCTATTAAGCTGCACTATGATGATTACATTTATATCTAGCTACTTTATTTTCTGCAGCTTGCGCGGTAGAAATACTGGCACACCCCAACATTTTTTTAATTCCTTCGTCATAATGCCTTCCCATTTTATTATCTATTCCAGTGGCTCCTTTGTTGTTGTCGGAAGAAATTGTTTGTACATTCAAGAAGAACCGGAATCTTTTCTTGGAAACATACCCGAAATGAAATTCTTCCTCAGTTTCTTTGCAACTGTGTCTTTGCTGTATAAGTAATGAGATTCTTCAATGAACAAGAAGTTTTGAAAAATAATAGTTCTAGCTTAGATTGTGTTGAACTTACTCCTTTAGGGAAGAAAGCATGTCCTCGACAATCTCTCCCCTATAGTTCATGAAGTCAAACCTGAGGGGTACGAAGTAGTCCAATGTATCAGGTCCAGTATTGATCTGAACCCCACCAAGACGGGCGACTCCTCTCTTAAGTCCAGTTGATCCTGTCTTGATGATTTCGCTCATGAGCATATCCTGTGACTCGTAAAGGGCATAGGGTAGCTCCACCATGCGGTTTTCTGCATCAGAAAGTCTCCTGCCGTGGGGCAAAATTAGCTCCTGTACAGCTCCCTGTTGAAAATCAGTAAATTCTTGGAGTCTAGTCGTGACCTGAGCTCCTCCTTCAGTAATTCCTTCGACGTAATTGGAAGCTGCAATAGCACTTCCACAGCAGTTATCTACGAGATTAATCCCAGAACGTTCGACCTTACCAACAGTTCCATCGGCTGTAATTCCAACGTGAGGTCCATATGCAAGAATACAGTATCCATCGTCGGGAATGTGAGCAGCCATAGCACCGAAGCCAGTGTTACCCGCAAAAGGAAAGCCAGCAAGACCTCCAAGGTTGAAATTGTTTCCGTAAATACCATTGAAGTCATCTTCTAGTTGACGAGCAAGCTCATCGCAGCAAAAAGAGGTAGCTAGAAGAGTGTTAGATCCACTGTATCCCTTCAATGCCAAAGTGTCGACAACTCTGCTGACGAGATCCTTGTTGCTAAGGGCTCCAGGGAAGTTCGATCGAACAAGCTTCTCAAAGTCAGCATCGGTTTCGGGGCTATTGGCAAAGACAGCCTTCACCTTTTCGGCAACATGCATATCATCGCCAACAACAATATTCAGGGAAGACACCGAACGATGCGTGAAAGTTGAAGGTGCAAAAGCAGTCGCTGATGCGAGAGATCCAATGAAGAGGGCTGCAGTATAAAGATTCATCTCGTCACTCTGGTGTTTTATGACCAACTTGAGAATACGTGACATAAGACATTGGATAAAACGGAAGGAAATACATACCTACTGTTTGTTGTGGTGGTGGTAGCATAAAAATACCCTGACGAACTGTGACGAAGGAGGAAAAACAAGAAGCTGCATCAAAAATATACGTATGTAAAGTATCCCTATCATTTCGGTATTATGGCGTCATCCGAAATTTAATGACGTAGACTCTCGACTGGTTTAGCTTTTTACTAAAATTGTGCTAAATTGGACTGTCAAAAAATATATATCATTCTTTACCTGAATACAACAACATACTTCATGTAATCAATAGGTCCTTTACTCATTGCTTTCTAATTTAACAGGGGTTTCTTCGTTAATGCTACTTGATTGAAGGACTCGGATTCTAACACAATTGGTGATATACTGTTGGATAGGATATCCCGATGAATGATTGATGTCCCAGACGTGTCTGGTGGTGGCAAGGGAGTTACAGTAGTCGGCTTGGAGCAAAGCCAAGCGATGATCCTAGAAAGGACAGAAGTAGCGTCTTGGATATGTAAGAGATCATTGGATAAGTAATGAATCAAAGTGATATCCTGCAGTCTATGAAAGGTTCCAGGCTGCTGGCTACTGAACAATAGACTACACTGTACGAATAGATATACAACAACCATCTTCGCGTTTCGCAATTTGAAATTAGAGATTGAAATTAGAGATTCAGATCGAAGATGGATGGAGGGATGGATGGAGGGAGAATGATGGATGGTGTGAACAAAATAATGATTTCAGCGTTCGTTCTATGTCGAAGTTTCGATTAAAATGCAAACAGATCACAGATCACAGGCTGAAAAATTATTTGTTTGATTAACAATGCAAGAATTCGAAACCACTTACAGTTGGCCAGTCAAACAGGGTTCTGCATGTTGAGGTGGAATACGGTTGCAGCATCAATATGAGGATGGTTATAATCTTGATCGCCACTGCATCAACGCAGCTACCCTGCGTACATTGATTTAAAAGAAAGGAAGGACGATATCCCATCATTTTGGACACTTTGAACTTGCAATCAGACGATGTTGTGAATATTGCTTCAGAACATTTGGTAGCGTTATGCAAATTTCTCACTGACTTCACTGGGAGCGTCATACATAGTGTAGCTGCGTTTGGTGGAAAAAGTTGACCGTTCAATGATGGAATTTCGCAAAATCTACTTCTTTGGAGGAATGTGAAGGTACACTATTTACATGATACGTTCAGGCCCGTGGCAACCTGAAAAAAAGATGAATCATTTCTTTCATAAATGCGTTTGCTCATATTTACAATATGAAAGGCAGATTACTGCAACTAGCAAATATAGACAATTGTAGCCGAGAACAAGAGTAGTGGTGCATTCTACCAAAGAACAAATAAAAAATCACCAGATGTCCGCCCACCCCACAGTCGGGCATTAGCATAGGAGAGCATCAAGACGAGTATGCGTCATTCAATTGGTGCACCTATTAATGCGCCTCTTCCAGGCATCGCAATGAAACCCATTCTTAGCTGCTTAGCATGGTCGTTATGCAATTGTCTGCGCTGCCACGTTTAGCTGCGCCTCGAAATCTTCAGCAGCACATATTGTAAGCTCTTCACTGAATAGATCCCTGACAATATCAGGGCTAAATGTAGACGTATCCAATCCATGTGCCATCAGACCCCCCATACTTTTTACATTCCTGATACTAGCAGCAAGAATTCTTATGGAACTGTTCATGCCATTCGCGATATCCTGCATTCTGTCATTCTGCTAAGATAACGAGCTGTGTATGTTTGTGTTGAAGATAGAGTTTAGAAATTGTGTTATGACATCGTTTTCAATATGTGTTCAATTAGACGATAAAGGAGCTGCGGAAGTATAAGACATAAAACACAGGTGCCAACTACCAAACAATGGTCAAGAAAATACTACAACGTTGACATTATAGTGCACTCAACCAAATACTCTGCTCCCAAACCAGCAGCAATGATTCCTTGATCCGAAGAGAAGCAAGCTGTCAAACAGACTCTCACTCCTGCATCAATCAATTTAGAAGCAGCCTTTGTACCCTCAAATGTCACAGGAACTGTAATCACAACTCCTTCCCTATCAACCGTTATATGATTCATCCCAACGCTGTACATATCTTGCGCAGTGATTCCCCATGACTGGCACATGAATTCATGAGATTTTGGACAGATTCAATGTTGCATTCATGTCCTACCCGTTCGAGTAGTGTGGGGTTGGTCGTGATTCCATGAAAGATACCCAGGGGTAATAAAGATTCTCAATATGATCTACAGCTGTGTCAAGAAAGAGTATATTTGTTCCTCGGAATGATGCGAAAGGGGTCGCAGTTGGAAACGAAGCAATGATGAATAATGTAAAAAGAAGATTGGAAGACATATCTTATTGTTGATGTTTGCATGAATAATAACAAATAATGGGAACAACGAACCTAGTCTGGGTCAAATACTCAACAAATCATAGATCCAAAGAAAACCATCAGTTGCAGCACCAACAATATTACCGGCATCAGATTTTGTTTCTGTGTATTGATAGGGACGAGTTTATCCTCTGCTCGAGTAATCCAAATTATCATTTTATCAGGACTGGTGTAGCTGTTGAAGACAAAATGATGTATGTATGAGTAGCCTGAACGATTTTCTCTTCAAGCTTTCTACTTTATGTCTGGGTCTCGTATTTACTCTTCCTATTTAGAATTCCAAAGTTGAAGGTTGCCAATTTATTTCTCTTGTAATGGCACTATCTTCAATTCTTTTGAAAATTCGAAATCATGAGTGTTGTGGTACAGTAGTAGTACTGTAGTTAGTTATCAGTTGTCTCGCCTAATTACTGAAATTGAAAGTTAAAAATTAGTTCTCTCCAACTGCGCAAAATGACCTCGAAAGAAGAGAAAGCAAAAGTAATCTTTAGAAAGTATGACAAGGATAAGTCGGGAACCATATCCCTCCAAGAGTTTCAGCAGTTGCTGCCCGATATCGGTATTGACATTACCACTTCGAAGTCAATTGAGTACTTTCGATTGTGTGATGTTGACGGTAACAACGAAATCGATTTCGACGAGTTCAGGGTATGCCTCTTCGTATGTGACGGAGAAGAACTGAATCCTTCTGGGTTTAATCCAGGCAATATTTTGAGGCCGAAGGACGCGTTCTTTCTCTTTGACAAGGATCAGAGTGGGCAATTAGATGAAACGGAGTTTCACTTTGTTCTAAAATACCTTGGAATTGAAATTGAAGAGGGAATTCATGAAAAAATGTTCAAACAATATGACAAAGATGGAAGCGGATTTATCGAATACGAAGAGTTTCAACAGGTCTGGCTCCGTTTGGCTGATCCGAAGAGAGAACTCGAGAATAGAGGTATTATGGTTCCTACTTTAGCAACACGACCTCGATTGATCCAAATGCTGGAAGACGTCCTGAAAGAAGAGGAAGAGAAGGAGAAGGCTGCAATTACGAAAGCCAAGCATTGGAGAAAAAATCAAATCATCTTGAAGTCCAGGAAACAAATTGTTGACAGGGCGCTTTGGAGGTCGGATGTTGAATTGTCTGCTGCCCTGGATGCCGGTGGTCAAGTGTACGTCTTTGGGAACGGATCACAGAATCAGTTTTCTCAATGCATGGAAAAGTATCGCCATGTAGAATCTTTACAAAATCAAAATTATAAAGCAAGCAATCTACTTGATCGTTTATGGAAAAATCGTGTTGAAGGAAAGTGGGTATCTCAAGAAGGGACTATCTGCGACCACAATGATCCAGTTAGTAGCCCTTTCAACGGTATAGTTGTGCAAGGACATACATCGTCATTGTGGGCACGTGGTATACAAGGTGTCGCAATAAGTGATAGTACAATAATCGCTCATTCATTTAATGGCCAGATTTATTCATGGGGTACTAGAAATGAGCGCTGGTGGCATGATATTGATCCAAAAAGCGTCCACTGCCATGATACGGGAAGCAAGTTGATAGAGCGTAGAGAAGTAATGCCAGGAAAACCACTAGTGCCTCGGGCGTGTGAGACAGATTGCCACAATGACAATGATCAAAATCAATTTAAGAACACCACACTGCAAAAGTTAGATAGTGCTGGTAGACCTATCACATTTGAAATTAGCAATCGGTTTGTAAGATTAAAGAGAGTACTCCAGTACTATGATCTCGACACCCCACCAATTGGCGGAGAAGATTCTCTTGAATATGCAGAGACACGTATTCAGAACAAGATACAATGTGATCGTCTCATTGTATCACTTCAGATCAGGGGAATTATTTGCAACAAAATGACAAAAACGCACATGCTTAACATCCTTTACGATGAAATAGAATCAGAAAACGGAGTTCTTGGCGAAGTAGGACACTCACAATTAAGGAAACTGGAGAATGACCTAATTAGCCTTCGCAAAAAGCACAAGTTTAAA